>CAACXI010000092.1_pt1 | contig 22558 bp, 23 predicted proteins | sample 2275891 | NCBI WGS metagenome assembly CAACXI01 (sample SAMEA5312484, study PRJEB27640) | indoor metagenome | biome: indoor environment; feature: controlled; material: polymer antistatic dissipative epoxy resin | place: Italy | collected 2014-05-27 | reverse complement strand
GAACAGCCTTTTAAGGCGGGCTAAGCTGTTGAATATCAAAAGACTTATTGGCTTTATCTGTGCTGATGCGGTAACGGCACGGGGCCGCGCCATGGACCATGATATGAATCGCCTTGTTTTGCGAATCATTCTCCACCATCGCCCAGCCTTTATGCGGCTGATTATTGGCATTTTCGACCAGCGACGGCAGGGTAATATAGGCCACATTATCCTGCATCCGCGCTTCGTTCCAATGCGCATGACCGGCCAGACAGGCGACCACCTTGCCTGATTGGGCAATGATCTCACGGATCTGTTTTGTGTTCGGATAATGGGTGGCAAAATAATCCGGTCTGATTGTTTTTTTACCAAAGACGGGATTAGGCCTGCCATCCAGCGATGACTTTTTAAAATCAGTCAGGTCACCATCCAGTGGCAGATGCGTCATCACTATCGTCGGATGATTGACCTTTGCCAGCGCCGTTTTTAACCAACTCAGTTCCGCCGCCGGAACCGCCATTGCACCATTGGTTTCCGGTGCAATCCGTGTCCCCGGCGACCACAGGATCAACGACAACCCGCCCTGCTCAATTATTTTTGAGGAAAAATCAGCACCTTGTTTTGCAGCAATCGCCGCGACAGCGGCGCGGGATAGATTTTTATCTTCATGGTTGCCGTGAATATGATGAACCGGGCCAAAACCGGATTGTGCAAAAAACCCGAGGATTTCGTTCAGATGCTGTGTGTCATCCTGAAAACATTCCTGCGCCAATGCCTTGCGGCTCGCCATGATCAAGTCACCCAGAGAAATAATCATATCCGGACGAAGAACAGGATTGGCAAAGCGATTGAACGTGTCACACAAAATGGGAATCGCGCTGGTACAATGCCGATGCGCGATATTCTGGTCGTTATGGTGTATGTCAGTGAAAACCGCGATACGCATGACCCCATCCTGTTATCCTTAGATAGCATAGGATGGGGTGGCGCACAAATTTAAGGCTTATGTCCCTTGCGGAAGGCCATCGCCGATATTTCCGCCGGTCGGAACCGATGATTTCGGTTTTTTATCATCAGGATCTTCGGGGAAATGCTCACGGATGATCGGGTCACCGCGCAAAATGGCCTTGATCTCCTCACCCGACAGCGTTTCATATTCCAGCAAGGCTTTGGCCAGCGTATGCAGCTCGTCAATATAGGTGCTGAGGACATGGCGCGCGCGATTTAAACCGCCCTCAACAATTCCACGAATTTCGGAATCGATCATGGCAGCCGTATCATCGGACATATTTTTCGATTGAGCCACGGAATGGCCAAGGAACACTTCTTCCTGGTTTGCGCCATAATGAAGCGGGCCGAGCTTGTCGCTATAGCCCCATTCGGTCACCATGCGCCGTGCCATATCCGTTGCGTAACGAATATCGCTGGACGCGCCGGTGGTGACCTTTTCCTTGCCGAAAATCATTTCTTCGGCAACCCGTCCACCCATGGCAACGGCCAGGTCGGCCAGCAATTTATCATGGGCCACGGACAAGCGGTCACCTTCGGGCAGGCGCATCACCATCCCCAAGGCACGGCCACGCGGAATAATCGTCGCCTTGTGGATCGGATCGGATTCCGGTTCATGGATCGCCACAATCGCGTGACCGGCTTCGTGATAGGCGGTCAGGCTTTTTTCTTTTTCAGACATGACCATAGATCTGCGTTCAGATCCCATCATGACCTTGTCCTTGGCATTTTCAAATTCTTCCATGCCGACAACGCGCTTGCCACGGCGTGCAGCCAGCAAGGCTGCTTCGTTGACAAGGTTTGCAAGGTCAGCACCGGAAAAACCCGGTGTGCCACGCGCCAAAACCATGGGTTCGACGTTTTTCGCCAGCGGCAATTTTTTCATATGAACGCTGATGATTTTTTCACGGCCATTCACATCCGGCAACGGCACGGTGATCTGGCGATCAAAACGGCCCGGACGCAACAGCGCAGGGTCCAAAACATCAGGACGGTTGGTTGCGGCAATAATAATGATGCCTTCATTGGCCTCGAACCCGTCCATCTCAACCAGCATCTGGTTCAATGTCTGTTCACGTTCATCGTTCCCGCCGCCAAGACCGGCGCCACGGTGACGGCCAACCGCATCAATCTCATCGATAAAGATAATGCAAGGAGCATTCTTTTTCGCCTGTTCAAACATATCGCGGACACGGCTTGCACCGACACCAACGAACATTTCAACAAAGTCAGAACCGGAAATGGTGAAGAACGGTACGTTTGCCTCCCCCGCCACGGCGCGCGCGATCAGGGTTTTCCCCGTCCCCGGTGACCCGACCAGCAATGCGCCTTTTGGAATCTTTCCGCCCAGACGCTGGAATTTTTGCGGGTCTTTCAAGAATTCAACAATTTCCTGTAATTCAGATTTGGCTTCTTCGATCCCGGCGACATCTTCAAATGTTACACGGCCCGAAGCTTCGGTCAGCATCCGGGCGCGGCTTTTGCCGAAACCCATTGCACCACCACTGCCGCCCTTGCCCTGCATCTGGCGCATGAAGAAAATCCACACCCCAATCAACAGCAGCATCGGGAACCAGGAAATGAGAACACTCATCAGGCTCATCTTGTTCGGATCGGCATTCACGGCGGTAATTTTTACGCTTGTCCCGGCCAGACGATCCACGACGTTTTCGTTATTGGGAATGGTAACGCGGAAAGGTTCGCCGCCATTGGTATAATGGCCGCTGATTTCCGGTCCCTTGATTGTGACATCGGCAACACGTCCTGCGGCGGCATCCGCCATGAAATCGCTATAGGCCATGACCTGACCGCCTGCTGCCGTCCCGCGTTGCGGGCCTTGCAGAGCATTAAAGAGGAAAGCCAGCGTCACACCGATCGCCAGCCAGAACATGATATTGCGCGTAAAATTATTCACGAGAGAACCGCATCTTTCCATTAGCCATTACGAAACGGGATCATAGGATAAATAGCGCAATTGTCCAAGCCGACAAGCTGAAAATCGTTGGATTCTGGGAGATTTAAACCGCGGGCGCGGTAAAAAGAAGCGGTTTTGCCGGATTGACGTAAGCCGCCGCCCCGGTATGGATACGCCGCGCCGCCAAAGAGAACCGCCCGGCAATATGGCGGATTTCCGTATCGTCAGTCAAAGCCGTAATCCGGCGTTCCAGTTTCCGCGCGCCCCGCATGATCTCTTCGGTTTTTCCAGACAGGATTTGTTCGCTCAACCCGGCTTCGCGGATCAGAACCCCAAGCTGGAACAGGCGGTCTGAATTTTGAATATAGGGGGCCGTATGGCGTGCCAGAATGTCTTCTTCGCTTAATCCGGCGACATCTGCCTGCGGCAGTGCATTCACGCAATCATTGGCCACCACCATTGGCCAGCCATATTTTTCAATCGAGTCGATTGTGTCTGCCGGATCTTCGGACCTACCCGCTGCAAGCTTTGCCGCCAGCGCAACCGCTTCCATTGCGCGGATATCAGATTGTATCCAAGGCGTTGCGGCATCGGGGAACGCGCGGCGGCAGAAAATATTGGCGATATGATCAGCCTGTGGTTCCCGCGCCCCGGCAACGTGCGCCAGTTCGTGAAATAATTCGTAGTAACGCCAGCTCTGGTTATCGTTCAGCAAGGGTGCCGGATTATGACGTTCTGCCTCAAGTCCATACAGCAGATCAAGTTCCGGCGTACACGCCGAACCGGGGGCCAGAATAATCGCCGCTTCAATGCTATCGGCAATTTTTGGCTCTACGGGATAAAGGGCGGCGCAAGGCGGGACAAAGCCCAGAATAGATTCCTGTTGCAGCGACCCCCGTAATTCATCTTCATAAAATTTAAAACTCGCCGCCAACGGCGTTTGCGCCTCGCCCCCAAGACGATCCATCATATACGCTTCAAAGCCGTTCAAATCCTTCGGGGTATGATCCGGATCCACGATCAGGACAGGAACGCCGCCAAATTCAGAAACATTCATCGCCTGTTCCAGAATATTGAACGGGTTTGCGGCCTTCGCCTCCGTGAAGCTGACCTTCACGGTGCCAAGACCAAAACCATAGCGTTGCGGGACAAATTCCAGTTTCATACGACATTTCTATCATATTATTATGGTAATGACAATTCTATCGGGAACTTTCCCCTCTCTTTTTTGATTGGATTATTAAGGTTTAAGAAAAAAGGCCCCAAAAAAGCGAAGGAGTATCCATATGCAACTGATTCAAAAGATTAAAACTGGCGGTATTGCAGCGATCAGCGTTGCTGTAATCACTGTTTTTGTCGCCATTGCGGCCTGGCTGACCCATATTATTGCCTGCCTGCAAAACAATGAATGGGGTTTCCTGATCGCTGGGGCGTTGTTCTTCCCGATTGCCATGATTCACGGCTTCGGTGTCTGGATTGGGGTCTGGTAGCCTTTATTGGCGGCGCATGACAAAGGCATCTTTTTTCCGGTCATAGGAAAACAGGAACCCGCCCAGTGTGAACCGCTTGGCCTGATCGAGATCGGCAAAAAACGCATCCACTAGGATTTCCAACCGGTCAAGACGCGGGCCATATCCACCCGCCCCCATCTCAGCGGCAATCCGGCGAATGACACGGACACGCATTTCCGCCGGGGCATTCCGCAAGGCTGACATTTTTACAATCGCGTCATCCTGATTCACGACCACCGCATTACGCATGATTTTATCCGCATAAAAATCCAGCGCATCACGCGCACGGGTCAAACGCCGCGCCGTGCCCGCCAACCGCGCTTCGCTTAACCCCTCTGCTTCCAACACAGGCAAAGATTGGCGCAAGCGTGAGCGCGCATATTTCAAATCCTGATTGCTGGGGTCGCGGACAAACGGAATTGGGACATCTTCACAATAATTTTCGATGGACGCTTTATCCAGGGACAAAAGGGGTCGCACCAAAACCATTGCGGTATCGGCATAAGATTGCCGTTCGCCCATAACGCACAGCCCGTCCAGACCACTGCCCTTTGCCAGACGGAACAGAAAAGTTTCCGCCTGATCGGTGGCGTGATGGCCCAGCCACAATTCATGAACCCCATTCTTCTGACACCAGGTATAAAGCTTGGCATAGCGCGCATCGCGGGCGCCTTCCATGATACCGCTATCGGGCTTGGCCCCCGTCCATTTCAGGATGTGATGGGTGATGTGTGGCCAATCGACAATCCATTCCCCTACCTGCCTTGCTTCGGTCTGGGACTCGGTGCGCAAGCCATGATCGAAGGTCAGCGCGTGAATTTCTGTTTTTACTTTTTTCTTTTGTTGGGACACCAGTGCGCTTAATAAGTGAAGCAACGCCATACTGTCCGGCCCGCCCGAAACGGCCACGGCAATTGCACGCGGCGGGCGCGCCAGAAGCTGGCGCACCGATTGCGTTTCTTTGATCGCTTTAAAAATGCGGTGAGAAACCGCCATCAATCAGCCCCCTTAAAGGGAACTGCATTTCAGGCGTTCAATTTCCTGATCGGCACGGGTTAAAACCGGCGCGGCCCCGGCAGGATATTCTTTTTTCAATTGGGCCAGCGCAACACAGGCGTCCTTTGGCTTACCCTGCCCGTTTAAGGACATGGCCAGTTTCAAAAGATTATCCGGTGCTTTCGCACCCTTTGGATATTTTTGATAGGCTTCTGCAAATGTGCGTGTTGCTTCCGGGAATTTTCCACGGACGTAATAGGTTTCACCCAGCCAGTACATGGCATTTGGCACCAGTGAATTGCCGGGGTTTTGTTTGATGAAACGGTCAAACGCAACTTGCGCCCCGTTATAATCCTGATTTTGCAGCATGGTATAGGCCGCTTCATACGCTTCTGTCGGTGATTGCGGTGACCCGACCACATTGCCTGACTGATCCACCGTCGTTGCGATGGTGCCCAGCTGACCAGCCGTTGGGGCATTCATCGGTGCCGGGGCGTGCGGGTCGCCTTCCAAGGTAAACCCTTCATCCAGCGCTGCACTTTCTTTCGGGGCTTTGCTGGAATAGGTATAGGAACTGTTGGCGGGTGCGGTTGGCACGGGCGGGGTCGCCGTTGTTGTCATACCGACACCACCATAAGCCCCCTCCGTCATCACGGTCGCGGGGGTATTGGTGATCATCGTATTCGCCTGCGGACGGTTTTCCATCGCGTTCAAACGCGTTTCCAAATCCTTCAGACGATTAATTTCGTAGCTTTGTTCTTCGATTTTGCCGGTCAAAGCCTGCAAATCCATCTGGATCTGGGTCAGGCGGTTCTGCACATCGGCATTCGCGGTGTCATTCCCGGAAAAACTTCCGGCGGGTGGGGTTTCACCCTTGAAAATCGCACGGCTCAGCGTGTCGATTTCATTTTCAATCCGTTTCATGCGCGCATTCACATCGCTGTTTTGCGCATAGGCTGGATTCAATGATGCAAAAACAAGAAGGGCGGCGAACCCAACCGTTTGCAGAAATCTTGATCTGTTCAAACGGATGTACATCGCCACCCTCCCTTTAATTTTAAAATACTTCAGTGTTATTCAACAACGGCAACGCCGCGACGGTTCTGTGCCCAGGCTTCCGCATTGGAACCCATGACAGCCGGACGCTCTTTACCATAGCTGACAACGTTCAGACGGGTTGCTGGAATACCCAGACCGCCGAGGTAATTCTTGATCGAGTTCGCGCGACGCTCACCCAAAGCCAAGTTGTACTCGCGTGTGCCGCGCTCATCCGCATGACCTTCGATGGTCAGGTTGACGTTCGGGTAACGCTTCAGCCACTCAGCTTGACCTTGCAGGATCTGCTGGCCTTCTGGGGAAACATCATAACGGTCATAGCCGAAGAAGACGCGGTCGCCAACATTGACAACCAGATCCTGTTGCGAGCCTGGAACCGGACCATATTGGTCGGTGCCTGTTACGCTGCTGCCATCAAGGCCGCCAGCGGTCATTGAGTCCTGACCAACATGAACCTGACCAACATCGGTCGCTGCCTCATCGTTGGACGAACAGGCTGCCAGTGCCAAAGCCATTCCGGCTACCATCAGAAGATTGCGCACGCGCATACCAAGACTCCTTATAAAAGTGTGTAAATGTGTGAATTTCGAACGCTGAGCCGTTCCGGAAGGTTCCCGACGCGACAGAGTTAAGTTTTTATTCTTTAATCCCATGTCTGACAAGGGCTTGCAGACAGGAATAAACATTATTTACGGCATGAATGGGGCAGGCATAAGGCCTTTTTTAGAGAAAGGGCTTTAACCTGTGGATAAACCGCCCTAATTCAGCGAATCGCGCAGCTGGTCCAGCAAAAGAGCGGCCTCCTGCCGGTCCCGGTCGCCGGGGGCTTTTGCGATATAGGCTTCAAGGGTTTCAATCGCACTCTGTAAACGGTTGGTCCGGGCATAAAGCACCCCGGCATCCAGTAAAAGGCGGTATTCCTTGGGGTCCAGCGCCCGCATCGCTTCGACCGCCTGTAAAGCCCCTTCATAATCTTCGGCTTCGATCCGGCGCAGTTTGATATTATTTTGCAAGCGGATCAGAATTGTCCGGTTATCCGCCGGATTATAATAATCAACCGAAAGCTCTGCCTGCGGCCCCAAGGTGCGCTTGACCAGTTGCCGTAATTCGGGGGCCTGCAACACATTGCAATTGCTGAACGGGTCGAAAATGATCCGCTGGCCGTCTTGATCGACGCGGCAGACGAAATGCCCCGGCAGATTCAACCCGTAAATATCCCAGCCCAGATTACGCCCGGTCTGGATATACAGGATGGCCAACGCAATCGGCATCCCCTTGCGGCGGTCAATGACCCGGATCAGGCTGGCATTTTGTAAATCGTCATATTTTTCATTGTCGCCGGTATATTCATACTTATCGGCTATGATGTGTTTCAACGCGGCAAGACGGGTTTCAACGGCGTCTTTCGCGCCGGCGTCTAACAAAGCCTGATGACGCTCACCGACTTCCTCCGCCAGTTTACGGATATGGGTGTCATATCGTTCCAGCGAGATGCCCGGCTGATCCAACGCCGCCAGATAAAGGGCCACAAGACCAAGATCAATCGCGCCATCGGGAAGCTGTCCTATGGCAGACAGTTTTTCAAACATCTGATCGGGGTCGGCCCTTGCGATCATTGCGGTTCGGTCCACCCCGGCATGGTATTGCCCGATTCAACCGGCTGGCCCAGTGGCTTCACATAGCTGATCACTTGTTTCACGCCCGGAATGGTCCGCGCCAGTTTAACAACCCGGTCCAGTTCTTCCTGACCATTCGTAACGCCCATCAGGTAAACGGTGCCATTCACCGTATCAATGGAATAATTGATCGATTGAATATCACGGTCAAACGTCATGGCCGTGCGCAGGCGTGTTGTAATCCACCCGTCCTTGACCGCACCCTGCAGACCTTCGCTGTTGGCAATGCGGATTTCATTAATGACTTCCTTTACGCCATTGACCTGCCATGCCAGACGCACCGCTTCAACGCGGTCATCCGGGTTCTGGACGGTTCCGGTAATCAGGACACGGCCCTGATCGACCGTCAGATTCAGCTTGGTAAAGGTATCAACCTTATAAGAGAACCATTTTTCGCTGATCATTGTTTTGATTTTAAGGTCCGTCGCCGATGCGCTGATCCCGCCTTCTTTCGCCGACGCAATCCCCAGCGCAGCCCCCGCACCCGCCGCAACACCAATCGGTGTGCAGGACGTTGCCAGCAAAGCAGCCACAACAGAAAAACACAAAGCGGTAACCGGAACAAAGCGCATGGGATAATCCTTGAATAGTCTTTGGGGGGAGCAGAAAAAATTCAGACGGTCGAACGACCGCATCTATTATAGCGCGAAATTTCGATTGGTCGAGCCTTTCCGTAAAGATGTTACGAACGCCCTTAAACCTGTGAAATATTACGAATATGCGAAATTCCAAAGGGCAAGCGGATGGCAATCACATCAAAGCGCATCGCGATGTCCTGCGTTTTTTGGACGGCCATATAATATTCAGCCGCGCGCATAATTCGCGCCGCCTGCTTCGGCAGGATGGATTCCAGCGCCCGGTCCATCGTGCCCCGTGCCTTGACCTCGACAAATACGGTCGTTTTTCCGCGGGTTGCGATCAGATCGATTTCGCCGACCGGGGTTTTATAGCGCCGCGCCAGAATCCGGTACCCCTTGGCCCGCAAAAACCACGCGGCGAGTTTTTCAGCGCGAAGCCCGGTCTGGTAGCTGGTCATTTCAGGGTCAATGCCATTTCATAAAGGGTTTTCTTTGGCAACCCGGTTTGCGTGGCGACTTTCGCGGCAGCATCCTTGACGCTGCATTCTTCCAACGCCTTGCGCAGCAGCTTTTCCAGCAAGGCATCGTCATAAATCTTTTTTTCCGGCGGGCCGATGACGATGACAATTTCACCCTTGGGCGCACCGTGCTCCTCGTAATGGGTCACCAGATTGGCCAGCGTATCGCGCTGAACCTCCTCGAACATCTTGGTCAGTTCGCGGGTGACGGCGGCGGGGCGACCCGCTCCTAAAACCTCAACCATGTCGCTCAGGCTGTCGATCAGGCGGGGTGCGGATTCATAAACAACCAATGTCCCCGGTATTTCTGCCCATTCGCGCAATGTGTCGCGCCGCGCCTTTTCCTTTGGCGGCAGAAACCCGAGAAAGCAGAATTTATCGGTGGGAAGCCCCGAAAGCTGCAATGCCGTCAAAACCGCATTCGCCCCCGGTAATGATGTGACCGCCAGCCCCAGATCCTGTGCATCGCGGACCAGTTTAAACCCGGGATCGGAAATCAGCGGCGTTCCGGCATCGCTGACCAAGGCAATCCGGCGGCCCGAGGCCAGTTGTTCAAGAATTTTCGGGCGCATCCGGTCGGCAGAATGGTCGTTATAAACGTCCAGTTTCTGGGCCTTAACCCCATGCGCCAGCAGCAATTTCCCGGTCGTGCGGGTATCTTCGCATAGGATCATGTCAACCGCGCCCAGAACGTCAATCGCCCGGATCGTCATATCGCGCAGATTGCCGATCGGTGTCGCCACCAGATACAGCCCCGCTGGTAATTCCGCCGGACGAAGGACCGCCATTTACCGATTCACCCCTTATATGAAATCAAAAGAGGGTATAGAATGGCATACTTATTCATCCGCGCAAACGGCCCCGGCATTCAGGACATGACGTTATGAAATTATCTTTCCTTGGTTTCCTCACCGCGACAATTCTGACCCTGACCGCTTGTGGCGGCGGATCGCCCTATCCGGGCGGGTATAGCGGCAATCCGTGGGAGCGCGCTGGTCAGACGCAAAATGCGGAACAAACCCCCGGCAATCTTGACCTGCGCGGTCAATGGCTGACCGGCATTCCGGGCCAATCCATTGAACAGGCACCTTTAACGGTGTCCGGAACCCCGGCAGCCCCGATTGCGCAAGCACCCCTGATCCCGCCAATCGGGATGGGCGCACAAAAGGTAAAAGTGGCATTGCTGGTCCCCATGTCTGGACCGAATGCCGAAGTGGGTGAATCAATTGTCAACGCATCCCAACTGGCCCTGTTCGATGTGGGCGGCGATACATTTGAAATCATGCCCCGCGATACCAAGGGCACGGCATCCGGTGCTTATGCCGCCGCAGAAGCCGCGATTGCCGAAGGGGCGCAGCTTATTCTGGGGCCACTTTTTGCCGAAGAAGTCCGCGCCGTTTCACCACTGGCTGCGGCGTCAAACGTCAATGTCATCGCTTTTACCACCGACTGGAAACAAGCGGGCAGCAATACATATGTTATGGGGTTCCTGCCCTTTGGTCAGGTCCAGCGCGTTGTCCAATATGCCGCCGCCAAGGGTCTGCGCAATATTGGCGTGATTGCCCCGCAAACAGAATACGGCAACGCGGTGATCAGCGCGTATAACGCCCATGCGCCACAGGCCGGTCTGGTGACGGTTGATAATGTCCGCTTCCGCCCTGGTGATACGGGGCTGTCCCCGGTGATCCAGCGCTTTGCCCGTTATGATGCGCGCAAACAAACCGATGGCCGTTTTGCCCCCGCGCCATTCGATGCCGTGTTCCTGACCGCAGGCGGCAGTGATGCACAAACGATCGCTAATCTTTTAAGCTATTACGAACTGGACGCCAGCACCGTCAAACGTCTGGGGACCGGATTATGGGATGATGCCGCCATGGCCCGCGAAGCCAATCTGAATGGCGGCTGGTTCGCCGCACCGGACCCGAAAGCGCGCGCCGTATTCGACAGCAAATACCGCGAAGCCTATGGAACCACAGCCCCGCGTCTGGCCAGCCTTGGTTATGATGCAACGGCCCTGGCCGCCGTTCTGGCCCGCACCGGAATCCAACGCACTGGCAAGCCATCTTTTGACCGTGCCGCGATTACCAACCCGAATGGCTTTGCCGGGATTGACGGAATTTTCCGGTTCCGTCCTGATGGTCTGGCGGAACGTGGGCTGGCAATTCTGGAATTGCGGAATGGTCAAACCGTGGTCATCGACCCGGCCCCGCGTACCTTCCAAAGCGTAACGCAATAACGATCTAGAACGTCATCTTCAACAGGCTGCGCAACGCGTAGGCAAAAATACCGACGACCAGCACACTGCCCAGCCAAAGCAGGGCAAACCACGCCAGCTTTTGCAGCGTTGGGTTTTTGATCCGGTCAATCGCCCTAGTGATGATACGCATTATGATCCACCTTGCCACGGAACACCCAGTAGATATACGCCGTATAGGCAAGGATCAGCGGCAGCAATATCGCAACGCCGACCAGCATAAAGCCTTGGCTGGATGGTGACGCCGCGGCCTGCCACAACGTCACACCCGGTGGCACGACATTCGGCCATAATGAAACACCCAGCCCGATAAAGCCCAGAACAAAGAACGCAATCGCGCTAAAAAACGGCGCGACCTCGCGTTCCTTTTTCAACGCCGCCAGCATAAACAGCGATAGGCCCACAACCGCGACCGGAACCGGGGCCAGGAACATGATATTCGGCCAGCCAAACCAGCGTTGGAAAATTTCGGTCTGCATATATTCTTCCAGATCCATCGACAGACCGGGAATGCCGGTATGCAAAAACGGCATCCACAAGCTGACCAATCCCATGAACACCAGAACGACCGGCAATAATTTGGCTGCCGTTGCACGGCCCCATGCCTGAAGCGACCCTTCCATCTTCATATTGATCCAGGTCGCACCCAGCAGCGCATATCCTGCTGTTACCGCCACGCCGCACATCAGGCTGAACGGTGACAACCAGTCCAGCGCACCGCCGGAAAATGCCCGGTCGGTTGTTTCAATCCCCTGCACCAGACCACCAAGGATAAGGCCTTGGGCAAAGGCTGCGCAGAAAGAACCCGCCGCAAAGGCAATGTCCCACATCCCGCGGCTGCGATCCGCCTTGAACCGGAATTCAAACGCCACACCGCGAAAGATCAGCGCGATCAGCATCAGCAAAACCGGCAAATACATCGCCGGCATAATGATCGAAAACGCCAGTGGAAAGGCGGCAAATAACCCGCCCCCACCCAGCACCAGCCATGTTTCATTGCCGTCCCAGAATGGGGCCACGGAACTCATCATCGCATCGCGGTCTTCTTTTTTACTGCGGAACGGGAATAAAATCCCCAGCCCCAGATCAAAACCGTCCAGAACGACATACATCAAAACCGCAACCGACAGCACAACACCCCAGATCAACGGCAGATAAAAAGCCATATCCATGATTAAGAATCCTTTCCAGTATCAGGAGAATCAATATTGTCTTGCGGATAGGCCAGCGGGTGCATTCCCGTATCCAGTGACGCCTGCACGTTTTGTTCCTGCGGCCCTTTGCGGATCAGTTTAATAATGTAATAAAGCCCCGATCCAAAAATAACCGTATACGCCACCACAAAAACGGCGAGCGAAATAGCAACGCTGGACCCCGGAACAGGCGAGGCCATTTCATTCGTGCGTAACAAGCCGTAAACAATCCACGGCTGACGTCCGATCTCAACCGTGTACCACCCGCACAGAACCGAAATAAATCCACTCGGTATCATCCAGACGCTGAAATGCTGGAACCAGCGCACCTCATACAGCTTTTTCTGCAACCGTAGGATCAGCGAGATGCCGCCCATGACAATCATCAAAAGCCCCAACCCCACCATAATACGGAAGCACCAGAATACCCAGCCAACCGGCGGACGGTCTTCCTTGGCAAAATCTTTCAGCCCGTGAACGGTTCCGTTTGCATCATGCGTCAAAATCAAGCTGGCGAGTTTTGGAATGGCGATTTCAAAATGGTTGGTTTCTGCTTCCTTATCCGGAATGGCAAAAAGCACCAGTGGCGCACCTTCCATAGTATCCCAGCGCCCTTCCATGGCGGCCACTTTGGCAGGCTGGTGCTTGAACGCGACCAGACCATGATGATCGCCAACAAAAAGCTGTAGCGGCGCGGCAATCATGATAAAGGCCAGGCCGAAATTAAACATGATCTTTGCAGACCCGGTAAAGCGCCCCTGCAACAGATAAAGCGCCCCCACGCCCGCAACCACCAATGACGTGGTCAGATAAGCGGCCAGCACCATGTGGACAAGGCGACTTGGCATTGACGGGTTGAAGATAATTTCCATCCAGCTTGTCGGATAAAAAATTCCATCGACAATCTCATACCCCGCCGGGGTGTGCATCCAGCTATTCGCGGCAATAATCCAGAACGTGGAAAATAATGTGCCAATCGCAACCATCAACGTGGCGGTAAAATGCAGTTTTGGCCCAACGCGGTTCCACCCGAATAACATGATGCCCAGAAAGGATGCTTCGAGGAAGAACGCGCTTAAGGCTTCATACCCCATCAATGGGGCCAGAATATTTCCGGTCACGGCAGAAAAATGCGACCAGTTGGTTCCGAATTGATAAATCATCGCCACGCCGGAAACGACGCCCATGCCGAACGCCACGGCAAAGATTTTCGACCAGAACATATAGACGACCCGGTAAGCCTCGTTCCCCGTTCGCAGCAACCGCCATTCAATTACCGCCAGCCAGCTCGCCAGACCAATTGTGAAGGCTGGAAACAAAATATGGAAAGTGATTGTGAATGCAAACTGAATGCGGGAAAGAAGAACCGGATCAAAATCCATAAAAGCCTCCTGGGCAACGGGATACGCCACCCCCTTTTATACCTTTAAAATGTAAGGTCAAATGCTAAAGCTAATTAAATTTCATTTTCATATTATTGAATTAAATAAAAAACTTGCCGTTTCGTTATTGTCCCGCTAAACACGGTTTTCCCTATTAAAAACGATCAATAAAGGTGTGCAATGGCGAACAGCCCAAAAACGCAATCCGTTCCTTCTGCCGATCAAGAACCGCGCCGCAGCGCCGGACGTCCGCGCAGCGATTCATCGCGCAATGCCATTCTGGATGCGACCCGGCGTTTGATGACGCACACCTCAATCCGCGACCTGTCCATCGAAGCCATTGCCAAAAAAGCCGTTGTCGGCAAAACCACAATTTACCGTTGGTGGCCGAACAAGGTTGCGATTGTGATCGAATCTTATGCCGACCAACTGGATATGCATATGCTGGTCCCCGGCAATGAAACCCCGCGCGAAAACCTGATCCGTCAGCTTGACCGTCTGGTCAAACAATTGCGCGGCAAGAACGGCAAGATTATCGCCGACCTTTTGGCCGCAGCCCAGGGTGATGCAAAGGTTCTGGCCCAGTTCAACGAATTTTATATGAATGCCCGCCGCGATGCGCTGCTGCAAACGATCAAGGACGGTCAGAAAAGCGGCGATTTCAGCGAAGACCTGCACACCGCCACCGCTGTTGATATTGTCCTCGGCCCGATTATCCTGCGTTTATTAAGCGGCGAATCCGCCATGGACGATCATTTCGCTGAAAACTATCCGGAAATGGCCGTTCACATCCTGTCCCCGCGCCGCGTCATGGGACAACGCGCCCCGGTCACCGAAATTCCCGCCAGTGCGCCGGAACAAACCAATGAACGCAAAGCCAAGCCAAAGCCCGAAGCAAAAGTCGATCCGGTGCTGCTGAAACAGCAAAGCTTGTTTTAAGGCATAAAAAAAAGAACCCTCAAAACTGAGGGTTCTTTTTTTATAAGATCATTTGATTAAGCAGCAACAGCCGATAATTGCGCGCCGCGGGCTTGTTCAGCCGTCAGGGTAGCAGCAATTGCGCCAACGACAGCGGCGATGCGGACAGAAGCCTGAACCTGCTCACGGGTGATGCCGTGGGCGATGACTTTTGCTTCGTGCGCCTGAACGCAGAACTGGCAGCCATTCATGGCCGAAACAGCCAGCGACCAGATTTCAAAGTCGATTTTATCAACGCCCGGATTGCCGATGACGTTCATGCGCAGCTTGGCTGGCATGGTCTGGTACGCTTCGCCCATCATTCCGGCGAATTTATAATAGACGTTATTCATCGCCATGATGGATGCAGCAGACCGTGCAGCATTCATTGCTTCTGGTGTCATATGCTGGGCGGCAAGGCCTTCGATGACGCGGATCACATCGGCATTGCCGGTATTCAACGCGGATGAATAGAACGTGCCCCATTTTTGCTGATCATTCAGAATGTCTTCACCGGCCAATGTAGACAGGTTTAAACGTAGATCTTTTGCATAGTCAGGAATGGCATTTTGTAATGTTTCGATGGTCATTTTGATTTCTCCGTGAGGGGGGAAAGAAATGGTGCGACCATAGACAGCCGCACCATCCGTAAATTAGGCTGCTTTTTGCAGGTCGAGAATGTCGCCGCCAACCGGACGGTTACAAGCGCACAACTCGTCTGTTTGCAGAGCGTCAAGAACGCGCAGCGTTTCTTTCGGGTTACGGCCCACATTCAGACCATTCACGGTCACATGCTGGATGATACCTTCAGGATCAACGATATAGGTGGCGCGCAGGGCAACACCGGCATCGAAATCACGAATACCAAGGCCATCAATCAGCGTACCGTTGGTGTCTGCAAAGCTCCACTGGTCCAGATTGGCCAGATCAGCGTGCTCGCGGCGCCAGGCCAGCTTGCAATGTTCGTTATCGGTGCTGCCGCCCAGAACGACTGCATCGCGGTCTGCGAATTCTTTGTTCAGTTTTGCGAATTCAACGATTTCGGTTGGGCAAACAAAGGTGAAGTCTTTCGGGTAGAAGAAAATGACTTTCCATTTCCCTGCAAAGCTTTCCTGCGTGATGGTTTCAAAAGCGGATTCACCGTTTTCTTCATGTTTCATGAATTTTGGTTTTACGCCTGTAACGGAAAATTCCGGAAGTGTGTCGCCGATGCCGAGCATGATCGAATCTCCTAAAAGAAATGGGGTGGTTGGAACTGCACGCACAATGCCCCGCCGCGCCTTGAAAATCCAATTGGAATTTCCGTTGCGTTAAATCGGTATTTCCGATAGATATATCACATAATCAAGTGGAAAAAACGATGGCAAACCCGATCCCGACTTTGCGGCAATTACAGTATTTTATAGCCGTAACCGAGCATTTATCCTTTGTCCGCGCCGCAGAAGCCTGCAACGTCACCCAGTCCACGTTGAGTGGCGGCTTGGCCGATCTGGAATCGTGTCTGGAGGAAAAGCTGTTTGACCGGTCCAGCCGTGGCGTCACGCTGACGAAAACCGGAAAAACCCTGCTGGCCCCGGCCCGCGATCTGTTAAACCGGGCGGAATTATTTGTCGGACTGGCCCGGCAAAACCGCGCGCCCCTGACCGGACCGCTGACATTGGGGATGATTCCGACCATTGCCCCCTATCTTCTTCCGCAACTGCTCCCGGCCCTGCAGACAAGTTTTCCGGCCCTGCAATTGCAACTGCGTGAAGACACCACGGCGCGGTTGCTGGACGGGTTGGACCGAGGAGAGATTGATGCAGTTTTAATGGCGTTTCCGTATGAACTGGCCCATGCCGAACGAATGGATTTATGGCAGGAAAATTTCCTGATCGCCGCACCCGATGACGGCGCCGCCCGTTTTAAAAAGGCCACGCCCGATACTTTGACCAGTGAAACCCTGTTGCTTTTGGATGACGGGCATTGCCTGCGCGATCACGCGATGGCGGCGTGCCGCCTGCAACCGGCGGCGCGGCGCAAAACCTTTGGCGCGACCAGCCTGCCGACGCTGATCCAGATGGTCCAGCACGGGTTCGGCATTACCCTTCTGCCTGATATGGCGGTCCGCCATGGGACCATCCCCAAAGGGGTCACCATTCACCCCTTTTCCGCCCCACAACCAACCCGGCAGATCGGGCTGGCGTGGCGGAAAGCCTCCCCGCGGGAAAAAGAATTCCGCCTTTTGGGGGATTTTATTGTCAAAACCGTCCGTCCGCGTTAAATAAGACCCATGACATACAAAGTTGCCGCCTTTTACCGTTTTGTCCGCATCGAAGACATCCCTGCTATACGCGAGGAGATGAAGGATTTTTGCGCCGCGCATGATGTTTTGGGGACGATCCTGATCGCACCCGAAGGCGTCAACGGAACCATTGCTGCCCTGCCTGCCGATCTGGATCTGGCGGTGGCAAAACTTTATAAATTATTTGGGGTCGCGCACGGCGCGCCGCAATGCGAATTGAAATATTCGACCGCCACCGAAAAACCGTTCCAGCGTTTGAAGGTCCGCGAGAAAAAAGAAATCATCACCATGTTCCAACCCGAAGCAGACCCCAGCGTCCGCACCGGGATTGAGGTGTCACCAGCCGAATGGAATGACCTGATCAATGATCCGGACGTCGTCCTTTTGGATACGCGCAATGATTATGAAGTGTTGATCGGTACGTTTCAGGGCGCCATCGACCCGAATGTCCGCCATTTCAGCCAGTTCCCGGATTTTGTGAAATCCCATCTGGACCCAAAGAAGCAAAAGAAAATTGCCATGTTCTGCACCGGTGGCATCCGGTGTGAAAAGGCATCGGCCTATATGCTGAATGAAGGGTTTGAAACCGTTTATCATTTAAAGGGCGGCATCCTAAAATATCTGGAAGACGTCACGCCTGAAAACAGCAAATGGGATGGCGCGTGTTTTGTGTTTGATGGTCGTTTGGCCCTTGAACATGGGTTGAAAGAGGCCGAACACACAGAAACCATTCTGAAAAGCCGGGAATACCGCGACTAATTTGTCCGACTTGCCGTAAATCTGCCCTTAATATGTCCTATGCTATCATGACCGTTAATTAAAAAATTGGTGTGTGGAGGCGTATCTATATGTTTTCAAAGGCAGAGATCAAAAATAACCTTTTGGGCACTTTGGAAGTTGCCTTGCTGATGCCCGCCGGACCAAAGCGTTTCGGGAATAGTTACGACGAAGCCGTCCGATCCTTCATAATTCCAATCCTGTTTTTTCCACTGACTTTACTGGCCATTTATATTTATCCGCATCCGGAAATGGCCGTGGCATCCAAAAATACGCTGACCCTGCTTTTCAGCCTGCGGCTGGCGTTTTCGTGGCTGATGTTTTTCGGCATTATTTACTGGCTGATGAAACGCGTTGACCATCTGGATCATTTTTACAGATTTGTTGTTGGCACAAACTGGCTGGCCATTCCGGCCACGATTATCTTTCTGCCTGTCGCCATCATGCTGCTCTCTGGCGCGTTCAGCTGGGACGAGCTTTATCCGTTTATGAAGTTCCTGTTGCTTTACACCTATGCCTTCACTGCATTTTTGGCCATTCATGCGTTGATTATTCCGTGGGAGCTGGCCGGATTTATTGCCTTCCTTGCGATCACGGTCGATAACAGCACGATGGATGCGGTGAAATGGGTAACGTCGCTGTTCAGCGGTTCATAACCTTGCGTACCGCCGACACGATACGGCGGAAACGGTGGGGCCGCAGGCTCATGTAAATATGCGCCAATATGCCCGCAATCCAAAGATAGGCCAGAACAGGTTCCGGCACACCGAACACCATGCCACCAATGCCGATCATCCCCAACAGGAAACCGATCACGGTAATCACCCCGGCGGCATTACCAACATCAACCCCAGCATTGATAAAATGATGATGGAAATGGTTGCGGTCCGCATCAAAAGGGTGCCGCCCCTGGGCCACGCGCCGTGCGAATTGGGCGCAGGTATCCATGATCGGCAAGGCCAGAACCCAGGCCACAGAAATCGGCTGGATAATCCCCTGATGCCCCAGCGACATTCCATACCATGCCAGCGCCAGCCCCAGCGACATACTGCCCGCATCGCCTAAAAACACATTTGCACGCTCACGGAAAGGATGGCGCATATTGTAAATCAGGAACCCCAACACCGCCGCCATCAAAATAGCAATCGACAGGAACGGTGCCCACACCCCGATCAACGCACAAGGAACCGCCAGCCAGAACAGCGCAACAAGGCTTTTTCCGCCCGCCAGCCCGTCCAGCCCGTCAATCAAGTTAATCGCATTAATCAAAAGAACTGCCGCAATCACTGAAAAGGGAATGCTGAAAAAACCCAACCCGAATGGGCCAAAGCCAAACAAATCACCCAGTGAAGCAACACGCGCCCCACCCCAGACAACAATCAGAATTGATGCCGAAAACTGCGCCAGAAATTTCCAGCGTGGCCGGATGCAATAGCGGTCGTCCAGCGCTCCCGCCAGAACGATGATGCTGAGCCCCGCCCAGAACGGCCATTGCGTTTGCCAGTTTGCGCCGGACACAATCGACAGCAGAATAAAGACAGGAATAATGACCAGCCCGCCAATCGGCGGCGTTGGCGTATCATGATTTTTACGCCCGTCCGGTTTGTCCAGATACCCAAAACGCAACGCGGCCCGCCGCGCCAGCGGAACACCGACCAGCACAGTTAAAAAAGATAAAAGCGGAAAAGCGATAAGCACGGCCATTTGCGACATGACCAGAATGTGACACGTTTCTGCCCCTAAAAAAAGAGGGGAAAAATCAAGGGAAAGGGCCGAAAACCAGCCTTCAAACGCCCCCGGATTGCCGCCCCTGTTTCCGGGCCATCCGCATTTTAAAACGCTGTGGCGAGAGGGCATCTATGCTGTCTTGCGGCAAACTGGCCGGTGTTTCCTGTAAAAGATCTGCCAAAAGATGCGCCCCCGCCAGGGCTGACACAATGCCATGCGATCCATGCGCGGTTGTGACAAACATATGCGGTTGATCGGCGATGACGCCAATAACCGGAAAACGATCCTGCGCGGCGCAGCGTAAGGCCGCCCGACCACCCGTGACGGGTCCGGGCTGAAGCGCGGGAATTGTATCCTGCAATTTCGCCAGAATGTCCCGCGTATCTTCATCGCGCAATTCGGTATCCGATAACCATCTTTGAAAACTGGACCCGATAATATGCTTGCCATTCTGCGCCGGGCCGATATAGCCGCCGTAACATAGATTGGAACGCAGTTTTTCACTCTGCTCCGTAACCTCTGCCTCAATAATCTGGCCGCGCACTGTTTCCAGCGGCAAATCTGGGATAAAGTTTTTCACCGCCGCCCCGCAGGCCAGAATAACCATATCAAACTCCCCCAGCGCCTCCGGGTCAATCGCTGTATTCAAACGCACCTCTGACCCCGCCGCCCATTGGTGGCATAAATCATGCGGCGACACCTGGCCTGAATCCGCTAAAAACAAAGCGGCATAAGGAACATTTACTCCCGCTTGGTCTGATGCAGCCTTTGCATCCAGCAGCGCCATGTGCTCGCCTGACCAGCCCCAGTTTTCAAGGCAAGCACGCAATCTTTTTTCTTTATCTGCATCAACCAGCAAATGAAGACTGCCGCATGGTTCATAATCCAGCGTACGCGCCGCTAGCGCATAGGCTCCGGCATAAAAATCCGACTGGGCATTTCGCTGTGCCATAAAACGTGGGTTGAAAATACCGCGGCTGTTTCCAGACGCGCCGCTGGCCAGTTGAGGCCCCGCTTCAAAAATCACATGATCGACCCCACGGCCACGCAAAACGGCGGCACAGGCGGTGCCGGCCAGACCGCCGCCGATAATGGCAACACGTTTTTGTGTTGGCTCTACCTGTCGCGCTGCGTCCCCTGCAAACTGCCCGATAATCATATCGCGCTTATGCCCAAAGCCGCGCGTTTTTTGGATATCAAACCCGTGTTCGCGCAAACCGTTTTTGACGATCCCAGCGGCAGTAAAGGATGACAGGGTCGTTCCCCGCCGCGATAATCGGGCCATGTTGCCAAAGACAACGGGACTCCACATTTGCGGATTTTTCGCCGGGGCAAAACCATCCAGAAACCAGCAATCAATCCCGCCCGGAACGTTCAAGCGCGGCAGAGCCAGATTCACATCATCAAAAATTAGTGTTAGGCGGACACGCACCACCCCGTCCACCATAAATTCAACCCGGTGCCAGCCGGAAATACGCAGTGGATAGACCGCCACCATTTGGTCCAGCCGCCCGTCAAAAAATACCTCCCAATGCGCCAGTGCCTTTGCAATCTGATCCGCGCCCAAGGGATAGAGTTCAAAAGAGATATAATCCAGAACCGCGCCCGCCGGGGCGGTTTCATCAAATAATTTCCATACCGAAAGAAAATTTAACCCCGTTCCAAACCCGGTTTCCGCGATGGTAAAACGGCCCCGCCCTTGCCAGCGTTCTGGCAAATGGTTCTGGTCGAGGAAAACGTGCTTTGTTTCCGCCAGCCCATCCTGCCGCGAGAAATAAATATCATCAAAGCGTTGAGATATAAGGTGATCCGTCATATGTTTTTGTTAAGACACTTCATGTAATGATGCCGACCTTGTCGATCGATCTGTAACCGAGAAAGTATGAATAATGGCCCAGAGTTCCGCGCATAACAATCCGCTTTTGAAAATATCGGCCCTGCCGAACATGGCCCCGGCCTTTGACCGGATCGGCGAGGATCATTTCCTGCCCGCCATTGAAATTGCGATTGAAGCGGCAAAAAAGAACATTGCGGCGATTAAGGCCAACCCCGCCCAACCGGATTTTGATAACACGATTGCCGCGATGGGATCGGCCAGCGAGCTGCTGGATCAGGCCACAGGCATTTTTTATAACCTGCTCTCTGCTGCCGGAACGGATGGCCTGCAAGCCTTGTCAGAAAAAATCGGCCCCGTTGTCGCCAATTTTTCCAGCGATGTGTCGATGGACGAAGCGTTATTCCAGCGCGTCAAAACGCTGTGGGACGACCGCGACAATCACACTTTGACCACCGAACAACAGACCATCCTGAAAGATACCTATGACGGATTTGTCCGCAGCGGCGCGTTGCTGGACCCGGCGCAAAAAATCCGGATGCGGGAATTGAACGAGCAATTATCGGTGATTGGCCCGAAATTCAGCAACAACGTCAAAAAATCCGCCGAACAATTTGAACTGTGGATTGAAGATGAAGCTGATTTATCCGGCATCCCTGCCACCGCCCGCGCCATTGCAAAGGAAACGGCAGAGAAAAAAGGCCAGCCCGAAAAATGGCTGTTTACGCTCGACTTCCCCAGCTATCTGCCAGTCATTCAATACGCCGATAGCCGCGAATTGCGTGAAAAAATCTGGCGCGCCTTTGGGTCCCGTGCGTGGAAAGATGGTTACGATAACAGCCCCGTTGTGCTGGAGATTGTCCGCCTGAAAAACGAACGCGCCGCCCTGCTCGGTTATCCGACCCATGCGCA
>CAACXI010000075.1_pt1 | contig 23096 bp, 20 predicted proteins | sample 2275891 | NCBI WGS metagenome assembly CAACXI01 (sample SAMEA5312484, study PRJEB27640) | indoor metagenome | biome: indoor environment; feature: controlled; material: polymer antistatic dissipative epoxy resin | place: Italy | collected 2014-05-27 | reverse complement strand
GCAGATGGGAATCCAGCAAGGCGGCGACATTAAAATCGACCTTCACATCTTCTGGTTTTGGTTTGTGTCCCATATGACTTCCCTGCTCTTTTTTTATGAGGCTTGATTAAAGCCCGAGCCTATCCCTGCGTCCAGCCCATAAATTAATATGTAAATATATGAAAGCGCAAGGTTTTTTATCTGCATTTGCCTATCTGTCCGAAAAAGAATAAAAACCGAGGCATGACCGGAACAGATCACACAAAAACGGCAAGCCTTGCCAATGCCCCCGTTGTTATTCTTGTAAACCCCCAGATGGGCGAGAATATCGGCGCAACGGCGCGCGCCATGTTGAATTGCGGTGTATCAGAATTGCGACTGGTTAATCCCCGCGATGGCTGGCCCAGCGAACGGGCCGAAGCCATGTCGTCCGGCGCCTTGGCGTTAATGCCAGAGGTTCGGGTTTTTGCCACCACCGCCGAAGCCGTTGCAGATTTGCATCATGTTTATGCAACCACCGCCCGCCCCCGCGACATGGTAAAAAATGTCATGACGGCCCGTTCTGCCGCCGTTGATATGCGCAACCGGGAAAGCACCGGCCAGCGGATCGGTCTGTTATTCGGCGCGGAACGGTCGGGGCTGGATAATAATGATGTGGCCTTGGCCGGAACGGTTATCACCATTCCCCTGAACCCCGGATTTTCGTCCCTGAATCTGGCTCAGGCGGTTTTGCTGGTGACGTATGAATGGATGGTTGCCGGGGATCAAACCCCGGACCGCCAGCTGATCAATAATGACAGCTTCCCCGCGACACAGGATTCCATGACCAATTTGTACCAGCGTCTGGAGGATGAATTACAACAGAACGGGTTCTTCCGGTCCCCCGAGATGAAGCCAACTGTCCTGCGGAACCTGCATTCCATGCTGACCCGCGCCGAAATGACGGATCAGGAGGTCAAGACCTTCCACGGCATTATAACGTCGCTGTTGGGCCGGAAAAACACCAAGGAAAATACCAAGGATTGATTTTTGCCTGAAGCGCGCCATCTTTCTGAAATGGACGAACAACACCCGCATATCAAAGAACTGGAAATACTGGCTGACTGGATGGATTCCAAATTCATCGTACCGGGCACCAATCACCGTTTCGGTCTCGACTCGCTGGTCGGTTTAATTCCGGGGATCGGGGATACAGTCGGCCTGTTGGTATCCGGCTACATCTTTCACAAGGCAACCCGTCACAACCTGCCCCATCATCTGAAAGCGGTGATGTTGTGGAATATTTTTATCGACTGGCTGATCGGGATTGTTCCATTCGCCGGGGATATTTTTGATATTGGCTGGAAGGCAAACCGGCGCAATGTCGATCTGCTGAAAAAGCATTTGGCCAAAAGAACAAATTAAACGCGCGGTTTGAACGTCACGACAGTGGTGGCTTTTTGGCGTTCAATTTCCACGGCCATCTCATCAACCGATTTACGGCATAATTGCATTTCGCGGATCAAGAAATTGACGACCTGTAAGTTAGGGTTGGATAACGCCGTATCCTTTTCGTCAGCAACCGCTGTCAGGAGCTTTTGCAAATCACCGAGCCAACACGCGCCAACAGGATTACCTTTTTCATCACCAATCACAGCTTCTATCGGGTATCCCGCACCGCCGCCGACTTCAATCATGGTCAGGGTTGGTTTCGGCTGAAAACGGCCTGAACGAAATAATTCTTCCAACTTGTTCTGACTGATAAACGCGCTCATCGGGATCTCCATGTATTTAATATGACAAACAATATGCCCTAACCAAGCCCATTACACAATAAAAAAGGGCTGCCGAAGCAGCCCTTTTCTGAAACTGTCGCGGATTAACGCGAGTAAAATTCGATAACCAGGTTTGGTTCCATCTGGACCGGGTATGGAACATCTTCCATTTTCGGAACGCGCAGGAATGTGGCCTTACCAGCTTTGTGATCAACCTGAATGTATTCAGGAACATCGCGTTCGGCCATTTCGGTTGCAGCGATATAGATTGCCATTTGGCGGGATTTCTCACGCACTTCGATGACGTCGCCTTCTTTAATTTGGTAGGACGGTGCTGTCATACGCTTGCCGTTCACGGTGACGTGACCATGGCTGACGAACTGACGCGCAGCGAAAACGGTAGGAACGAATTTGGCGCGATAGATAACCGCATCCAGACGACGCTCCAACAGGCCGATCAATTGCTGGCCCGAGTCACCGCGCATACGGATCGCTTCGTCATAGTAGCGGCTGAACTGACGCTCGCCGATGTTACCGTAGTAACCTTTCAATTTCTGCTTCGCGCGCAGCTGTGTACCGTAATCGGACAGCTTGCCGCGGTTCGCGCCGTGCTGGCCAGGGGCCGTTTGGCGGGTGTTGAATGGGGATTTAGCGCGACCCCACAAATTGACGCCAAGACGACGGTCAATTTTGTGTTTCGCCTGTGGGCGTTTTTCACTCATTTGGTGGTTCCTTTGTTCTTGTTGTTGTCCCGGTATTCCAAAAGGTATTGGTCGAAAAGATCAACGGGGGAACGCCCCCACTTCCCGGGAATGCGCGGAATATATGGGTTTTAGCCCGGAATGTCAAAGGGGTTGTGGAAAATCCTGCAAATAAAGCGCAACCCCACTGAAAATACAGTAAAGGCTTATAATCGTTATCAAAATTCGGCTTAAAAACTTGAAATGCTGGTCATTCATGCGGTGAACGGCAAGGGCCGCGGCACTGGTCCCGCAAATGGATGCCACCAGAAAGACCGGCAGGAACACCGGATTGAGCGAATCTGGCCAACCGCCATGCCCCGTCAGCAGTGGAATCAAAGCCCCGAAATAGGCCAACCGGACCAGATGCATCACCGACTGGGTAAATGCCTTGGTGCTGATAATCTGCTGCCGAGTCAGCGGCGCATTATTATAGAGCAGGTCCAAAAGCGGCCCGACCACCCCGGCGGTCAGATGAACAAAGGTCAAAATGGTGGCGGTCACCACCGTATGGGCAGGGTTCATAATGCTTAACTGAAACAACCTGCTCGCCGCCAGCGCCAGTAATGGCAGGCTGCCCATCAGGATCAGGGTCATCGCCTTATCCGGCACATAATGGATCAGCAGCATCAGCATAAAGCCAACCACAATCCCGCACCCGTACCACGGCAGGACGTGCCAGACGATATGCTTGCGCCATAAAATGCACCGCCACCCATTGGATACCAGCTGGATCGCCGCGTGAACGCTCATCGCCGCCGCAACCGGCATCAACCCCAGCAGAATGACCATCAGGATCAACCCGCCCGCCATACCGAACGTGCCCGACAACAGTGACGTCAGGAAAACAGACAGGGTGAGAAAGGCAATGACCAAGGCAGACATGGCGCGGTTATTACAGGAAGCGACGAAAGTGTCAAAGACGCCCTATAACCATAAAAGAACAAATGTAGAACATTCGCTTAAAAGGCGTTATAAAAGACAGATGAGCAATATTTCCGATCCCCCCTCTTACCGTCCGAATATCCGCGGTCGTGGAACCGTTGATAATCCGACCGGACGTTTTGAAAAACTGGACCTGGTCCAGGAACCCGACACCGACTGGCCGGATGAGGACGACCACTTCCCAAAGCAAATCAGGACACAGGTTTTTAAGGACACTTCTCGCACAATCATTTCCACCAATGACAGCCCGGATATCGGGATGGAAGCAACCATCAATCCTTATCGCGGGTGTGAACATGGATGCATTTACTGCTATGCCCGCCCCAATCATGAATATATGGGACTGTCCGCCGGGCTGGATTTTGAAACGAAGATTTTTGCCAAGCCCGATGCAGCAAAACTGCTGGAAGAAAAACTGAAATCAAAATCATGGGAACCAAAGGTTATTACACTGAGTGGCGTAACCGATGGTTACCAGCCCATTGAACGCACATTAAAAATCACCCGGTCTTGTCTGGAAGTGCTAGCCGATTTTCGCAATCCGGTAGCGATTATTACAAAAAACCATCTGGTGACCCGTGATATTGATTTTCTGGGTGAACTGGCCAGCCACAACGCGGCCTATGTCAGCCTTTCGATTACGACGCTGGACAACACCCTGTCCCGAAAAATGGAACCGCGCGCCTCCGCCCCGTCCATGCGCCTTAGGGCCGTTGAAGAATTATCCAAGGCAGGCATTCCAGTTGGCATTATGATCGGGCCGGTTTTACCCGGGCTGACCGATCACGAAATTCCAGCGATCCTGAAAAGCGCCGCTTCAGCGGGGGCTGTTTCCGCGCATTACACAATGCTGCGACTGCCTTATGGCGTAAAGGATTTGTTTCAAGACTGGTTGAATGACCATTATCCCGACAAGATGGAAAAAGTTTTACAACGTGTGCGTGATGTACGCGATGGCCAGTTATATGATGCCAGTTTCGGGACGCGGATGACCGGAACGGGCGTTTATGCCGACCAGATTGCCCAGCTGTTCAATCTTTATAAAAATCGCTTCAACCTGACCCGCCGCACACGGCTATCGACGGCGGCCTTTCGCCGCAACGCACGGGATCAACAATTATCGCTGCTTTGAAGGCGATAGACTTTTTCCGAACCAAGCGCATAGGTTTTGCACCCCTGCGGGAATATTTTTTTCAGTACAGCATCTTCGCAATTCAATCCGCCCGTATAAGCGCCAAAGGCCGGCAGGATTAATTTACGTCCATCCTCAACAAAGCACGGCAGCGATAACAGACTTCCCTTATGATTAATCGGCGCCTTTGGATGATAATGGCCGCTGATTTCTGGGGCGCATTCGCTGTCCGCTTCATGACGCAGGAAAATGCCCTCCAGCTCTAAAACATCATACGCCGGGAAACCAGGCGGCACGAAATCGCCATCGTGATTCCCCTTGATCCATATTGGATCATAATGAAGCAAATCATCAAACAAGGCGCGGTCCTGTGGCTTTAACCGCGCATAACCTTTCGGATCATGAAAACAATCACCCAGAATGATCACCTGCCGCAAATCAGAATTTCGGCACAGAGCTAAAAGCTTAGTCAATGTCCGGTGCGTATCATAGGGCGGCAGGAAAAATCCCCGCGCGGCAAAATGCGATCCTTTTTCAAGATGCAGATCAGCAACCAGAATAATATTCCGGTCAGGCCATAACAGCGCACCCGACGGATGCAGAATAAATTCGTGACCGCCGAAGGAAATTTTCATGCCGCTCCTCCCATCCCTGCCTCAGCCAGCAAAGTCTGCTCAAGGTCTTCCAGATAATAATCTCCGGCTGCTTTACGCGAAACCGTTTCCCGTGAGATTTCAAGGATCAGGGGGATGGAAAGTGGCGAAATACGATCCAGTTTTTCAACCCGGATTCGCCCCTGCATTTCATGCAGCACATCCGAAAGCCGCCCGGTATCGATCAAACCCTGCGTTGCGTCCTGCAACGCCGCCTGCAATAAAATATGATCACGTTCATATTGGTACAGCACATCATAGATCAGGTCAGAACTAAACGTCATTTGCCGTCCGCTTTTTTGTTGTCCGGGATGGCGCCGTTCAATCAACCCGGCAATGACCGCTGCTTCGCGGAAGGTTCGTTTTAAAAGCGGCGTATCTTCAAGCCATTCGCTCAATTCTTCCCCCATGAGATCAACGGAAAACAGATTTTCAATTGATTCAGGTTCCTTCAGCATCCAGAACGCAAGAGCGTAATCAGTGGCCACAAAACCCAGCGGCTTTGCCCCCATGCGCTGTAACCGCCGCGTCAGTAAAAACCCCAGCGTCTGGTGCGCGTTGCGACCAGCAAAAGGATAGGCGACCAAAAAATGTTTCCCGTTACGCGGAAAGCTTTCAACCAGCAGGTGATCTGTTCCGGGTAGTCCGGATTTTTCTCGCTGTAATTCCAGCCAATGCTCAACATTGTCTGGAAAAATGCCCCATTGCTGCGGACTTTCCAGCAATTGACGTACGCGCAAGGACAGATGCGTCGATAACGGTAACTTGCCCCCGTCATAACTTGGAATTTTGGGATTGTCGGCAGAGGTCCGCGACACCATTACAATCATATCCCGCAAACCTTCAAACTTTACAACCTGTCCCGCGAACAGGAACGTATCGCCATTCGTCAGATGATTGATAAAAAATTCTTCGATCATCCCCAACCATTTGCGCCCCATTTTGACACGCAGCATGGGGGCTTCGACAATCGTTCCGATATTCATGCGGTATTGCCGCGCCAGTCCGGGGCTTGCCAGTTCATAAAGGCCGTCTTCATTTTTATGCAGGCGCTTATAACGATCATACGTTTTAAGAACATAGCCGCCATCAATCACAAATGGTAAAACCTGGTCGAATTTTTCGCGTGACAGATTACGGTACGGCCACGCCATCCTGATCTCCTGATACAACGCATTTTCATCAAATGGACCGCTGCACGCCGTACCAAAAATATGTTGCGCCAAAACATCCAGCCCGCCATCGCGCGGCACGGGGCCATCCAGCTCCTTATGCGCAATCGCCTGTGTCGCCGCCAGACATTCAATACATTCAAACCGGTTGGTGGGAACCAGTAACGCCCGGCTTGGTTCGTTCAGGCGGTGATTGGACCGGCCAATCCGTTGCAGCAATCGGCTAACCCCCTTGGGCGCGCCAATTTGAACAACCAGATCCACTTCCGCCCAGTCAATGCCAAGATCCAGCGAGGATGTGGCAACCACGCAATCCAATTGCCCCTGCGCCATCCGGTCTTCGACCTTGCGGCGCAATTCCCGTTCCAGTGATCCATGGTGCAGGGCTATTTTTAAATTTTTATCGTTTAACAACCATAAATTCTGGAAGATCAATTCCGCTTGCGCCCGCGTATTCACGAACACGATGCTCATCTTACTTTTACAGAGCTCTTCGTAAATTTCCGGCATGGCGTAAAGTGCCATATGCCCGGCCCAGGGAATACGCGCCTTTGATTGCAAGATATGAATATCCGGGGCGATCCGTGCCGGGGCCTGGACCACGCGCCCTTGACTGCCACACAACCAATCCCGCGCCGTCTCCGTATCCGCAATCGTGGCCGACAACCCAATGCGTTGCGATTCAGGGGCAATGCTACCCAGCCGCGCCAGACCCAGCGATAACAAATCCCCGCGCTTGGACGGCATCAAGGCGTGTAATTCATCGACAATGATATAGCGCAGGTTTTTGAAATAATCCCCGGCATTGGCATAGGATAAAAGCAAAGCCAATGATTCCGGTGTGGTCATTAAAATCTGTGGCGGTTTGGTTTTTTGCCGCAGGCGTTTCGATGACGGCGTATCCCCGGTGCGCGTTTCATAAGTGATCGGCAAATCAAGATCAGCAATGGGCCGTCCGATATTGCGGTGAACATCAACAGTTAAGGCCTTGAGCGGTGAAATATAAAGCGTATGCAACCCGCGATGTTTTTTGCCCGACAGCAAATCAACAAGGGACGGCAGGAAACCGCTCAGCGTTTTCCCCGCCCCCGTCGGCGCGCAAAGCAGGACATTCGCCCCCGCCTGTGCCGCGGCCAGCGTTTCGAGCTGGTGTGGAAACCAGTGCCAGCCCTGCCCTGCCAACCAGCCGGTCAAGGGATGATTTTCTAAAATCTGTTCTATATCATTAGAATGAACCTGCTGCGCCATGACTTATATATAGGGTCGGTCGGGGCCTATATCGACCCCCCGAAACCGGTCGATAAGGCCATTATTACCCATGCCCATAGCGACCACGCCCGCAGCGGTCACAAACACGTTTTGGCCACCCCGGAAACAATCGGGATTATGAAGCTGCGCTATGGCGCCGATTGCGCCGGAAGCTTTCAACCGGTTGAGTACCGCCAACCCGTTCAGATGGGGTCCGTCACCGTTACATTTTACCCGGCCGGACATATTTTGGGCAGCGCGCAGATTTTGCTGGAATGCAAAGGGCAACGCATCGTTGTGTCCGGCGATTACAAGCGTAATGACGACCGGACGTGTCCGGCGTTTGAACCGATCCCTTGTGATATTTTTGTCACCGAGGCCACGTTTGGTCTACCCGTTTTTCAACACCCGGACCCGCAGGCAGAGATTGCGAAATTGCTGCATTCTATCAAAACCTACCCGGACCAAAGCCATTTGATTGCGGCCTATTCACTTGGCAAAACACAGCGGCTCATTAAACTTCTGCGCCTTGCCGGTTACAATGAACCGATTTACTTGCATGGCAGCGCCGTTTTAATTTCTGATTTTTATCAGCAAAACGGCGTTGATCTGGGCGATTTGCGCAAGGCAACAGGGTTGGCCAAGGACGCGCTGAAAGGTTGCCTTGTGATTGCGCCGCCATCCGTCTTGAAAGAACCATGGTCACGCCGCCTGACCGACCCCATTCTGGGTATGGCGTCCGGTTGGATGACCGTGAAACAACGTGTGCGTCAGGCGGGCGTTGAAATGCCGTTGGTGATTTCTGATCATGCGGACTGGAACGAATTGACAACGACCATCCGGGATACAGGCGCCGAAGAAATCTGGGTAACACATGGACGCGAAGACGCGCTGGTCCATTGGTGCCAGACGCAGGGATTAAAGGCCGCGCCACTGCATCTTCAGGGCCGCGATGAAGCGGAGGCGGAAGAATGAAACGCTTCGCCAATTTGCTGGACAATATTCTGCTGACCCCATCACGCAATCATAAAATTGCGCATATCGTCCAATATTTCCGCGACGCTCCAGACCCCGACCGCGGCTATGCCTTGGCCGTCATGACCGGCGATTTATCGTTTCGGAATGTGAAGGCCAGTTTTTTAAAGGATATCGTCCTTGAACGGATTGATCCGGTTTTATTCGCCATGTCCTATGATTATGTCGGGGATCTGGCAGAAACAATTGCCTTGATATGGCCAGATCACCACACGGATCAATTATTGCCGTCTTTAACCGGATTAATCGAAGAATTGGAAACAATCCCCAAGACAAAATTGCCTGCCCTGATTGCCGATCATCTCTCCGCAGCGACCCCGACAGAACGCTGGGCGATTATCAAGCTGGCCACTGGGAATTTAAGGATTGGGGTTTCAGCCCGTCTGGCAAAAACGGCGCTGGCGCAATTTGGCAATAAGTCTTTGGATGAGATTGAAAATATCTGGCACGGGCTGGAAATCCCTTATCTGGAGTTATTTGCGTGGCTGGAAGATCGCGGCCCCATACCGGAAATTCACCGTCACCGCACCTTTCACCCGATGATGCTGTCCACACCGGTGGATGAGGAAAAGGATTTTCAATTATTAAACCCGTCTGATTTTCAGGCCGAATGGAAATGGGATGGTGTCCGGGTGCAGCTTGTCCTGGGGAACGACGAAAACCTGATGTTTTCAAGAACGGGTGATAATATCGCCCATACCTTCCCTGATCTGATCGGGACCTTGAAGGGGAAAGGCGTTCTGGACGGTGAATTATTAACCGGCCCAGATTTTGTGCCGCAATCTTTTAACGCGCTTCAGCAACGATTAAACCGCAAAACGGTGAATGGAAAGTTACAAACGGATTACCCCGCTTTTGTCCGCCTTTACGACATTCTTTTTGATGACGATCAGGATGTGCGCGGCTTGCCACTGGAACAACGCCGCAAAATTCTGGAATCGTGGATTGAACGCAATCCGAATGCACGGCTTGATCTTTCCCCCATTCTCCCCTTTGACACTTGGGAAGATTTAGGAAAAATCCGCCTTCAAGGGGCCGAAGAACAGGGGCATGAGGGCGTTATGTTGAAGCGCAAAGATTCAAGCTACCAATCCGGACGACCCAAGGGGCCTTGGTTTAAATGGAAACGCGACCCATGCCTTGTCGATGCAATCCTAATGTATGCACAACGTGGCCACGGGAAACGATCATCGTATTATTCCGACTATACATTCGGGGTATGGAAAGGAAACGAGATTGTCCCTGTTGGAAAATCATATTTTGGCTTTACGGATGAAGAATTGTTACAGCTTGACCGGTGGGTGCGCAACCATACCCTGAACCGTTTTGGCCCGGTCCGCGAAGTTGACAAAGAACTGGTTTTTGAAGTCGCCTTTGACAGCGCCCATGAAAGCAACCGCCATAAATCCGGGGTTGCCCTACGTTTTCCCCGTATTAACCGAATCCGTTGGGACAAACCAGCGCAGGATGCCGATCATCTCGACACCCTGCTCAAACTGATTTCTTAAACTGGATTTTATTAAGCTGCGCGTTGCATTGCCTGTGCCGCAAGGTGGGCCGGGATAAATGGCATCGCATTGCCGTTTGATGTATTCAAAATAGACTGAAGATTTTCACGCGCGCGGGACAAACGTGACCGCACAGTCCCGACAGGAATATTCAGCGATTCTGAAACTTCCTGATAAGGCATATCCTTAACACAGACCATCATCAAAATTTCGCGGTGATCGTCAGACAGTTGATTCATTGCTTCACCAACCGTTCTTAATTCAACTTGATGATCCTGTGGCGCGGTGATTGATTGCGCCAAGATATATGGCTCTGGATCATATTGGGTTTCAAATTTTGTCTTGCGGCGATATTGGGTCACGAACATATTGAACATGATTTTAGAAGCCCATTTACGCAGCGACGTCCCTTCCTCAAACTGGTCAGCTTTTTCAAGCGCGCGCAGAAAGGTGGATTGCAGCAGATCATCAGCATCCGATTTATTGCCCGTCAGGCGAAGAGCGAATTTCAAAAGATTTTCTGTTTCAGCGGTCAAGATGCTTTGGTCAAACATAGCAAGCTCCTCATTGGGATTATTGTTTTGCGTATGTTTTAATGATGCCGGAACACTAAGCGTTGAATGTGGTGGGTCTGTATACAAACGGGTTATGTTTGTATCTGTGTTGTAAAGTTTAATTTCAATAACACTGCCAGTGGGGTAAAAATGGCTGATTTACAGGGAATTTTCCTTAAGCGTAGAGAGCAATCCGGAAAAAACCTCAAAATCGACAGGCTTCACCAAATGGTGATTGAACCCTGCTTCGCGGGCTTTCTGACGATCCCGTTCCTGACCCCAGCCGGTTTGAGCAATCATAATTGTGTCCTTGAAAAGCGCATCTTTACGCAATTCACGGCAAACATCATACCCATTCATACCGGGTAAGCCGATATCAAGGACGATCACATCCGGTTTCAACCGTCTGGCAGATTCAAGCGCTTCCAGCCCATCATGGGCCAATGTCGATTCATGGCCAATCAGTTCCAGCATCCAGCCTGTGGTTTGCGCAGACGGAATGTTGTCATCAACAACCAGCACGCGTAGAGGTTCGACTTTACCTTCAGGCTGGGGAGCCTGCTCACGCAGATCAGATTTCTGATCCCCGGCAGAGGACACAGGCAGACGCACCGTAAAGACACTGCCCTTATTGGCCCCTTCACTATGGGCTTGAATCGTTCCGCCATGCATTTCAACAAGCCGCAGAACAAGCGCCAGACCAATGCCAAGGCCGCCCTGCGCGCTTTCAATATTCCGCTCAACTTGCCGGAACAGTTCAAACACGCCCGTCAGCATATCTTCTGGAATGCCCAGCCCGTTATCGGCAATCGCGATCGATACATTCTGGTCTGCATCAATCTCAACAGATAACTGAATGCGTCCACCATCCGGGGTGTATTTAGCGGCATTATTCAAAAGATTGCTAATCACCTGCGAAAGACGGGTCAAATCGCCCTCCAGCCAGATCGGCGCCTCAGGCACGTCGATGGTTAAGCTATGTTTACCAGCGGTAATAAGCGGTTCGCTGGCCTCAACGGCAGATTGGATTACATCTTGAACCGTAACTTGCGCCTTACGCAGATCAATCTTTCCCTGACTGACGCGCGATACGTCCAACAGATCATCAATCAAGCGGACCAGATGCGACAATTGGCGATCCATGATGTCCCTTACCTCGCGGGAATCATTTTCCGGGGCCATCCGCAAAATCTGAAGGCCGTTGCGGATGGGTGCCAAGGGGTTGCGCAGTTCATGCGCCAGCGTGGCCAGAAATTCATCCTTCCGGTAGTCGGCCTCTTTCAAAGCTTCGGCATATTGACGGCTTTCAGCCAGCAATATGGCGTTTTCTTCGGCGCGAATTTCCAACTCATCCCGTTGATGGGCAATCTGCATTTTTTGCAGGCAGAGTTCAAAGAAAACATTGGCCTTGCTGCGCAGAATATCCGGCTCAATCGGTTTATGCAGGAAATCAACAGCGCCGGTTTCATAACCGCGGAATCGTCTTTGGCGGTCATTGCTGCCCGCCGTCAGGAACATAATGGGGATATTGCGAGTGCGTTCGGTTCCGCGCATCAATTCCGCCAGTTCAAAACCATCCATGCCCGGCATTTGCACGTCAAGCAGGGCAAGACCCACATCATATTCCAGCATTAATTCCAAAGCTTCGGGCCCGGAACGCGCCTCTAAAAGGACAAGCCCATCACGGCGCAGCAAAGCGCTTAAAGACAATAAATTTTCTTCCAGATCATCGACCAGCAGAAAATAGACGGGATTACGAGGCAACATAATTACTTAATCCCTTCTAAAAGAAATGTTGTTATTTCATCAAGACTCAAAGATTGCGCACTGGGACAAGCATCCAATGCGGCCTGTGGCATGGCAGGCGCATAAGCCTGTTCTGGGTGCTGGACCAAAGCCAGTCCTCCATATTCAGCGATTTTCTTAAGCCCTTCGGCGCCATCATTATTCGCACCTGTCAGAACAATACCGATCAGCGCTTCATTATAGGCATCTGCCGCCGTTTCAAACAGGACATTAATGGATGGGCGCGAGAACAAGACTTGTTCCTCATTGGATAATGCCAGGTGGCAATTCATTTCAACAAGCAAATGATAATTCGGCGGCGCAAAGTAGATGACCCCGGGTTCAAGGGGTTCTTTATCATCAACCTCACGCACAGCCATTTTGCATTTGGCCTGAAATAATTCAGCCATGACGCTTTTCTTGTCGGGTGGCAAATGCACAACGATCATAATCGGCAATGGGTAATTGGCAGGCAGGGTTGGAAGGATTTTCGACAGCGCATCCAGTGCGCCAGCAGAAGCGCCCATCACAACCGCTTTATATTTAAGGTGCGTCATAACTCACCCCGCTTCTGATAAATTCTTTCTTCACGGGAAAATTCGCTAAATGAATTGGCATGGGCCGAGAACCGCAAGCTTTCCTTTGCCCCCAGACCCAGAAATCCTTTGCGTGGCAAAGAATCCTTGAACAGACCGATGGCGCGATCTTGTAAATTTCTATCGAAATAGATCAACACATTCCGGCAGGATACCATCTGCATCTCACCAAAGACGGCGTCGCTGACCAAAGAGTGATCGGAAAAAACGCAGCGTTTGCGTAAGGATTTATCAAATGTCGCAGCACCATAAGCAGCCGTATAATAATCGGAAAGTGATGTTTTCCCGCCAGAGCGCTGATGGTTCTCTGTAAAAAGCTGAATCCGGTCAAGGTCATAAACGCCTGCTTCCGCCTTTTTCAAGGCATCCGCATTAATATCGGTCGCGTAAAACATCGTCCGCTCTTCCAGACCCTCTTCCCGGAAAAGTATGGCGAAGGAATAAAGCTCCTCCCCCGCGCTGCAACCAGCAATCCATACTTTTAAAGAAGGATAGGTGCGCAAATGCGGCACAACTTTTTCCCGGATGGTGCGAAAATATTGGGGGTCCCTGAACATCTCGCTGACTTGAACAGTCATAAAGGATAGCAATTCCTGCATCAGATCAGGATTATGCAGGATTAAATCCTGTAATAAAGAATAGGTGCGGCAATTAAAATGAATCTTTGCCTGAGCCAAACGACGCTTCACTGATGCCATGGAATACCCACGAAAATCATAATGATATTTTAGATAAAGCGCTTCCAGGAAGAGCTTCATCTCAATGTCGTCTGTTTTATCGGCAATGCTCATATGATTACCGCGGCATCCAGACACGGACTAGTGAGAGCAGTTTCTCAACATCCAACGGCTTGGCCATATAATCATTGGCACCGGCATTTAAACAGCGGTCCTGATCATCACGCATTGCTTTTGCGGTCAGCATGATAATCGGCAGCTTTTTCCATTCCGGCATTTTGCGGATTTCGCGCGTTGCTGTTAACCCATCCATTTCCGGCATCATCATATCCATGAGAACCAGATCAATCGCCTTACCACCGCTTTGCGATGATTTTTTGAGAATATCCAATGCTTCTAAACCATTTCTGGCGACTTGAAGATGCACACCGCGCGGTTCAAGAATGCTGGTGAGGGCATAAATATTCGCAACATCATCCTCAACAATCAAAACTTGGCGGGATTCCAGAACAGCATCGCGGTTGCGGACGGTTTCCAGCATCTTTTGATGTTCGGCAGGCAAATCGGAAACAACACGGTGCAGGAAGAGCGTGACCTCATTCAGCAAACGCTCCGGCGACTTGGCACCCTTGATAATAATTGATTTTGAGTATCGGCGCAGGCGCTGCTCCTGATCCGACGTAAGATCGCGGCCCGTATAAACGATGACAGGCGGGAAAGAGTAGGAATCTTCCTGACTCAGCGTTTCAAGCAAGGCATAACCCGATGCATCAGGCAGGCTTAAATCCAACACCATGCAATCAAAGGTCAGGGTACGCAGATTTTCAAGGCATTCGGCGGCTGTTCCGACACCGATGACGTCTACATCATCTGCACCCAGCAGTTTTTGTAAGCTCTCACGCTGAACCTGATCGTCTTCAACAATCAGGATTCTGCGCATTTGCTGATCAAACCGTTCTTCCAGTTTTTTGAGCGCGGAAATCAGCTCATCACGTTTCACGGGCTTGATCATATAGCCAATAGCGCCCAAAGAAAGCGCCGTTTCCGTATAATCCGAAGCGGAAACCACATGGACAGGAATATGACGCAGATGGCTATCGCGTTTTAAACGGTCCAAAACCGATAAGCCGGAATTATCGGGTAACCCGACGTCCAGCAACACGGCGTGCGGCATAAATTCTTTTGCCATGTTCAGCGCTTCTTCTGCCGAAGTGGCGATCAGGCAATGGAACCCCATTTCAAGAATTAAGTCATAAAGGATTGCCGCAAAGCTTTCGTCATCTTCAACGACAAGAATGACGCGCTTATTACTGGTCAGCTTCTGACGATCATCCTCAATTGTAGAAATGATTGTTGGCGTGGCCTTGGATTCAGACTTCTTGCCAGATTCAGGCAAAGTGATTGGCCCCGAATCCATATCCCATTGGGCCGCGACCGGCAGAACGCGCGGTTCGATTTTTTCGGCTGCGTAAACCGGCGGCATAAGAACTGAGAACGCACTGCCCTTACCGGGTTCGCTTTTCAGATCAATCACGCCGCCCAGCAGACGAACCAGTTCGCGGGAAATAGACAGCCCCAATCCGGTTCCGCCATATTTTCGGCTGATCGTGCCGTCGGCTTGACGGAAAGCGTCAAAGATCGCTTGCTGTTGAACCTTTGCGATACCAATTCCCGTATCAATAACGGAAATTGAAATAAGCTTCTCATCGGTCAAGCTGATCTTCAGCTCGACACTGCCCTTTTCCGTGAACTTGATGGCGTTCGATAAAAGGTTTTTGATGACCTGATCAAGACGTTGGCGATCGGTTGTAATCTTTTCCGGTGTACCGGGTTCAATCGTCACTTTAAAAGCGAGTTTCTTTTGTGCTGCCACAGGTTCAAAAACGCGCTGCAAATCTTTTGTCATTCTTTCGATTGAGAAAGATTCCGGACGGATCTCCATATGCCCGGCTTCGATCTTCGATAAATCCAGAATGTCATTAATCAGGGTGAGCAAGTCATTGCCCGAAGACTGAATAGTCTGCGCAAATTTAACCTGTTCTGTGGTCAGGTTACCGCCCGGATTATCTGCCAGAAGCTTGGCCAGAATAAGGGAGGAATTCAGCGGTGTCCGTAACTCGTGCGACATATTGGCAAGGAAGTCGGATTTATACTGGCTGGCCAGCTCCAATTCCTTGGCTTTCATCTGTACAGATGTTTTGACCTTTTCCAAATCATCACGCTGGGTTTCCAGGATCTGGGTTTGCTCTTCCAACTGAGAGTTTGTCTGTTCCAGTTCGGCTTGTTGTTGTTCAAGACGGGATTGAGATTCCTTCAGGGCACGGCTTTGCTCTTCAAGTTCTTCATTGGAAACACGCAGCTCTTCACCCTGCGTCTGCATTTCTTCGGCCTGACGCTGGGTTTCTTCCAGAAGATCTTGCAAATTGGACCGGTAATTGGCGGAACGCACGGCAACCCCGATTGATCCTGCAACACGCTCCATCAATTCAAGATTTGACGGGGTAACCGGATGAACGAAGCCCAGTTCAATGACCGCATTGACACCGCCATCCATTGTCGCGGGCGCGATAATAAGATGTTTTGGATTTCCCTGCCCCAAGGCCGACCCGATGTTTAAATATCCATCCGGGGCGTTTTGCATCAAGAACGTCTTACTATCCTTGGCGGCCTGCCCCAGCAAACCTTCGCCGACCTCAAAGCTGTCAATAATATTACTATCTGCTGGGACACCATAGGTGGCAACACGGCGGTACGACCCGCCCTCTTTTGAAAAGAAGGCGCCAGCATGAGCGTCAAAATATTCAGCCAGAAATTTAAGAATGTTTTCGCCGAGCTGCTCTACACGCTGCTCCCCGAACATAGCGTTGCCCAAACCAACCTGGCCCAACTGCAACCATTGCTGATTTTGCCGGATGACCGCGGCGCGGCGCATCAAAAAACCAATAAAGAGGGAGAGTAAAACGCCAAGAAGTCCGGCTAAAATGCCGCTGGCAATGGCAACATTGAAGGCCGCTTCCATTTCTTTCAGGCGCTGTTGACGTAAGCTCTGCTCCGTATTCTGCATACCAGCGATCTGGGTTCTCAGCGCATCCATTGCCCCCTGCCCCACATCCGTCTTCATTAGCTCCAGCGCAGCATCAAAACCTTGTGCCCGGCGCAATGCGATGCTTTCTTCGAGTTCCCGCAACTTTGTTGCAATATGCGTTTTGACGAGAGGTAAGCGAGTTTGTTGCGCGAGATTATCGCGGGTCAGGGATTCAATCTGACTGACGCTTTCTTCCAGATTTAACAATGCCGCATTATAAGGTTGCAGATAAATGAGCTCGCCCGTCAAAAGATAACCGCGCTGCCCCGTTTCCGCGTCTTTCATCAGGGATAAAATCTGGTCCAGCCCCTTAATGACTTCATGCGTATGCGTAACTGATTTCGCATTCCGGTTTAGAATTTGCGTATTCGTATATGAAACGAACCCCGTCGCCACGAAAAACATAATGACGATAGCCAGCCCGGCCAAAATTGTGAGATCAGTTTTGGCATTGCGGTTCTTTTTTGTCAGGAGGCTATTCATTTTTACAACATTCATTCTGGAAATTAAAATCAGCAGCATACTAACCTAAACTACCGTTTTTAAAAACAGTAGTTTAGGGAAATCGAGATAAAGAATATCCCCATTTGGATTATGCGATTAGATGTCCGACAGCAACAGGCCCAAGGATATATAAATGGCCCCCTGTAATGCCCCAACAGCAATATTACGCTGGTTCAAAACTTCGCTATTCACATTCGCACCAAAAAGGATGATGCGTTCTGCAAAATACGAAATCCCCTTTAAGATAAGGATTGTCACAATCGACAAGAAGAACCACGACATCAGCATCGGGCCAAAATCAGCGATTTCAGTAACAATCAGCTTGCTGGCAATAATAATGGCAAAGGCTGTGCCGATCTTTTGTCCCGCAAAGCGCAAAGCCAAGGCGATATTGCCCTTATGAAGTTCTTCTTGAATATCGCGGCCCTTTGTCATCAGGGAAAAGACCTTGAACTTAATCAGCGTCGCCCCGGTCAAGATGGTTTGCGAAACAGCATAAATGACCAATAGGCCCAAGAACCCTTCAACTGAATTGCCCGTAATCCAAGCCAAGGCTGCTCGGATAATCAGTGCTGCGGCCAGAATATTGCTGGCATCTGCAATCGCCACGGCAATATTGCCCTTCAGGATTTCATCTTTAATTGAAATCGCGGGAAGCGTGATTTTGTCAAAGATAATGCGCGTCAGGGCAAGGATGACAATGCCCACAACCCCATACATGGCCAAAAACAGCGCCGTGGTTTCCGCATCACTGTCAGGATTACCGTAAATTGTTCCGCTCAGGATGATGGTGATGCCCAAAATGACTCCGGCCATCGAAATACCAAAAGCAGGGTTATCCTTGCGCAGCAGTTCATCCGACGCATTAATATGCGCCATAATTCCGGAAAACAGGCGGAGGCATAAGAATAAACCCGTAATGATGACCAGATTGATCGCCAGAATTTTATCGTAAAAATGATCCCAGTAGATGAGGTCCATGCTGAAAAAATCTCCGTAGGTTGGTCAATAGGCAGGGTATAAGACCACATAAAGGCTGCCGCACCAAGGTCAACCCAGAAAAACCACATTTTACCGTTTTATCCGGGGGAAAATACCCAAATCCTGAGCTTACGCTTGGCTTACAACGTAATGGTTTCATTATATATTTCAATGCAATGGGAACTTTATGCAATTAAGACCGTTTTTAAATTACAGATAATCGGCAAGAGTTTCTCACATGAAGAAAATACAAAACTGGCTCAAAAGCATTACTCTCCGGCTTGAGCAGAATAAAATATACAATTTCGGACGCTGCTTGCTGGATAATATATCGCAAGATTATGTCGGGCTGGTTGCGGCTGGCATTGCGTTCTATTTCCTGATGGCGGCGTTTCCGGCACTGGCCGCGATTATTTCCCTGTACGGAATTTTTTCCGATCCTAATTTCGTGTCAGAACAACTGGACAGCCTGTCCCCTTTCCTTCCTGCAGAAGCGTTTAACATCCTGGCAGATCAGGCACAGACGTTGGTGTCATCAACCAGTGACGCCCTCAGCATCAGCTTTATCATCAGCACGATGTTTGCCGTCTATAGCGCCACAAAAGGCATGGTTGCGTTAATGCAAGGTTTCAATATTGCGTATAATGAAAAAGAACGCCGCAATATGATCGTCCTGAAAATAACGGCCTTCTCGCTGACCCTGATTATGATGATTTATTTTCTGGCCGCGTTGACGACCATTGCGGGCCTGCCTGCCATTCTTCAACTGATGCACATTCCCGATTCCATTACACAGACCGTTTTATGGTCCCGCTGGCCGTTGCTGTTTTTAACCGCCATTATCGGTTTACAGATTTTATATTATTTCGGCCCCTGTCACACAAAACCGAAATGGCAGTGGATCAGCTGGGGTGCGTTTTTTGCGACTGTTCTATGGCTGGTGATTTCCGCTCTGTTTTCGCTCTTTGTCAGTAATTTTGGCAGTTACAACGAGGTTTATGGTTCGCTGAGTGCCATCGTCCTTCTGTTGCTGTGGTTCTGGCTCAGCGGCCTGATGATCCTGTTCGGGGCGGAATTTAATGCCACGCTTGAAGATAAACATTGCTCCCCCGCCATCGAGGATAAAAATGCAGACCAACGAATCTCCTGATGCAGACATAAAAAACCTGCTGAAGCCCGGCTATAATTGCTGGCGGACCAGCCGCGCGAGTCAGGCATCAATGGTTGTCGATTGCGCCAATTATTACCGCGCCTTGCATCAGGCCATTTGCAATGCCAAGCATTCCATTTTTGTTTTGGGATGGGATATTGACAGCCGCATCGAATTATTACGCGGTGAGGATGCTGAAAAAGCGAGTGCCCCGGTCAACTTCTTTGAACTGATCCAATGGAAGGCGCGGCAAAACCCGGACCTGATGATTTACCTGAACCGCTGGCAATTTTCGCTTTTCTTTGCCAGTCAGCGCGAAGGGCTTTCAACGCTTAAATGGCGTTTCAACTCGCCCGTAAACGTGCATTACTGCTTTGACAGCATTTTACCCGTCAGTGCAAGCCATCATCAAAAAGTGATTGTCATTGATGATGAAATTGTTTTTTGCGGCGGGATGGATGTTGCCATTGCCCGCTGGGATCACCGTGAACATTATCCGGAAGACGAATTGCGTGCCGATCCGGGCGGAATGATGGCGTTTATTCGCAAGGTACCCTTTGGGCCGTATCATGACATTATGTGCCTGTTGAGCGGCCAACCCGCGCAGGATCTGGCGTTATGGTGCCGCGAACGCTGGCGCAGAGCCGCCGGTTTTGAACCGCTCCCTCTACGCCCCCTTCAATTTAAAGGGCTGCCGCCATCATGGCCATCGAAACAGGCGGTTGATTTTGAAGATATTGAAATCGGAATCGCAATGACGATTCCCCGGATGTATGACGATGCGGCTGTGCGGCAGATTGAGCAGTTGTATATTGATATGATTGCCGAGGCAGAAAATTTTATCTACATCGAAAACCAGTATCTGACATCCCAATTGATTGCCATGGCGCTCAATGAGCGTTTGCGGAAAATTCCGAATTTACGCGTTCTGATCGCATCCTGTTTTGAATCCAACGGGTTTGTCGAAAGCAAGTCGATGTGGACAGGCCGTGTGTATTTCCGCGATATTCTGGAATCCGGAAATGTGGGCGACAGGGTTACCATTGCTTACCCGATTACCGGTGACCACGGCAAGGAACGCGATGTCCGCATCCATTCCAAAGTAATGGTGATTGATGATAAATATCTGCGTGTCGGTTCATCAAACCTGAATAACCGTTCAATGGGATTCGATACGGAATGTGATATTGTCATGATCGGTCATGATGAAAAATCACGCGAAAAAATTGCAAAAATACGCAACGACCTGATTAACGAGCATACAGGGCGCGGCATCGATGCGATTGAAAAACTTGTCAGCCGCGAAGTTGAAATCGGTGCCTTCCTGAATTATGTCGGCCACAGTACCCAGCATTTCCGCAAGGTGAATGACGAACGTTTCCGCTATGAAACGCTTTCCAAGCTTTGCATTCGTTATGGCGATCCCGAAGATCCCTTTATTCCGCCCAAATGGACCATGAATTATCGTTACGCCCCGACACGGCGGAACCTGCCCCGTCGGTTGCTTTTGAACGGGCTTATGATGCTATTCCTTGTCCTGTTGTGTTTCGCATCGCAATGGCCCGCACTGGAATCTTCCCTGTCGCCGGATAAAATCATCCCGACAGTTCAGGCGTGGAAAAACTCTGAACATTTTGTGTGGTTATTCCTGTGCGCCTTTGCTCTTGGCGGGCTGATCATACCGGTGACGCTTTTGATTATTATCACCGCCGCCATCTGGGGGCTTTGGAATGGATTTTATATTGCCTTGGCCGGAATGGCACTTACGGCCATCTTGGGATTTGGCTTGGGGAAAGCTATCGGGCTGCGCCCTATCCGCGCCCTGCTCGGCACTGACACTGAAAAATATCGACAGTTTGTTGAAAATACAGGGTTTGCCGGCATTACACTTTTTAGAATGGTTCCAATCGCGCCGTTTAACCTTGTGAATATTGGCCTTTCCGTTACGGGACTGTCCTTTGGCCGCTATCTTTTAGGAACGCTGGTCGGAATGCTGCCGCGCCTGGTGACAACATTGCTTTTGGGGCATTTCCTGATTTTGCTTTGGATTAACCCGGGCATGAATGCCATGCTTCCCCTACTGGGCAGCATTATCCTGTGGCTGGTGGTTGTTGTAGCGACGCATTTTGGTGTTCGCCGCTGGCAGGAAAAAACATATCCGAAGGGGTATATATGAGTTCTGTACGCATTTTATGTTTTAATATTCATGGCGGGCGCAGCATGGATGGCCAGCGTGATCTGGGGCGCATCCATCACTTGCTCGATGAATACAAAATCGACATTGCCGTTTTTCAGGAAATGGAAACGCGCACCCATCGTGGCGGCAAATTAAGCGATATTCAGGCCTTGGCCGGGGACGATCGCCCCCATTATTTGCCCGGCCCCAATATGGTTCATGGTGATGGATGGTATGGAAACCTTTTGGTTAGCCGTTATCCAATTTTACGGTCGCTCACCCATAATCTTGAAACTGTTCGCTATCTGGAACCACGCAGCGCCGTTGACGCGTTGATTGAAACGCCGCTTGGAAAAATCCGCATTATTGGGACACATTTATCGCTGTCCCCTTTTGAACGCCTGTCCGAAGGCCGCACGCTGGTCCGCCTGATGGATGCCGTGGAAGAAAAAGAGAAGAACCCGGTTATTCTGATGGGCGATATGAATGAATGGCGATCAAATTCTAAATTGTTCGAACATTTGAATCAGATTTTATCGCCCGTCCCCTGCCGCGCAACCTTCCCGTCTTTCCGGCCCGTTTTCCGGCTGGACCGCGTGTGGCATGACAACCAGTTAAATGCGCAGGCGGACGTGTTGATGGACCGGAAGATTAAACTTCTGTCCGACCATTTACCGGTGTTGATTGAATTAACAGCGAAGACTTAAGAAGGTTTGAACAGGTTTGGAACCGGTGTGCCGTCCAGATTGGCAAAAGCCTGTTTCATGCGGGACGTATCCGCCGCGACATCGGCGATTTTGCGGACCAGCTGATTTGGATTGATATTCACAACATAGGCGGTATCCACAATCAGATCGCGGATAAAATCATAGATTGTTTCCATATCTGCATTAAGGGACAGTTGCAGATCACCTTCTGGTCTTTTGCTGTCGCCCGAACCGGCGCTTTTTTCAGAACGGATAATTCTGGCGCGGATTCCCTCTGTCGAGGAAAAATCGATCACCATATCTTCCAGATCATTTAACCAGACGGTGATTTTACGGTTCCACAGCGTCCCCGTCCCCGAAACCTGGCCCGGATATAGATCGGCCAGCGCCATTTCGAGGGCGAGTAAAATGCCGGCAGCCCGCATTTGGGATTCTGTTTTATCGTCATGCATTCGCGTGAATCGAACCCTTGGTTAAACCTTTGACAACTATACAGTGTTTCTGCCGTTTTGGCCAAATTTTATGCCGAATAGCGATATTGCACCCTTTTCCATTCCGCTGCTATATTATGGCACATTTTAAAGAAGGAGTACGATCATGGCGGGACTGACCGTTGAACAGGCATTGGAAAACATTTATGCCTCCCTGGAAAATAACAACGACGATATCGACAACCATATCGCCGCCTTGAAAGACGCCCTTCCCGAAGGTCCAA
>CAACXI010000052.1_pt1 | contig 23428 bp, 21 predicted proteins | sample 2275891 | NCBI WGS metagenome assembly CAACXI01 (sample SAMEA5312484, study PRJEB27640) | indoor metagenome | biome: indoor environment; feature: controlled; material: polymer antistatic dissipative epoxy resin | place: Italy | collected 2014-05-27 | reverse complement strand
GACGACCACCCGGACGATTACCGCCATTGCACCGCCCGATGAACCGCCACGCGACCAAACCATGTTGACGACAGGCCTGTTCAAGGGGGTCACGATTGCCAATCTGAACCCCGCCGTTGCCAATGAAATCGGCAGCGGCACTCAGGAAGATGGTGGTGTCGTCGTGATGAAGGTCGATCGCCGCACCAGCCCCGCCGCGCGTTTTTTAAAACCCGGCGACCAGATTGTCCGCTATAGTGGGATGAAGATTGAAAAAGTGTCTGATTTGAAAAAGGCACTGAATAAACCCGCAGCCCTGCTGGATCTGGTGATTAACCGTGACGGCACTCTGCAACAGATTGTGATCCGTTAATGGCCGATTTATTTGCCACCGAAACACCTGCCGACAATAATGCCCAACGCCCGCTGGCCGACCGCCTGCGGCCAAGGGTGATTGACGATGTGGTGGGACAGGATCATCTGGTGGGTCAGGGCGGGTCATTGCGCCGCATGGTTGATAGCGGCCATCTGTCATCGATGATTTTATGGGGTCCGCCGGGGTGTGGTAAAACTACACTGGCGCGGATTCTGGCGGATCATACGGAGCTGCATTTTGAACCGCTTTCGGCGATTTTTTCCGGGGTCGGTGATTTGCGCAAGGTGTTTGACGCCGCCCGGCTGCGCCGTACCCAGGGCCGCGGAACATTACTGTTCGTTGATGAGATTCACCGCTTTAATAAATCCCAGCAGGACGCATTTTTACCCGTCGTCGAAGACGGCACGATTACCCTGATTGGCGCGACCACTGAAAACCCGTCCTTTGAATTAAACGCGGCGCTCTTGTCCCGGTGTCAGGTGATGGTGCTGAAACGCCTTGATGACACGGCGATTGAAATTCTTTTGAAGCGGGCCGAGGAGGATGCGGGCAAGGCATTGCCCCTGACCGATGATGCACGGTCCGCGCTGAAGGCGATGGCCGATGGGGATGGGCGTTATGCGCTGACCATGGCGGAACAGGTTCTGATCCAGACGGATGTGCTGGATACCCAAACCTTGGGGGCGCTGGTGAACCGCCGTGCGCCAATCTACGACAAGGCTGATGACAGCCATTATAACCTGATCTCTGCCCTGCATAAATCTGTGCGCGGGTCGGATGCGGATGCGGCGCTGTACTGGTTTGCGCGGATGCTGGCCGGGGGCGAAGACCCGCGCTATATCGCCCGGCGCATTGTGCGCATGGCGGTGGAAGATATCGGCCTTGCCGATCCGCAGGCGATGCAGATGAGTTTACACGCCTGGGAGATCTATGAACGTCTGGGCAGCCCGGAAGGGGAGCTGGCACTGGCCGAGGCCCTCGTCTATGTCGCCACCGCCCCCAAATCAAACGCTGTTTATATGGCCTATAACGAAGCGGTGCGCACGGCGCGTCAAACCGGGTCACTGACCCCGCCCGCGCATATCCTGAACGCGCCGACAAAGCTGATGAAAAACCTCGGCTATGGCAAGGATTACGCCTATGACCATTCCACACCGGAGGCCTTTTCAGGCCAGAATTACTTCCCCGATGGCATGGACCGGCAGGAATTTTACCAGCCTGTGGAGCGTGGTTTTGAACGCGAAATCAAAAAACGCCTCGATTACTGGGCCAATCTGCGCAAGAAAAAAGACCAGGAACAGGGATAAAGAGATTTTAAGGGCGCAATTGCCCTCTTAACCCTGTTCTTTTAACGTGTCAGGGTCTGTAATTTGTGCTTATCTCTGGCATATTTTGATGAAGGGTATTGAGTTTATGAGTGGCGTTCGCCTTGTAACAGTTGCGGAAGATGATGACGGCCAACGGCTTGACCGGTGGTTGAAAAAACACGCACCGAACCTGCCCTATGCCTTGCTGCAAAAACTGATCCGTAAGGGGCAGGTCCGCGTTGATGGTGGCCGGGTCCAAACTGATACCCGCCTTGTCGCCGGGCAGGAGGTGCGCATTCCGCCCTCCGCCGATGCCGGGAAGATGATTGACGATTACTATAAACCCAGTCAGGAAGACGCCGATTATATCAAATCGCTGGTCATCTATGATGATGGCGACATTATCGCGATTAACAAACCTCATGGTCTGGCGTCCCAAGGGGGCTTGCGGATCGGCAAGCACGTTGATGGCTTGCTGACCCATCTGGGATCGCATCCGGATAAGAAACCGAAACTGTGCCACCGTCTGGACCGCGATACATCGGGGCTGCTTTTAATCGCCCGGACGCGCGATATGGCGATGAAGATGGGCAAGGCCTTTGAAAGCCGCAATATCCGTAAATATTACTGGGCGCTGACCATTCCCGCGCCGGAAATCAATGACGGGACGATTGATGCGCCGCTGATCAAGGGTGATGGCCCGTATAAGGATATGATGATCGTTGATCGCGAGAACGGAAAATTCTCCCGGTCCGAATACCGCGTCATTGAACGCGCCGGGAAAAAAGCGGCGTTTGTGATGTTCTGGCCGCGCACCGGGCGTACGCACCAATTGCGCGTCCATGCCGAAGCCGGGGGATTCCCGATTGTTGGTGATGAAAAATACGGTGATATTGAAAAATCGCACGATACGATCGAAGCCTTGGGGCTTGCGCCGCGTCTGCACTTGCACGCTTCGCGCATCATTATGCCGCACCCGTCGGGCAAGGGGATTCTGGATATTACAGCGCCGCTGCCGGACGAGCTGGTTCAAAGCTGGGCCAAATTCGGTTTTGCACCGATGGCGCCGGAAGATCCCTTTGCCGATGTGAAGCTTTAAAATCCTTCGCCGCTGCGATAGTATTGGCGCAGACCGACAAGCGGAGCGCGCATTATCATGACCACTTACGGGCTTTATGGCCTGCCTGAACCGGAACGCCCGCCACGCCCGCCATCGAAATGGCGCTGGCCGGTCCGCATTGTGACAGGCTTTACCGTTTGCCTGCTTCTCACTTTGTTTCTATTAAGCCGTCAAGGCGGCAATAGCGACAGCCTGAAGCAATTTTTGCAAAACTATATCCGCGACAGCACCGGTTATCATGTTGAGATCGGGACATTAAACGCGGTCAGCTTTTATCCGGTCTTGGGTGTTGATCTGGATAATCTGGTTTTGCGCAGTCCCGGTGACCGCGCAATGATGGCCCGTTTTGATCATATCAATTTTTCGGTCGGGTTCTGGGGGGCAACGGCGGGGCAATCGGCCATTCGCACATTTTCAATTAAAAATGCGGTACTGTCTGCCGGGCTTGTAACGCCACAAGAAATTAAAATAACCGATTTTCGTATCCAGCAGGATAACCCGGATGCCCCAATGCTGGTTTTACAAGGTGCATATGGCGCGCAGGCGTTAACCGCAACGGCGGATTTGCACCGTAAGACCAATATGCTTGGTGCATCTTCTTACATCCTCGCCAATGATAAAAAGCTGATGGTTGATGCGGGTCCGCTCAAAATGGATTCTGTCCTTGGCGTTGGCCCCAGCGGCCAGCGGACAATTACAATTTTATCACTGGAAACCGGGCCGGATATTCATCCGCTAAAAGGGCGGGTTGAGATTGCGCGCGGTTTGAAGAGCGTTGCCTATACCGGGAATTTACGGGGTGGCGTAAGTCATATTAATTATGATGTTGAGGTTGAGAAGAAGGATGGATTACACCAGATCAGCGGTCATATAACCGCCCCATCCTTGGATCTTGGTGATCTTTTCAAAACAGGTGAATTCACCGATGCTTATCGCGCACTGGATGCATTCTACAACGGTGAAAAAAGTAATGATTCCGAAGTGTCGACGGTCCGATTTGATCTGAAAACAAAAATTGAAAAGCTTTCCTATGGGCCGCTGTTTTTGGGCAGTGTGTTTGCCCCTGTGACATCGGGGGATGATACTTTGCAGATCGGGCCTTTGGCCGGAAAAATCGGCGATGGCGATCTGAGTGGCGAGACTATGATTAATCTGGTCGAAGGACAGGTTGCACAAAAAACGACCCTTCAGCTTTTGGAAAAGGGAAGGGTCGCGTTGCGTCTGGAAGCCGTTTCCGCAGGACCGGCGCTCTTAACCGATCTGCGCGGCAATATGACGGTGATGGTTGCGGGGCATAATATCGCTGCACCGCTTCAAGCCTTGTGGGGCGGAAAATTGTTGAACACTCTGCTGCCGGAAAAGCCGGGTCAGGATGCGCTGGCATTGAATTGCGGGATTGGCGATATCGCGCTGGATGGGGGTGCGATGAATATTCAAACGCTGTTTCTTGATTTTGCTGATTTTGATATTGCCGCAACGGGCAAGCTTGCGCTGGACCCCGCGGTCCTTGATATGACCTTATCGCCCGTGGAAAATGTGGCCGGGGTGAAAACCACTGTCGTGCGCGGCGCGTTGAAAAATCCATCCATTCAAAGTCAATCGGCGGCACAAGGCCGCATCCCCCATGATCTTCAACCTGCCTTTGGCCTGTCTGTTTTAGGGCTGGACGCGCAACATCCCTGCAAGGCGTATCTGACCCCATGAAGCGTTTTTATCATCTGGTGACCAGTGTTCGTGATGGCGACCATTACCACATCCATCTGGACGGAAAACCGGTGCGCACGCCATCGGGCGCATTCCTGATTGTGCCGGGTGAAAATCTGGCCAATCATATTGTGCAGGAATGGGCGAATCAAAAGGATGTTATCATTCCGGACACCATGCCCCTGACGCAGATTTTGACTACCGCGCTGGAACGCGGGGGACAAGACCGCGATGTGATTGAAAAATCAGTGCTGGCCTATCTGGATACGGATCTGCTGTGTTACCGGACACAAGCCCCCGAAGCGCTTGTTTTATTACAGACAGAAAAATGGGACCCCTGGCTGCGCTGGTTTGAAGATCGGTCGGGTGTCTTGCTGGAAACCACCACCGATATTTCAGCCCTGACTCAGGCAGAACAGGCGCATGATTACGCGCGGTCGGCTCTACAAAAGGCGGATCGCTGGGAATTCACCGCCCTGCAAATGGTAACAGCGGCCAGTGGATCGCTGGTGCTTGCCTTGGCCTTTGTTGCTGGCGATGCCAGTGCGGATGATGTGTTCGCCGCCGCCCAGCTGGAAGAGCTTTACCGCAGCGCGCTTTATAACGAAGAATTTTATGGCCGCGACCCGAATCAGGAAAAGGCGCAAGATGCCCTGCTGTGTGACCTGAATGCCTTGCGGTTATTTCTGGATAGCCTGAAGGCCTAGAAAAAGCTTTTCGGTTTGGCGATACGATAACCCTTTATGGCGCGGTGCAGACCCAAGAGCAGGCGATACGCCGCATAAAGGCACCCAGGGCCAAAGGCCGGTATGGCAACGCCAATAATTGCTTTAAATTCCGGCGTATCGGTCCGGGCCGTGGACAGGCCTTCAATCAACTGCAATATCTGCTGAATATCCGTATATTGCTGTGACAAATAATACCCGCCCAATACAAACCCGATCGCCAGCAATAATTGCCACATCCAAAACGTGCGCGACAAATAAGTGGCGTGGTTATACAGCAGACTGTCCTTTTCCGATTCACGGCGAATAAAGCTGATCATCACCATGACAATCACCATGCCCAGTAAGGCCAGCGTTGATAAAACCATCACCGGCGATAAAACAAAAATTGCCGATACGATAAATGTCACATACAGCGCAATGACTTTGAATTGATCGGGGTCTTTTTTATGCGCCAATGGCGGTGTATCCAGATCGGTCATGATGTTCTCCCAAACAGGCGTTCGATATCTTTTAAGGTCAGTTTGATGGAGGTCGGGCGGCCATGATTGCATTGCCCGGAATTGGGGGTGGCTTCCATCTGACGCAGCAGCGCATTCATCTCATCCACATTCATCCGCCGTCCCGACCGGACCGATCCGTGACAGGCCATCGACGAAAGCAGCGCATTTATTTTTTCTTCCAGCTTGGTCGCCGTGCCTTGCTCGCTCAGCTCATCGGCCAGATTGCGAATTAAGGATTGCACATTGGCGCGGGAGGATAACAGCGCCGGAACTGACCGGACGATAATCGTATCCTGCCCGAACGATTCGATATCAAGGCCCAATGTTGACAGGGCGTTGGCGTGGTCCAGCAATAATCCGGCCTGCACATCGTCCAGCGTAATCACTTCCGGGACCAGCAATCCTTGTTTCAGAATGGTCCCTTGCCCGATCTGGTCTTTCAGCCGTTCATAGACAAGGCGTTCATGCGCCGCGTGCTGGTCAACAAGGACAAAACCGTCCTGGGTCTGGGCGACGATATAATTTTCATGAATTTGCGCGCGCGCCGCACCCAGTGGGAAGTCGACCGCTTCAACATTTTGCTGGTGGGGGGAATCCTGCACATGATCCATACGCGCGGTCGGTTCAATTGCCATCATCATCCCGGTGCGGGCGGGGGTATAGGGCGCGGGGCGGTAGGGGGTGTAGGCGGAATCGGACAGGCCGAGATTTTGAACCTGCGGCTGCATCGCCTGTAACGTTGCCGCCCCCAATGTCGTTGAGGTCTGCCGCCCGCCCGCGTGCAGCGCGTGTTGTAACGCACCGATCATCAATCCGCGCACATAGGCCGCATCGCGGAATCGCACTTCGGCCTTGGCCGGGTGGACATTGATATCGACATCACCCGCATCGACATCCAGAAATAAAGCGGTGACCGCATGGCGGTCGCGGGACAGCACATCCATATATGCAACGCGCACAGCCGCGGTCATTAATTTATCGCGCACCGGACGGCCATTGACGAAAAGATACTGATACTGGCTGGTGCCCCGGCTATAAGTCGGCAGTCCCGTATAACCGGTCAGGCGGATGCCATCGCGCTCTGCGGTAACCGGAATGCTGTTCGCGCCGAACTCATCCCCTAAAATCGCATTCAGCCGCGCCTGACGGCGGTCCAGGAAATCACCCTGACGCACGGCTGGAACGTGCAACGCCTGTATCCCGTTATTGATCAGGCGCAATTCGACTTCGGGGAACGCCATGGCCAGACGGATGATGACATCCTTTACCGCGCTGTATTCCGCCTTGTCCCCCTTCATAAATTTCAGCCGGGCAGGGGTGGCATAAAATAAATCCCGCACCTCGACCCGTGTGCCGTTCGGATGGGCGGATGGTATGGGGGCGGTTTTATCGCCGCCTTCGACGCGGATCTCCCACGCCTCGTCCGGGGTTTCTCGCGCGCGGCTGGCAATGCTCAGGCGGCTGACGGCGCCGATGGACGGCAAGGCTTCGCCACGGAAGCCCAGCGTTTTAATATGTTCCAGATCGTCATCGGGCAGTTTCGATGTGGCGTGACGGTCAAGGCAGGCGACCAGTTCGGCGCGGGTCATGCCGATGCCATTATCGCTGACCCGGATCAGACTTTTTCCGCCATCGCGGATTTCGATTTCGACCAGGCTGGACCCGGCATCAATGGCATTTTCCGCCAGTTCCTTGACGGCGGCGGCGGGCCGCTCGATGACTTCACCGGCGGCGATCTGGTTGACCAGTGTTTCTGGTAAATGACGGATGCGCATAGGGTAAACCTAGCGCGCCGGGCCGCGAATGTCAGCCGATTTTCTTATCCGTGATGACATCGGTCAACAGCGCACCGGTCAAATCGGCATTAGTCAGAATCGCGCCAGTCATGTCAGAGCGGCTGAAATCGCAATCGTGTAACACGGCATAGGACAGATCAATCCCGGTCAGGATGGCGTCCGATAAATCCGCCCCCGTCAAATTGGCATAGCGCAGATTGCCACTGGTCAGGTTCACCCGTTGCAATTTCTTGCTGCCATCCGGGTTGCCAAAGACCAGCGGTGCAAATTTGGCACCGGCCAGATTGGCGCGGGTCATCATCACGTTTTTTAAGGAAGCGCCGCGGAAATCGGCATTCCGCAGACTGCAATCCCGGAAATCGCTGTGATCCAGCGTTGTACTTTGCATCTCCGCCCCGTCCATATTCTGGTTCAGGAAGTTTGCACCCATCGCCTTAATCGCGGTCAGCGGGTATTTTCGCAGGTCCAAAACATAGCGCAGGTCACAGCCCGACAGATCAAGCCGGATGCCCTTGCGCCCGGCCGATGCAATCCACGCCGTATGGTCTTCTAAAAGGCCGGGCAAGTCCTTGCCCTTTTCCTCCAGTGCAGTCCCCATGTTTTCTTCATCAAGCGCATCTTTCATATTGGCGCCGCCGGTTTCGGTGGATTTCAGAACTGCCCCGGAAATGATCGATGATTTCATTCTGGCGTTGCGCAGGGATGATCCGGTGAAATCCGCACCCGATAAATTCGCGCCTTCAAAATTGGCGTTGCTGAAATCAGCGTCCTTGATAATTACACCGCTTAGATCGGCATCGGAAAAATCGGCATCCTTTGCGCGCGCACCTGACAGATTCGTTTCGGCCAGCCTTGCGCCCGAAAAAATCGTTTTGGCTTTTTTGCTTTGGCCGTAATAGCTGTCGGCCAGCCCGGCATTATCGGTTCCGGTCCGTTCCAGAATAATACCTTCGCGTAAATCGGCCTTTTGAAAATCGGCCCCGGTCAGGTTCGCACCCATGACGGTCGCCCCGCGTAAATCGGCGCGCGCAAAACACGCGTGTTCCAGATTGGCGCCGCGCAGATCGCAGGCAAAAAAGGATACACCGCGGAAATTGCCATGCGCCATATTCGCACCGGTCAAAATGGATCCGGTGAAATCCGCCTGGGAAAAATCGCCCTTGCGAAAGTTCAGCCCGGAAATATCCTTGAATTTGATGATTGCCCGCGCCCCGCCACGAATGCCGGAGATGAATTTCAAATGCTTCTGGATGATTTCATCCAGTTCGGACTGCGATAGTTTTTGCAGGCCACTACTCATAATTGGAGTTCTCCCCCCCGGTGATATTGGAACGATTTTAGCGCAAATGAATCTAAAAAATGATGAATCTTAGGTGTTTAACCGTATTTTGATTTGTTTCAGCAGGCTGGACGGCCCGGAATCAGCCGGATCATCCAGTGTTTTCAAAATCCGCCCCGCCAAAACCTTGCCCAGTTCGACCCCCCATTGGTCGAAGCTGTTGATTCCCCAGATGATTCCCTGAACAAAGATTTTATGTTCATAAAGGGCAATCAACTGGCCCAGCGCAAAGGGGGTCAGTTTTTCAGTCATGATAATTGTCGATGGGCGGTTACCCATGAATGTCCGGGCGGGTTCGCCGCCAGATTCTTCCTGCGACCGTCCGGCCATCAACGCATCGGCCTGTGCCACCATATTGGCCAGTAACAGGCGGTGGTGATCGGGGTAGGGATTTTGCGGCTGGAACGATCCGATAAAATCGCACGGGATGACACTGGTGCCCTGATGGATCAACTGGAAGAAGGCGTGTTGTCCGTTGGTGCCCGGTTCCCCAAAAATAATCGGTCCGGTTTCATAGGGAATGTCGATGCCATTGCGCGTCACGCGCTTGCCATTCGATTCCATATCGGTTTGCTGCAGATAGGCCGGAAACCGCGCCAGATTCTGGTCATAGGGCAGGATGGCGTGGCAATCCATGCCGCAAAAATTCCGGTACCAGACACCCAGTAACGCCAAAAGGACAGGCGCGTTCGATTCCAGCGGTGCTTCGCGGAAATGACGATCCATCGCATGGCCGCCATCCAGCAGGCTGCGGAAATGATCGAACCCGACGGCCAGCGCAATCGAAAGACCAATTGCCGACCACAGGCTGTATCGTCCGCCGACCCATTCGCCGAACGGGAACATATTATCCGGGCTGATGCCGAATTCCTTCACGGCTTCCGCATTGGTGGACATGGCAACGAAATGGCGGTGAATGCCGCTCTCCCCACCCAACTTTTCAACCAGCCATTGCCGCGCGCTATGCGCGTTCTTCATTGTTTCCTGTGTTGTGAAGGTTTTCGACGCGACAAGGAATAATGTTGTTTCCGGATTGATGTTTTGCAGCACGTTATGCAGGTCGGACCCGTCAACATTGGCAACGAAATGCACCTTTATGCCGGGTTGATGATACGGCTTCAACGCTTCGACCACCATGCGCGGCCCCAGATCAGAACCGCCAATGCCGATATTGACGACCGTATCGATTGATTTGCCGGTATGGCCTTTCCAGTTTCCGTTATGAACGGCCTGCGTAAAATTCTTCATCCGGTCAAAAACATCATGGATAAAGGGCATGATGTTTTCACCGCTGACATGAACATCATCGCCGCGCGGACGGCGCAGGGCTGTATGCAAAACGGGGCGATCTTCGCTGTTATTGATATGCGCGCCGACAAACATTTTTTCACGCCACGATTCAATGTCGCTGGCCCGGGCCAGATCCAACAGCAGCGCAACCGTTTCGCGGGTGATGCGGTGGCGGGAATAATCAATCACCAGATCGTCGAAAGACAGGCTGAAATTTTCATAGCGGTGATGATCCAGCAGGAATAAATCCTTGATCTTCGTATCCGCATTGGCGGCGGCATGATCGGTCAGGGCTTTCCACTGGGGGCGCTGGTTACTCAACATTGGGCAGTCTTTCAATTGTCTTTGTCGGGGTTAGATCGGCGGGGCTGCCGACCAGAATGGTGGTAAACTGATCCGGGTTCAACAGGCGTTTTGATACGCGGCTGATATCGGCGACACCGATCGCAGCAATTTTATCGCTGACACTGTCCAGATAGGTACTGGGCAGATCATCCAGCATGATGGACAGCATCATCCCGGAAATCTGTCCGGTTGATGACAGGGCCAGCGGCATGGATCCGATCAGATAGGCCTTGGCATCGGCCAGTTCCTGTTCCGTCACCGGTGTGTCGCGCATTTTGACCCACTCCTGTTTCACCAGGCCCAGCACTTCATTGACCTTGTCATTGCGGGTCGATGTGCCGACGCTCATGCTATTCGCATGATCCAGCTGGTTAAACCCGGTATAGATGCCATAGGTCAGGCCGCGCTTCTCGCGCACTTCTTCCATCAGGCGCGATCCAAAACCGGAACTGCCCAGAATGAAATTCATCGTCTGGGCGGCGTGCCAGTCGGGGTCCTTGCGCGTGATGCCCGGCTGCACGATCTGGATAATCGTTTGGGGCAGATCGCGTTTATAAAGGGCAATGATACCAGGGTTTTGCAGCGTGATATCGGCCACCGCCATATCCTTGCTGGTCGCGGGCAGGGGGCCAAAGGTTTTGTCCAGTAACACCGCAAGCTCCGCCGCCTTGATATCGCCGGTGACGGCAATTTTCAAACGGTCCCGGCCCAGATAATCGCGCACAAATCCTTTCAGATCATCGGCAGTGATGGTTTGCAGGCTGGTCAGCGTCCCGCCGCTATTCCGCGCATAAGGGTGCCCGGCATAGATCACATCATTCATGATGCGCGCCGCCATCCAGTCGGGATCGGATTGCGCCGACCGAACGCGGGCGATATTGGCATCCTTCATCCGCTGTAACGGCTCTGCATCGAAACGCGGCACGGTCAGGGATTGGCGCAACAGGTCAAACGCCATCTCGCGCTTGCGGGTCAATGTTTTCAGCGACCCGTAATAATCATCCCGCCCGACGCTATAGCTGAGGGAGATGGAGTTATCGGTCAGGGTTTTCTGGAAGGTCTGGCTGTCCAGTTCGCCCGCCCCTTCATCCATCGTGTTGGACGCCAGTTGCACCAGCCCCTGCTTATCATCAGGATCAAGCACCGACCCCGACCCGGCAAAGGCAAAGGATACGGCGATCACCGGAACCGAATGGTCTTCCACCAGCCAGGCTTTAATCCCGCCGGGGCTGGTGATTTCCTGAATATCCAAAAACCGTTTATCGGCGGCCTGCGCGGAGAACGGCAGGACCAGCAAGGATAAGATGACAAGTCCGGTCAGGCGGATCATGGCTTTTTCTCCTGCTTTGTTTCTGTGGCGGCTGCTTCGGGAACCAGAATATGCCCGGTTACGAAGGCTGGTTTATAACTCGCATCACCCAAAAGATATTTCTGGGCTGCTGTTTTCACCTGTTCCGCTGTCACCGCATCAATGTCATATGTCCAGTATTCAACATCATCCAGCGTCAGGCCAATGGACAGGGCCGATCCGATGATCTGGGCCGGGCCGGATAGGCTGTCCCGCGCAAAGGCGGCGCTATCCTTCATCCGCGTTTTGGCTTCGGACAGTTCTTCTGCGGTAACGCCGTCCTTGGCAAGGCGGATGATCTCCGCATCAAGGGCCATTTCAATTTTGTCCATGCTGATGCCATCGGCAGGAACAATGCTGATGCTGAGCGTACCCGTATCGCGAACCTGATCCTGATAACCGAGATTGGCATTGGTGGCGATTTTTTGTTCAAAGACCAGCGCCTTATACAGGCGGGTGGTCGCCCCGCCGCTCAGGATTTCCTGCAATATTTCAAGCGCCAGACTATCCTGTTTATTCTGGGTTGCGCCGGGGACGCGGTAGAGGCGGACAAATTGCGCCTGATGCACACGCGGATCGCGCAGGGTCATCTTTGTTGCGGCAGGAAAATGAACAACCGGTGGAATGGTGGTGACGGTCACGGCGCGGTTTGGAATGGCGCCATAATATTTTTCCGCCAATGGTTTTAAATCCGCCATGGTGATATCCCCGGCAACAATCAGAATGGCGTTATTGGGTGTGTACCAGCGTTCATGCCATTTCATCGCATCATCACGGGTCAGGTTTTTAATGTCCTGTTCCCAGCCAATGACGGGCGTTGCATAGGGGTGACCGGGGAACAGGGCGTAACGCATCTGTTCAAATAAATGTGCGCGTGGATCGTTTTCGGTGCGTTCACGGCGTTCTTCCAGAACCACCTGACGTTCGGATTCAAATTCGTCGGCGGGCAGCAGGATGGATTTCATACGGTCTGCTTCCATCTTCATCACCGTTTCAATATTGGCCACGGCAATCGACTGGTGATAGGTGGTGACGTCTTGTGTTGTAAACGCATTATCATTGCCGCCCAGGGCGCGGACGCGTTTTGAAAAGGCACCGGATGGAACATTCTCCGATCCCTTGAACATCAGATGTTCCAGAAAATGCGCCAGCCCGGTTTTGCCGTGAATTTCATCCACCGCGCCGGCTTTGTACCAGACCATTTGCGTGATGACGGGGGCGCGTTGATTGGGGATCAGAACGACCTGCATCCCGTTGGCGAGGGAGGCGGTTTCCGCCCCGAACAGCTTTTCGCGCTGCGGCGTGGTTTTGGCCGCATTTGCAGCATTGGCAAAAGACCCCAGGGGGAATGTCGTCAGGGTCAGGATAAGGACAAAAAGCTGAATGATTCTCATGCTTTAAGATGAACCTGATGCGCCTTTCTTTCAATCCCCAACTTGCGTGACAGGGAAGGGATATATTTTTGACATAAGCGGGGTGACGTGGTTATCTTGATGCATAAAAATAACAAAAAACAGGCGATGTTTATGGCTCATAAAACTGCAATTCCGGATTATGACTGGGACGAACATTTCCAGATCTTGGACGATCTGCGTCAGCTGGACCTGTATTACCTGCAATTGACAGGCAAGCGCCCGTTGGAAAAGGGTAATATTAAAAATCACCTGATCGAGGAATTTGCGCAGGCCGCGAAAAACAAAGAACACGTTTCGATTACTGAATATTACCAGCTTATATCCTCTGCCGTGGAGCGGATGATGGTGATGGCCGAACGTCATGCCAATCTGTCCGCAACGCGCAGCCATGCGATCTGCAACCATTTGCAGGATATGGCCCGGCTTTTCACCGAAGAACGGTTCCATCCTCTTGTACAAAAGGAAATCGATTTCCGTGGTAGCCAGTTATCGGATCTGTACGATAATCTGACTCTGGTGCAGCCCCTTTATAATCAAGGCGGTGTCGTGTTCCATGACGATAAAATGTGGAGCGCAGCGCGATTGTCGATGGAAATCGAAATAGACCATTATAAGGAAATTGCCGCACGCGGACCGCTTCTTGATAAGGATTCCGCTGATGATGCTTTCCTCGGCACCCGGTCCTTAAAATTCGCCCAAAGTCAGGAGCGGCTGGCGGCGATGGCGTTGGACCACGCCAAAGTTCAGGTCGAAATCGTGGAGGAATGTATCCGGCTGGCGACGACGATGCGCATTCTGCCCGATGTTTACCGTGTGCAGCTGGAAGATCGCATGAATACCTTGGTCAAGGTCGCCAGCGACGTCATGCTGTCTGCGGATTTCACGCTGTGCGAAGCGGCAGATTTGCGCAATTCATCGCACTTATCCCGGAATATTCAGCGGCCTATTTTCAAGGCCGCCTATCCTTAATCTTCAATCGTCGGGGTTTTACCGTCTGTCGCGGGCTTGCCTTCTTCGGCGTTCCGTTTCAAGCGGGCGGCTTCGGCTTTTGAATCCACAACCGTGGCGGCGGGAATTGTGTCCTTGCCGATATTGAAGATTTTCTTCACGACAGGTTCGTTTTTCCGTTCGGTGCGGGTGGCCTCTTCATTGACGATGGCGCGGATATCCGGGTTATAGCGTGCATTGGCGCTATCCAGAAACGCGGCTTCGCCCTTGGTATAGCCTTCGCCCTTGGATGGTTTCGATGCTTCACCCAGAACGGCAGTGCGGGCCTGATCGGCCATGGCCTGTTCCTGCGGACGCGGTGCGCCCGGTTGTGGTGGGCGCAGTCTGTAATCCGGCGGCATTTCCAGCGGCGCGCGTTTGACAACGGCGAACTCATCCGGGGATGAACGGTTCAGGCCCAGTTCTTCCTTGGCGGTATCGCAGGCCGATAACATTGTGGCGGCACAAACCGACATTAACAGGATACGGAATAATTTCATGACGGAGTCGCCTCTTTTGTTTTCTTGTCAAAGAATAAACTATGGATCAGCAGGATGGCAATCCCGACCGTAATGGCGGAATCGGCAATGTTAAAGGACGGCCAGTGCGCGCCGAAAATGTGGAAATCCAGAAAATCGGCAACCGCGCCAAAACGGATGCGGTCCAGCATATTGCCCAGCGCCCCGCCAATAATCATCGCCAAGGACAGGGACAGGAACGGATCTTTCGACCGGGTCAGCCAGACGCTGAACGCAATCGCAATGACCCCGGCCATGATGGTCAGCAAAAGCGGGCCGTAATCACCATGGTCATTGAACAGGCCAAAACTGATCCCCTTGTTCCACACCATGACAATGTTGAAGAAGGGCAGGATTTCAATTTTTGCAAACGGCATCTGTTCCTGCGCGGTCATCAGCCATTGCAAAAACGGCATCGCGCTGGCGTCTGATTCCGGGGCCAGCGTGCGCGGTTTAATCACCGCTTCAACGATCCACCATTTGCTGACCTGATCCGCAACAAAGATCAGGAAGATTATCAGCGTTGCACGGGAGAGTTTCATGTTACGCCGCTTTCTTGTTTTTCATGATCCAACGCACCGCATCGGCATCCCGCGCGGACAAATCCGGATATTCCGCATCGCTGCCGACATCGGGCAGAATTTTCCAGCTGCGCTGGCATTTCTGACCATCGGCCTTGGCAAAGACAACGCCGACATTTTCAACATCGCTGAGCGTGAACGCATCGGCGGGAATGGCATCCGTATGAACGGTGGCTTGCGATGTAATGCAAAGTTCTGCCCAGTCAAGACCGCTCAGGGTCTGATCGTTCAGATAGATATGCGGATGCGCCTCCAGTGAAGACCCAATCGTTTTATCGGCCCGCTTTGGTTCCAATGCGCCAAAGACGACACGGCGGACTTGCATCACGCGATCCCATTTTTCCGCCAGCGCCGGATTATTCCAGTACGCGGGGAGGGCCGGGAAATTGCGTAAGTGTACGCTGTCAATGTCTTCAAACACATTCGCTGGGCGTTGCGACCATGCTTCTTCTGTTGTGAAGCACAGATATGGGGCCAGCCACGCGGTCAGACAATCAAACAGATGCGCCATGACAGTGCGGGTTGCGCGGCGTTCAAACAGGTCGGCGCGGTCGCAATACAGGCGGTCCTTACGAATGTCGAAATAGAAGGACGACAATTCATTGGTGCAGAAATTATGCACCGCATGAATGATCCGGCCAAATTCGTAATTTTCAATATGAACACGGATTTGTGTGTCCAGTTGCGCCAGCCAGTGCAGAACCAGTTGTTCGGCTTCGGGCATATTTTTGTAATCTGCTTCGCTCAGGCGTTCTGCCGGGGTGAACCCGTCCAACGCGCCCAGCAGATAGCGGAACGTATTGCGCAGACGGCGATACAGATCACCGGTCAGTTTCAACGTATCCTTACCCAGACGCAAATCTTCGCTGTAATCCGATGTCATCGTCCACAGGCGCAGAATATCCGCACCGTGTACATCCATCATTTCCAGCGGATCGACAACATTGCCGACCGATTTGGACATTTTGTAACCCTTTTCATCCAGCACGAAGCCATGGGTCAAAACGGTTTTAAACGGGGCGTGGCCGTTCGTGCCACAGGATTCCAGCAGGGAAGAATGGAACCAACCGCGATGCTGATCCGACCCTTCCAGATACAGATCGGCCTTTTCAACACCCTTGAAATCAGGCCATGTTTGATGGTCGCCCAAAACAAAGGCATGGGTTGATCCGGATTCAAACCACACATCAACAATATCGAAAACCTGATCGTAATCATCGGCCTTGTATGCATTGCCGAGGAAGAATTGCGCATCGTGAACCCACCATGCATCGGACCCTTCGGCTTCAAATGTATCGGTAATGCGGTTCAAAACGGTTTCATCGCGCAATGGCTCGCCGGTTTCCTTGTTCAGGAACAGGGCAATCGGCACACCCCAGGACCGCTGGCGTGAAATGCACCAATCGGGACGGTTTTCGATCATCGCCGTAATGCGGGCTTCGCCCTTGGCGGGAACCCATTGGGTTTCCTTGATGGCTTCCAACGCGACATCGCGCAGTTTTCCTTCGCCATCCATCGCAATAAACCATTGCGGCGTGGTGCGGAAAATCAGCGGGGCTTTGGACCGCCAGCTATGCGGGTATTCGTGTTTCAGCGATCCTTTGGACAACAGGCCACCAGCCTCATCCAACGCTTTCAATACGGCGAAATTGCCGTTCCCCATTTCGCCCTTTTCGGTCAAGACTTCTAATCCGGCGAATAACGGCACATGGTCGCGGTATTTCCCGTCATCGCTGACGTTATCGGGAATATCCTTGGCCCCGAAATGTTTCATATACAGCCAGTAATCATCCTCACCATGGCTTGGGGCCATATGAACGAAACCTGTCCCGGCGTCTTCGGTGACAAAATCGCCCTCCAGCATCGGGATATCGTAATCATAACCTTGCGCGTGCAGCGGATGCGCGGCAATGGTGCCGACAAAATCGCTGCCCTTATAGGTGCCAAGCTCCGTCCACGCGGTAATTTTGGCTTGTGTCTTGACGCCTTCGGCCAAGGCTTTTGCAAGGACGATTTTATCGCCCACTTTGGCTTTGCTGTCTTCTGCGGCTTCTGTCACTTCATACAGCGCGTAATCCATTTTCGCGCCGAACGCGATGGCGCGGTTGGATGGCAGGGTCCACGGCGTGGTGGTCCAGATGACGATGCTGGCACCCTTTACCGCGTCAATCTTGCTCGACTGAATTGGGAACTTCACCCAGACGGTGATGGATTTATGTTCCTTGTATTCAACTTCGGCTTCGGCCAGTGCGGTTTTTTCAACGACAGACCACAGGACGGGTTTAACACCCTTATATAATTTGCCGTTCAAAAGGAATTTATGAATCTCGCGGGCGATTTGCGCTTCGGCGGGCTTTGTCATGGTCAGATACGGCGTTTTCCAGTCGCCAACAACGCCAAGGCGCTGGAATTGCGCGCTTTGCGTATCAACCCATTTCTGGGCAAACGCGCGGCATTCGGCGCGGAAGGTGATGGGGTCAACATCATCCTTGTTCTTGCCATCGGCGCGGTATTTTTCTTCGATCTTCCATTCAATCGGCAAGCCGTGGCAATCCCATCCGGGAACGTAAGGGGCGTTATATCCCATCATCTGCCAGGACCGGTTGATGACATCCTTCAGCGTTTTGTTCAGGGCATGGCCCATATGGATATCGCCGTTGGCGTAAGGGGGGCCATCATGCAGAATCCATTTTTTCTGGCTGGCGGCGCTGTCCCGCAGGCGCTTATACAAATCCATCGACTGCCATTGTTTCAGGATTTCCGGTTCGCGTTTTGGCAATTCGCCACGCATCGGGAAATCCGTTTTCGGCAGGAAAACGGTTTCTTTGTAAAATTCGGCGTTATTGTTTTGGGGGCTATCCGTCATGATCGGGCCTGTCTATCGCATAATCTAGGCATAAATGAGACGGGTACTATCGCCAAAAAGCCGCGGAAAATCAAGGCTTAGCGGGGCGTTTTCTCCAGAAGAACGCGGGCTTGGCGGCAATCTTCGGTCATCTGAACGATCAGCGCGTCAAGGGAATCGAATTTGGCCTCCCCGCGCAGGCGCATCACGGGCCGGACGCGGATTGTTTTACCATAAATATCCCGGTTAAAATCGAAGATATAGGCTTCGACCTGCCCTTCGGACAGGGCAAACATCGGGCGGATGCCGATATTGGTGGCACCGGGCAACCAGTCTGATTCCGCCCCGTCATCCTCAATCACCTTGACCAAGGTGGCATAGATTCCATAGGCCGGATGCAACAGGCTGCCGAGGCGGATATTGGCGGTCGGAAAGCCCAGTTCGCGCCCGCGTTGATCCCCAACCTGTACCTTGCCGCGAATTTCCCAGTCCCAGCCGAGCAGATCATTGGCCCGGTCCAGATCGCCAAGGCGCAAGGCCTGACGGATGGCGCTGGATGACAACGCATCATTGCCCTCATCCGCGACTTTATCAACGATGGTGGTTGGAATACCGCAATTTTGCAGGGTTTCGGGTGTGCCTTTGCGCAATTGCCCGAAACAGAAATCATAACCGATAACCAGATGCGCAGCCTTTAAGCCATCGCGCAGGATCGTCTGGATAAATTGTTCAGCGCTGAGTGAGGCAAAATCCCAGTCGAAATTCAGTGGAAAAATATAATCCACGCCAGCGGCGGTCAGGCGCTCGGCCTTTAAATCCGGCGTGGTCAGGCGAAAGGGCGGATCATCAGGACGAAACAGGCTGCGCGGATGCGGTTCAAAGGTCAGCACACCCAGCTTTTTGCCCTGCGCCGTGGCAATCCGTTTGGCTTCGGCCAGCAGGATTTGATGGCCGCGGTGAACCCCGTCAAAATTACCAATGGCGACGACCAGATTCTGGGCATCGGCAGGTAAGGCGCGGATATCTGTGTAGATTTTTGTGTCCATCGGCTTTTGTGGTAAACCTAAGATCCGGAAGTTTCAATAGAAAGATCACCCCTATGGATGCAGGATTTGAATATCTGGCCTTTGGCCCGGCCAGCGGCGCGCCAACAAAGCTGATTATCCTGCTGCATGGTTATGGCCGCAATGCGCATTACATGGAAAAAATGGCTCATGCCGCAAGGTTGGCGGTGCCGCAAGCCTTGATCTTATGCCCGCATGGACTGGAAAAACTGGATACCAAGGAAATTGATGATCAAGGCACCGATCATTTCCTTCACGTCCCACAGGAGGTCGCCCAAGCTGGGAATGATAAGCCCGCTCAATCTTTATCCCGCCAATGGTTCCGCATTGATGGTCAGCTGGATCAGCTGATGCCGCGCATCCGCAAAACGGCGCAAGCCCTGAATGATTTTATCGATACGCAGCGCGATATGCTGGGCATTACCGACCGCGATATTCTGGTGATGGGATTTTCCCAAGGGGCGGGGTTGGCGCTGTATACCGCGTTTTCGCGCAAGGCCGAAATCGCCGGGATGATCTGTCACAGCGCCATTGCCGTGCAAAAGCCCGAAGGTGATTCCAATCTGGTGTCAAAGCCGGAGAGTTTTTATATCTACGGCGATCAGGACGGTGAATTTAAACAGGACCGCTACCGCGCGACGTTTCAATGGTTGCAAGCCTATACAGGCGGCAGGGCTGCCGAAAAAACAGTGACGGGACTCGGCCATTTTACAAATGCGGAGTCCCGTCAATATTGCGCAGATTTTATGCGTAAGGTTTTAGGTTAAGTCCGTGGTGCGTGACACTTTGGAAAATCCTTGCCACTGACGCGGGACCAGGTCTGGCTTTTGCCGAACAGCGGCATACCTACATAACCACGGACCAAAAGCTTGCCGGTTGGCAACAGCTGGAATGTGGCGTTATAGGTATCGCCCTCATCCGCCTTGTAGATTTTGCCGTCGATCCAGTTATTGGCCGTATCCTGTTTAAAGCCGCCTAAAATAGGCAGCCCGCACATCGGCGTATTGCGCAAAGATTCATTGGGGTTCTTGGAATCATATTCCATGCCGCCATCAATGACCCAATGGATATAACCGCAAACACGCGATGGGTCGGGACAATCCTGAACCGAAATCACAGAACGTCCGTTTTCGGTCAGCCATAAACCGTGTGGTGATGCTGCATCCTGTGCATGGGCGGCATTGACCCCACCCAGCAACAGAAAAACAGAAAGCGCAGAAAGAAGAACAGAGCGAATCATGATTATCCCTTTATCGTTAAATTGTGATCTATAAAGGGTAACATGAAGTCACCCTGTTCTTTTGCTTTTCTCTTTTGCAGCGCACCAGCCGTGGCTTAACGCCAGACTGGCTTACCCAGATTCACATCATCTTCTTTGGTCAGGCCACCAGCCGCACCACCAATTGCGCCACCGATCAGGGCACCGCCACCGACACTGCCGCCTGTGATCGCGCCTGCTGCGGCACCTGTTGCGGCACCAATGCCCGCGCCGCTAATGGCGCGATCTGAGGTTGAGCTTCCGCAAGCGGCCAGCATTCCAACCATCATCACCAATGCTGTTGTACTGATAATTTTTTTCATAACGATCTCCTTCTTTTCGTCTTTTTTTTAAACTTATCTAAAAAAATAAGCCCAATTCTTTCAGGGGGAAGGGGGGAGGGGCGTTTTATATTTTTTGATGATCAGGGAACGATTTTTGATCAGCGATAATGGTGACGTTTTCTTGACGGCGTAAATAGGTGGCCGGAACATCCGGGGTGATCGTGCCGTTTAAAACGCGGTCAAGGATTCCGGCCTTATGCGCACCATTCACCAGCAAAATGGTTTGTCGCGCCCCGGCGATCGTCCCCAGACCCAATGTAAAGGCCGTCTTTGGCACTTGATCGACTCCGCCCCAATATTGGGCATTGGACGCGATACTATCGGGGGTCAGGCTTATGATATGGGTCGGTTGGTCAAATGATGTGCCGGGTTCATTAAAGGCAATATGCCCGTTCCCGCCCAACCCCAGGACGGCCAGATCAATCGGGCCATTCTGCTTTACCCAGTGTTCCATGCGCGCAATTTCGGCTGCGGGGTCGGCGGTGTTGCTGTCAAAAACCATCCGGCGATCCGCTGTAATCCCAATCGGATCTAAAAAGACGCGGCCCAGCCAGCCTTGAAACAACCGCTCATCCTGGGGACCCAACCCGATATATTCATCAAGCGCTAAAAACCGCACCCGATCCCATAAATCACGCCGATCCCCATATTGATCCAGCAAAACCCGGTACATCCCCAACGGCGTATTCCCGGTCGGCAGAACCAGTAACGGGTTTTCAATGCCATCCAGTTTTTCAACCAGTACGGTGGCGGCCAGATTGGCAAATTCCATGTCATCTTCGGCGATTTTGATCGCCGGGGTCGTATCAGGGCGTGTCATGCCCCCATGTTACCCGGTTATTGCGCGGTGACAACAAAATGCTCTAGGGTGCGCGCATGGAAAAGCAGCCGAATATTTTTACGGAATCCGATCTGGTCTATAACCCGCCGGATGGACCGCTGGAAATTTTATATCAGGATGACGATCTGATCGTTCTGAACAAACCCAGCGGGCTGTTGCACGTTCCGGGGAAAGACCCGCGTTTATCCGATTGTCTGGATGCCCGCGTGCGCAAATTTTTCCCCACCGCCTCCGTTATTCACCGTCTGGACCGCGATACATCGGGCGTTGTTGTCATGGGGTTGAATAAACGCGCCCATGCCAATGTGGCGATGCAGTTTGAAAAGCGCACCACCGAAAAAACCTATATCGCCCGGGTCTGGGGCGTGATGGCGGATGATTCCGGCCATGTCGATTTGCCACTGGCGGTGGATTGGGACCGGAAGCCGCGCCACCGTGTCGATTTTGAAAATGGCCGCCCGGCCCAGACGGATTGGGAGGTCATGGCGCGTGAGGGGAACGCAACCCGCGTCAGGCTTTATCCGCGCACCGGTCGCACCCATCAATTGCGCGTGCATATGTTATCACTGGGTCACCCGATGCTGGGGGATCGCTTCTATGCCGAAGGCGAAGCGCTGGAAGCGGCGGATCGTTTGCAGCTTCATGCGGAAAAACTATGTTTTAAGCACCCGACGAACGGGACGGATTGCGTCTTTACCGCGCCCTGTCCCTTTTAAGAAAAGGCGGCTTTAGTTTATCCAGCCAAGGCAGATCGCACCCAGTGTTGCGCCTGCCACAACGGCCCATAAAATCGCCCCCTGTAAGAACGGTGCAAAACCAACCAGGCGAATGGCGTCGCGCGTTAGCCCGGCACCAATTAAAAACAGTGTGGCAACCAAGATGCGTTTGGCCGCAACTTCAACCATCTCTCCGGCGGGTTGCAGCACGGGGAAGAATGTCACCAAGGCAGCGGCGACCAGAAACCATAAAATAAACCATGGGCGTTTCGCCTTGCCTGCGGCTTCGACCTTGCCCTCGGCTTTATGGTCCTGCCGTGCGCGAATAATCCCGACCAGAAAGGCCAGCGGAATAATCCAAAGCGCCCGCGCCAGTTTAACCGTGGTCCCTGTCTCAACTGCTTCGGGACCGTATTGCAGCGTTGCGCCAACGACAGAACTGGTATCGTGAATGGCCAGTGCGCTCCACAGGCCGAATTGATGCTGGGTCAAATCCAGCCAATGCCCGATCGGTGGAAAGATCAAAAGGGCAACGGCATTCAGGATAAAGACGATGCTGAGGGCCACGCTGATTTCATGATCCTTGGCGCGGATCACCGGGGCCAACGCGGCAATCGCGCTGCCACCGCAAATGGCAGTCCCCGCGCAAAGAAGAACCGACGTATCGCGTCCGACCTGAAGCACACGTCCCAACAGCGTCCCGACCAGAAACGCCAGCGCAATCCCGCATAATGTATAGGCCAGACCCTGCGCCCCGACGGCGGCAATAACGGATAAATTCATCCCCGCGCCCAGGCCGATAATTCCGATCGCCATGCCCTTTGGCCCCAGCTTGCGGGTCAGCGTCACATAGGGGTTGCCCAGTATCAACGCAATCGCTACCCCGGCCATCAACGCCATCGCCCCACTGATAAACGGCAACAGGCACAGCACCGCACAAAGCGGGATCAGAACGCGGGAAAGGGTTTCTTTTACGGACGATGTCATCTGTCTGGTCCAAATATGCAAAAACCGCCGATAACGGCGG
>CAACXI010000026.1_pt1 | contig 23988 bp, 23 predicted proteins | sample 2275891 | NCBI WGS metagenome assembly CAACXI01 (sample SAMEA5312484, study PRJEB27640) | indoor metagenome | biome: indoor environment; feature: controlled; material: polymer antistatic dissipative epoxy resin | place: Italy | collected 2014-05-27 | reverse complement strand
CATCGCCATCCTTTGCTTCATACGTTGCGTAATCGGCATCTTTTAAATAACGCACAATCTGCATCCGGACAAAATCATTGTCCTCAACGATCAGAATTTTTTGTTTTTCCGTCATATGATTTATGTGATGCAGATGGAGGCGTGAAAGAGACAGCAGAGAACAACGAGAATACGCAAGCGTGCGGGACGCATAATGATTTGAAACCAGTTTCTAAAGCAGAACAAGGGGTTCGGAATTTTTACCCCCGTGTTATCCACATATCCACGGTTTCGTGATAAAAATACCGCAATTTCCAATTATTACAAAGGGTTTTAAGCTACATTTCTGGCGCGAACCCCTATGGAGCCGAAAAATGCAGCATTTTATTGCCATTTTCTGTCTGATCTGTGCCGCCGGGCTGCTGATCCGGCTTTCCATTATTGATTTACGGGTTCGCCTTTTACCGAATGTGCTGGTTTTGCCCTTTGCCCTGCTGGCCTTGCTGTTTCACGCCGTAGCGCCGGGGGCAACATTATCGCCTATGGAAATTGCCATCGGGAGCGCGCTGGGCTTTGGGATTCTTTATGGAATTCGATTGATTGCCAATCACCTCTATCAACAGGACACGCTGGGTCTGGGTGATGTGAAGCTGATGGGGGCTGGTGGCCTTTGGCTGGGGCCAGACAGTATTTTGATGGCGTTGTCACTCGGCGCACTGTTTGGAATGCTGCACGGTCTGGGCGTTGCCTTTTATCAGGCCCGCAGGAACGGCACCAAAATTAATCTGAACACGCTGGAGGTTCCCGCCGGGCCGGGATTTGCCCTTGGGATTGTGGCTTTGGCACTGTATCAATACCGGCATTTGCTGGGACTATAGGGAGGAAACGTCATGAAGGGTGCCTTAAGTGGTTTACGCGTTGTGGATTTGTCCCGCGTTCTGGCCGGCCCGTCCTGTACCCAGATTCTGGGCGATATGGGCGCAGAGATTATCAAGATTGAACGCCCCGATTTTGGCGATGACACCCGGAAATGGGGCCCACCCTTCCTGAAGGATCAAAGCGGCGCGGACACAACCGAAAGCGCGTATTACCTGTCCTGCAACCGCAACAAACAATCCATTGCGATTGATATGACCAAGGCGGAAGGACAGGCGCTAATCCATGAAATGCTGGAAAAATCAGACATTCTGATCGAAAATTTTAAATCCGGTGATCTGGAAAAATACGGTCTGGGGTGGAAACAGATTTCCCGGAAGCATCCCCATATCATCTATGCATCCATCACCGGGTTTGGCCAGACCGGACCACTGGCCAGTGAACCCGGCTATGATTTGATGGCGCAGGCGATGGGCGGAATGATGGCGGTGACAGGCGAACCGGACGGCGAGCCCATGAAAATTGGTGTGGCACTCAGTGATATTATGACCGGGCTTTATGCTGCCATCGGCATTCTGGCGGCGTTAAATGCCCGCCGCGACAATGGCAAGGGCCAGCACGTTGATGTTGCCCTGCTGGATTGCACCTTGGCCAGCCTGACCAATCTGGCCCAGTATTACCTGACCAGTGGCAAGGTGGCCCCGCGCTATGGCAACGCCCATTCAACCATTGTGCCGTATCAAGCGTTTGAAGCCGCGGATGGCTGGCTGGTCGTGGCGGTTGGGAATGACGGGCAGTTTGCACGTTTTGCCAAAGCCCTGGGGCATGGGGAATGGGCGGAAGATCCGGCCTATGCCACCAATACGGCGCGGGTTTTACACCGCGACACGCTGATCCCGATGATTGCCGAAACCCTGCACGCCCACCCCACCGCGCATTGGGTTGCATTGATGCAGGATATTGATGTGCCCTGTGGCCCCGTTAATACGATGGATCAGGTTTTCGCACAGGATCAAATCCATGCCCGCGAAATGAAAATTGAAATGAACCATCCGTCCGGAAAAATCGATCTGATCGGCAGCCCGTTGAAACTGTCCGGCACGCCCGTATCATACCGCCTGCCGCCGCCACGCGCCGGGGAACATACCGACCAAATCCTGCAATCTGTTCTGGGGCTGGGCGAAAAAGAAATCGAAACCCTCCGCAAAAAAGGCGCTGTCCAATGACACGACATTTGACTGGTATCAATCATCTTTCCGCTGATGATATTCATGCTTTGCTGGACAAGGCCCAATCCTATGCCGACCAACTGGACCGGGGTCAGGCGGTTGAACAATCGCTGGACAGGAAAAATATCATCACGATGTTTTTTGAAAATTCCACGCGCACCCGCCTGTCTTTTGAACTGGCCGCGCACCGTCTGGGTGCGAATGTTATCAACTGGGACATGGAAACCAGCTCGCTGAAAAAAAATGAAAGCTTTCTGGATACAATCCTGACCGTTGGTGCCATGAAACCGGATGCGGTGATTGTCCGCCACAGCGAATATGAAGCCCCGGTCTTTATGTCGAAACGCATGGGATGTTCCATTATCAATGCGGGCGATAGCTGGCGTGAACACCCGACACAGGCGTTGCTGGATGCCCTGACCATCCGTCAGGCCAAGGGAAAAATCGAAGGACTGACGGTGACCATTTGCGGTGATGTCGGGCATAGCCGCGTGGCGGCATCGAATTTTATCCTGCTGGATAAGCTCGGCGCAACAATCCGCGTGATCGCCCCGGAATTCCTGCTGCCGCAAAAATGGGCGATTGATGGCATTGAAACCTTTACCAGCATGGAAGACGGTTTGCCCGGTTCCGATATCATCATGATGCTGCGCAATCAAAAGGAACGCATGGACGCCTCCCGCGTTCCGGACGATACGGCCTTTCACCGCCAATACGGTCTGACCGCTGACCGGCTTGATCTGGCGCCGGGTGCGCTGGTCCTGCATCCGGGGCCGATGAACCGGGGGGTGGAGATTGCCGATGAAGTGGCCGATCACCCGGCCCGCAGCCTGATCCTGAAACAGGTGACAAATGGCATTCCAACCCGGATGGCGGTTCTTGACACCCTGCTAAGCCCTTGATATATTTATTCTGGAAAATAACACCTTCAGGATAGGCAATGGCCAAAACCGTCTTTCACCTCCAGCGCACCAATGAATACGCGCTCGCCGACCGCCTTCAACAGTTGGATGCGGCGCGTGATGACAAGGTTGCGCGTCAAGATTTCCTGCGCGACGCCTTTGCGCGTCTGGGGCTGCCCGTTCCCGGTCAAAAGGAATATATTGAAACCGTCGATTGCGGGCACTTGCTGTTCCTGACGGCGGCCGGGTGCACGGTGCGACTGGAACAATCAGACCCCACCGATCCTTTGGGAACCTCGGGCTATACCAATTTGAACAGCGAATTCGTTTTACAGCCCTTGGGCCGGATTGATGGACCGGGATTAAGCTTATGCGTTTACCCCGGCCTGATCTCTCCTTGGGGGGATGACAATAGCACCCCCGTGGAGGCGGATCTTGCACGGCTGACGGAACGCCTGAAGCAGGAAAAAATTCATTTTTTTGATTTTGATGCGCGCGGCGACAATATCGGCTATCTGCCTTTTGCCTCACCGGAATGGCCGCGTGGCGTTCCCGTGGTGATTGATCCGGGGGCCGTTATCCGCTTGAGCGAAAGCCTTAACCCGGTGAAACGGGTGCTGCATAAACTGCGGGATCTGCTGAACCCTGCCCCTGTTCCCGCCCCGGCCAAACAAGCTGAACTCTACGGTGATTTGCGCGACTGCTTTGCTGCCGCTTTGGCTGGGACAGGCCCAACGATGGAGTCTTTCTGGTCCGAATGCATTCTGTCGGCTAGGGCCGGACAGTTGCAGGCCGATTGGTTGCGGGTTCCAGAAAGTTTTAAATCCATCCCCTCTGCCGCACAGGCCTATGATGAACGGTTACGCGCCCAGATTCCGGCCTTTCAACGGGTCCCCTGATCGCCCCATTATACCCCTGCTTTACGGCGGGTTTTTTTCCTGATTTGGGCTTTGTCGTGAAATTTATATTTGCCCTTGTCAGTTATTTGCTCGGCGCTATCCCCTTTGGTCTGATCCCAACCAAAGCAGCGGGGCTTGGCGATATTCGCGCCATCCGCTAGCCACGTCTGGTCCCGCTCATGTAAAATATCGCCGCACTGGGTATGGAGAAGAACAAAAAAATAAGACCATCGATACTGCCCAGTGTATGCAGCAACCTTGTGGCAAAAGGGGCGTTATGGGCATCCAATAGGGTATAAAAAACTGCTGCCAGGCACCAAACAAATATGGGTGCTGCCATACACCAAGGCAGCATATGTTTTTGAATAGATTTTGAAAAGATAGCGGAAACAATGAATCCTATTCCTAGAATAGGCAATGCTAAAATCAAAGAAACCAGAAAAATGATGATCGTAGTGAAGCCATAACCCAAGACACCAAGCTCATCATTGTCCAGGTTAATTGTTTCTGTCACTAAAGATAAACACAGACTGGCGATCAAAGTACCAAACAGGATAGATAGCACCAACCGCAAGGGAAACGGCAATTTCCGGAGGTGTTGCAAAGCGGTCATGCGTTCATAATCCATGCCTATGATTATAGCGTAAATAGCGCCGTAAGCTACATTCCCCTGCTTTACGGCGGGGTTTTTTCCTGATATTTCCATTAGACATGGAATTCATTTTTGCGCTTGTCGGTTATTTGCTCGGCTCTATCCCCTTTGGTCTGATTTTGACCAAGGCTGCGGGGCTGGGTGATATTCGGTCCATTGGGTCGGGGAATATCGGCGCAACAAATGTGTTGCGGACCGGCAATAAAAAGCTGGCGATTGCCACGCTGCTTTTGGACGGTGTCAAAGGCGCAGTAGCGGTTTTACTGGCGCGTTATATCGCCCATGATGATGCCGCGATCTGGGCCGGGTTATTCAGCATTATCGGTCACGTCTTTCCTATCTGGTTGAATTACAAGGGCGGCAAGGGTGTGGCCACCACGCTCGGCGTTTTGCTGGCGCTGGTTCCACTGACCGGCGTGATTGCGTGTATCAGCTGGCTGGTTGTGGCGGCGTTATCCCGCATTTCGTCCCTGTCCGCGTTGGTGGCGATGCTCACCGCGCCTGTTTCCGTTTATTTTATTTATCATGATCCGCGTTTAAGTCTGGTCTGTGCGTTGCTGTGTGCCCTTGTCTGGTACACGCACCGCGCGAACATCCAGCGCCTTTTAAAGGGCGAAGAACCGAAGATCGGGAAAAAGAAATAAGCAACGCAGCCATTTTTTCAGATCAGGAAAAACGCGACTGGCTGCGCCTGTTGCGGACGGAAAATGTTGGCCCCATCACCTTTCACCGCTTGATACAGCGTTACGGTTCGGCAGCACAGGCGTTGGAAGCCCTGCCCCATCTGGCCGCGCGGGGTGGCCGCAGCAAGCCGCTGGTCGCACCGCCTTTATCGGTCATTGAAAAAGAATACGACGCCCTGCAAAAATTTGGCGCGCAATTAATATGCTGGAATGAAAGCACTTACCCCGCCGCCCTGAAAACGGTCGAGGATGCGCCGCCGGTCCTGACCGTGATGGGCCGCGCCGATCTGTTAAACCGCCCGACCATCGGCATGGTCGGCGCACGCAACGCCTCCTTGAACGGGCGCAAATTTGCAGAAATTCTGGCGCGTGATCTGGGGCGCGGCGATCTGGCGCAGCCGGGACAGGTGATTGCATCGGGGCTGGCGCGCGGCATTGATACGGCGGCGCATCTGGGATCACTGGCAACGGGCACCATTGCCGTTGTCGCCGGGGGGATTGATGTCATTTACCCGCCGGAAAATAAAACCCTGTACCAGCAGATTTGCGAACAAGGTCTGGTCGTGGCTGAAAGCCCGTTCGGACAGGAACCATTCGCGCAAAGCTTCCCGCGCCGCAACCGCATTATTTCCGGCCTGTCACAGGGTGTTGTCGTGGTCGAAGCATCGCTGCGTTCCGGTTCACTGATTACCGCCCGGATGGCCGCCGAACAGGGGCGCGATGTTTTCGCCGTTCCCGGCCACCCGCTGGACCCCCGCGCCGCCGGAACCAACAGCCTGATCCGTGACGGGGCGATTTTGGTCCGCGAAGCGCAGGACGTCCTGAGCGATCTGGGCCGTTATGCCGCCAACGGGTTAAAAGACGTCGATCATTACCATTATGATGCCGAACCTGAAATTTTCGATGAGGTGGACGCCCATGATCTGGTTGACCTGTCGGGTGATTTATCGGCCACGATCCTCGATTTCCTGTCCGCCACCCCGATTAATGTCGATGATCTGATCCGCGCCTGCGGCGGATACACGGCAGCCGTATCGGGAAACCTGCTGGTTCTGGAACTGGCCGGACAGGTTCAACGCCTGCCCGGAAACCGGGTCGTCCGCGTCGCTTAAACGCATAAACATTATGGCAAAACATTTTGAGTCTGTTGACGAACGGTCCGCTTCATGTCAATTGACATTATATATGTATCGTTTTTAGTATTGGACATAATCATTTGAGCGCGCCCAATCTCGTCATCGTTGAATCGCCAGCCAAGGCAAAAACCATCAATAAATACCTTGGCCCCGAATATGAAGTGATTGCTTCATATGGGCATATCCGTGACCTGCCGCCAAAGGATGGGTCGGTTGATCCCGAAAATAACTTTGAAATGATTTGGGAATTGGGCGACCGCGCCGCCAAGCCCGTCAGTGAAATTAAAAAGCTGGCAAAAAAAGCCACCTCCATCTTTCTCGCAACCGATCCGGACCGCGAGGGGGAAGCTATTTCATGGCATATCAATGAAATTATCCGGGATGACAAGGCGCTGGCCGGAAAAGAAATCCGCCGCGTTACGTTTAACGAGATTACAAAAAAAGCAGTACAAGACGCGTTCCAGAATGCCCGCGCCCTCGACGATCATTTGATTGATGCGTATATGGCGCGCCGCGCCTTGGATTATCTGGTCGGATTTAATATTTCCCCGGTTTTGTGGCGCAAGCTGCCCGGTTCGCGTTCGGCCGGACGGGTGCAATCTGTGGCGCTGCGCCTGATTTGCGAACGTGAAAACGCGATCGAGATTTTCAAATCCGATGAATACTGGACCATCGAAGCCCGCCTGCACAGCAAGGACGGCGCACCGTTTACCGCGCGCCTGACAACACTGGCCGGGAACAAGCTGGATAAGCTGGATATTGGCACCGAAGCCCAGGCCAAGGCCGCCGTTGAGCGGATCAGAACCAAGGCGCTGGTCATTCAAAATGTTGAAAAGAAACAACTGCGCCGCAATCCGCCACCACCATTCATTACATCGACCCTGCAACAGGAAGCCTCGCGCAAGCTCGGCTTTGCCGCATCCCACACGATGCGCCTTGCCCAGCGGCTTTATGAGGGCGTGGATATTCAGGGCGAAACAGTCGGTCTGATTACCTATATGCGGACCGATGGCACCACCTTGTCCGATGATGCGGTCAAGCAATGCCGCGATGTGATTAAAAATAACTATGGCGACCGTTACGTTCCCGATGCGCCGCGCCTGTATAAAACTAAGGCCAAGAACGCACAGGAAGCGCACGAAGCCATTCGCCCGACCGATCTGTCGCGCACCCCGGATGAAGTCCGCGCCGTTGTCGATGAACAAATGGCCCGCCTTTATGAACTGGTCTGGAAACGGACCATGGCATCCCAGATGGAAAACGCAATCCTGGATCAGGTGGGCGCGGATATTTCCGATGGGACCGATGATGTTGTCCTGCGCGCGACGGGTTCGACCATTTCCTTTGACGGCTTCCTGACCCTTTATATCGAAGGTCAGGACGAAGAAGAAGAAAACGACGATGACCGCCGCCTGCCCCCGCTTTTTGAAGGTGATCCGGCCAAAACGGTTGATGTCATTCCCGAACAGCATTTTACCCAGCCGCCGCCGCGCTTCTCCGAAGCATCACTGGTCAAGCGGATGGAAGAACTGGGCATTGGCCGCCCGTCCACCTATGCGTCAATTTTGCAGGTGTTGCAGGACCGCCAATATGTGCGTCTGGATAAAAAACGGTTCTTCCCCGAAGACCGGGGCCGTCTGGTCACGACCTTTCTGGAAAAATTCTTTACGCGCTATGTCGATTACGATTTCACCGCCAATCTGGAAGAAGAACTGGATGCGATTGCCGCCGGCCATGTAAAATGGAAAGAAGCGTTGCGCCTGTTCTGGAAGGATTTCTCGACGGCTGTCGGTGAAACCAAGGAATTGACGATTACGCAGGTGATCGACCATCTGGACGCCACACTCGGCGATCACTTCTTCCCGCCCCATGCGGATGGGAAAGACCCACGTGTCTGCCCGGCCTGTAATGAGGGACGCCTGTCCTTGAAACTGGGTAAATTCGGCGCCTTTGTCGGTTGCTCGAAATACCCCGATTGCCGCTATACCCGCCCGTTGGTCATTCCTGAAGTGGATGGCGAAGCCGGGTCCGCCGAAGACGCGACCAGTGCCGCCCTTGCCAATGCACCAAAGGAACTGGGCGTTGACCCGGAAAGCGGCAATATGGTGTCGCTGCGCCGTGGCCCTTATGGCCCCTATGTGCAGATCGACCTGCCCGAAGGATCAAAAGACAAACCGAAACGTCAGGGCGTGCCAAAAGGCGTGAAACTGGATGATGTCACGCTGGAATCGGCGCTGAAACTTCTGGAACTGCCGCGCGAAGTCGGCATTCATCCGCAAACCGGCGATATGATCAAGGCCGGGATCGGACGGTTCGGCCCGTTCCTTCTGCACCAGAAAACCTATACCTCGATCCCAAAGGATGATGATGTCCTGACCATCGGGATTAACCGTTCCGTTGATTTGATTGCAGCCAAGGCCGAACGTGTGGCCGCCGGTGGCGGACGTGGACGCTGGGGCAAAAAGAAAACCGATACGGCTGAAAAACCCGCAGCCAAAAAGGCAGCCGCTAAAAAGACAACCACCAAAAAAGCGGCCGCCAAGAAACCTGCTGCAAAGAAAAATCCGCCCAAAACGCCGGTTGAAAAGCCAGCCGTGAAAAAGGCCGCTGCAAAAAAACCGGCGGCAAAGAAAGCCCCGGCGAAAAAAGCAGCCGTTAAAAAAACAGCAGCAAAACCAAAAGCGTCAGAGTAAATCAGTGCTGGTTTTCAGCTGGCCTGATTTGACCTGCAAATCACGTTGCGGGGCATAAACCACCTCGGCCGATAACAGGTCCAGCGATTGGACAGGCATGAATTTTTCTTTAAACAGATTCAGGGTTTCGGTTTCCGACCCGCCAAAATTCAAATGTGCAATATCTTGTGCCTGCATGGCGCGGCAGGTTTCGACAATTTGAAAATCAGCCAGACCCGCAATCGCCGCATCGCTGAGATTCGCCAGCAAATTTGATGTCTGCATAAATGGCTTGTCATAGATTGTGAATCCCACAGGCCGTTTGCCTTGCATAAAGACCAGACCGTGAAACAATTCCGGCCATTCATCCACCATTGCAAACAGGGCTTTATAGAACCCCGAACTATCTGCGGATTCGATATCGCGCATCATCAGACTGCCTTCCCAGTATTTGTGCGCGGCGCGAATGGCGCGGATTGCTTCTGGATGGTGCAGCGGCAGAATTTCCGTCTGGCCCTCAACCTTCTTGATCTTGTTGCGAATTTTCATGAAATCCCGGCCCTTCAGCAAGGATACTTTTTGCGTATCCAGAATATGCGCCGGATAACGCCAGTCCATGACGGCTTCTTCACAAACGTCAATCTGGCTGATCGGACTAAAATTCTTTTGTGACAGGGCTTCGCGAAGCTGCGCCAGATCTTCGGCGCTGAAGCGAGCAAGCTGCACCCCGCCTGCGGGTGGTGTCAGGTCGGTCAGGACGCTGGCCATTAATTTACCCTGCGCATGACCAATTTCCGGGAACACCAGCAAACGGCCTGCGATATGCGGATGGCGACACACAATCATCAGTGCGCTATACCCTTCGTAAACCCAGATGCCGTGGCGTCCCGTCAGCGCATAATAAAGCGGCGCATTCAAATAGGTATCGCGGCGCGCGTGGTCTTCCTGACGGATAAAAAGATTAAAACGCTCGAAAGCAAAATCGGATTGCACAGGGATATACCAACCTTTCTTTATTAAGATTGGACGAGTACAGCGCATTTTGACAATGAAATCAGGTGTTATTGCGTATTTTCATGCAAGCGTATTGCTGAATCATACGGTGGTGTGCTTCGCATTTTGCCACAGTTCTTCAAAACGCATTTTTTCCGCTTCATAGGCCGCAGCGCTTTGAATCACGATGATCATCGTTTCCTGCCAAAGCTGCAATGCAACCTTACCGTTATAAATAAATGACGTCATACCGGCCTGAAAAACATCCTTGCGCAGCCAGCGGTAATAAGGCGCAGGCTGGAGAAAATATTCATCCCCGTCACAAACCAGCAGGCGTTCGCTGATGCCGTGTTTCTTCAAACGCTCCAGATGCGCTTTTAATTTTTCCGGGTGGGCTTCTTGGGAACGGCGTTCATCAAGATTGGCGATCAGAACCTCCCCGCTGGTATTTTTCATGGTCATGAAAATATCATCCCACAGCAAAGGCAGGGCATCATGCCCTTTCAGGATTTTGACTGTATCGCGGGTTTTCTGGACGCCGTAATCACCGACAAATTCAATCTCGCTGCGCTCGAACGCTTCCCGAATTGCAAATTGCGATTCACTGCGAATTTCGTTGGTCCCGCGTTCAAAATTATTAATCGCGGTCTTTGACATTCCGGCATGGTCAGCCAGATCCTGCTGGGTCCAACCCAGCAATCCCCGTGCGGCGCGGCATTGCTCTTTCGTAATCATGTCCATTTCCTTATCATGAATGAAATTCAAAATAAATTGAATTTTTTTCCAAAAAGGGTTGCATTGGTATGCTCATTTGAACTATATTCAATTTAGGTGAGAATTATGGATGTTAATGCCGTTGTATGCAGCAAACTAGCCCTTACCCGCTGTAAAACCTATGCCCGTGATATTAATGCGGTGATGTTTATGTGCCGGGATAAGGACAATACCCTGGACGCGGTCGGGATCAGTCAGGTTATGCGGCTGGTCAGCATTTTGGATCGCGAATTGCAAAATAGTTACAATTTATTGGTCGTCCCCGAAGATCAATAATGCACCGAACCGTTTAAAGATGGTGTATGCTAGGGGAACACTTCACTTCTTACAGAATAGCGTCCGTTTTTTTGCAAACACCCACCGTATCCGATATTTTAGGCTTTCTGACCGATAGCCCTACCCCCCTGACCAAACGCGAACTCATTCAGGCCTTTGGGCTGAAAGGGGAAGAGCAACGCTTGTTGCTGAAAAACCTTTTGAAGCAGATGGAGCGCGACGGGGAAATCGTCAAACAACCGGGGCAGGCCTATGCCATTCCCGATGCCCTGCCCGAAATGGGCATTATCGAAGTGACCGACATTGATCTGGACGGCGATGTGTTCGCCACCCCGGTTGAATGGGATGACATCCTGAAAGGATTGCCGCCACGGATCGAGGTTGCCCCCGCCGGGCGTGGCCAGCCCGCCCTTGGCATCGGCGACCGGGCGCTGGCGCGGTTGCGCCGGATTGATAAGGATTTGTATCAGGCGACCGTCGTGCGCCCGCTGGATCAGGATTCAGGGCGTATCCTGGGCCTTGTGGTTCAGGTGAAGAACGCCTTTATCCTGCAACCCACCAACCGCAAGAATAAGTTCGATTTTGACATCCCAAAGGATGAATTAAACGGCGCACAGGATGGCGATCTGGTCGTTGGTGAGGTCCAACCCGACCGGGGATTGGCGCGGAAGAAAGTCCGCATCCGCGAAATTATTGGCCGTCAGGATGACCCGAAATCAATCAGCCTGATTGCCCTGAACGAAGCCGGGCTGCGCACCGAATTCCCCGATGCCGTCATTCGCCAGACCGAAGGTATGGTTGTGCCGCCATTAGGGGACCGCGAAGATATGCGGGCCATTCCGTTGGTCACAATTGACGGGCTGGACGCCCGCGATTTCGATGATGCGGTTTTTGCCGAACCCGATGGCAACGGATTCCATTTGATCGTCGCCATTGCCGATGTGTCCTTTTACGTCCGCCCCGGTTCACCGCTGGACGATGAAGCCTATCGCCGCGGCAATTCCACTTACTTCCCCGACCGGGTCATTCCGATGCTTCCCGAAGCCTTGTCGAATGATCTGTGTTCGTTGCGTCCGCATGAGGACCGCGCCTGTCTGGCCGCGCATTTATGGATTAACGGCAATGGCCGTCTGGAACGGCATAAATTTGTGCGCGCGTTGATGAATTCCAAGGCCCGGCTGACCTATGAACAGGTTCAGGCCGCGTATGATGGCGTGACGGATGAATTGACCACGCCGTTGATGGAAAACATCATCCACCCGCTTTATAAGGCCTTTGCCGTTTTAAAGGCAGCGCGTGAAGAACGCGGCGCGTTGGAACTGGACATACCGGAACGCAAGATCGTCCTGAACGACAAGGGCGAAATGGTCGGCGTGATGCCGCGTGCGCGTCTGGAAAGCCATAAGCTGATCGAAGAATTTATGATTCTGGCGAATGTCGCCGCGGCGCAGGCGCTCGAAACCAAACAAGCCCCGTGCATCTACCGTATCCATGACCGCCCATCGATGGAGAAGCTGGATAATGTCCGCGAATTCGTCGAAAGCTTTGGCCTGTCGCTGCCCAAGGGACAAGTCACGCGGTCATCCGAGATCAATAATCTGCTGTTGAAGGCTTCGGAAATGCCATACGGGCATTTGATCCATGAATCCTTGCTGCGGTCGCAGATGCAGGCGGTTTACAGCCCCGACAATATCGGGCATTTCGGCCTTGCCCTGCAGCGCTATGCGCATTTTACCTCGCCCATCCGGCGTTATGCCGATCTGGTCGTTCACCGCAGCCTGACCCGTGCTTACGGTTTTGGTCCGGGGGGGATCAGTGACGAGGAAACCGTCCGGCTGGAAGAAATCGCCGATCATATTTCCCAGACTGAACGTTTGTCCGCCGAAGCAGAACGCAACACCGTGGACCGCTTCTCCGCCGCATTCCTGTCGGAACAGGTCGGGGCACAGTTTCAGGGACGGATCAGCGGCGTGACGCGGTTTGGCCTGTTTATCAAGCTGGACGATACCGGCGCCGATGGTCTGGCACCAATCCGGTCCTTGCCAGATGATTATTATATCCATGATGAAAAACAGCACGCCTTGATCGGACGGCGCAACCGGCTGGTTTACCGTCTGGGCGCGAACGTCACCGTGGCACTGATGGAAGCTGACCCGCTGACCGGCAGCATGATTTTAGAAATTCTGGGTCAGGGCGCGGATATTCCGGGCATGGTCCTGAAAATGCCGGTCGATGCCTTTTCCCCACGCCGATCAAATGGATATAAGGGTAAGGACGACCGCAAGGGCAAACCCCACCACCGGGGTCAGGGGCCAAAAGGCCGCGACAAGAAACCCGGCGGGGGCCGTAAGGGACCGCCAAAGGGCGGCAAACGTTAAGATTTACCGGGGCTTTTCAGGGGATTACACTGAATTTACAGAAATTCGGCCCGCCCCCCGGCTTTTCCTTGACATTCTGCTGAAAATGCCTAAATTGCAGCCTGATTTCAAAGATACCGCCTAACATTAGGAATTAAGATCATGGCCACCAAAAAAGGCGTCGCGATTAAAGTGCGACTGGAAAGCTCAGCCGGTACCGGTTTCCGTTATTACGCGGTCCGCAACGCAAAGGCTCAGGAAAAACTGAACAAAAAGAAATTCGACCCATGGGCAACGCATCCTGAAACAGGCAAGCGTGGCGCACACGTTCTTTTCGAAGAAAAGAAAATGCCGCCATCCAAAAAGAACTAAGGTTCTTTTTCATCATGTATTTAAAAAGGCACCTTTCGGTGCCTTTTTTATTATTCAATCATCTTATTCAATCATTTGGCGTTTTTCCTGCTGGAACTTGGACGAATCAAGCCGCCCCACATCTTCAAAGAACGTGCAGTTCCGCCCGTCATGCTTGGCCTGATACAGCGCCTTGTCCGCGCGGTCGAGAACGCTTTGTACGGTGTGATCCCCGGCCTCAATAATTGTACCACCGACCGATGTCGTCACCGTCATCGCCCCATCGGGGATGTTGCATTTGAATGGTTTTTCACCGATAGAACGGCGCAGACGTTCAGCCACGAAATGCGCCATTTCAACAGACACATCCGGCAGGATGGCGACAAACTCCTCACCACCCAGACGGGCGACAAGATCGAAAGAACGCAGGCTGTCCTTCAGGCGGAAGGCAAAGGTTTTCAGCACTTCATCCCCGATGGCATGGCCATGCGTATCATTGACCGATTTGAAATGATCGATATCCAGCAACAGGACGCATAATGTCTTTTTGTTCGACTCGTTCTTCTGCAGCAGTTTCTGCAAGTGAACTTCCATATAGCGGCGGTTATAAAGGCCGGTCAGGGAATCGGTCAGCGCCATCGACAGGCTGATTTCGTAATTGGCGCGCAGGCGATCCTGGAACCGTTTACGGCGGATCTGTGAGCGGGCGCGGGCCAGGATCTCGTTCCGGTCGATGGGGCGCAGAATATAATCATGGGCCCCGATTTCAAGGCCGTGGGCAACGCGGTGCATATCTTCTTCGGTGGCCAGCATTAAAATCGGCACGGCGCGTGTGCGTTCATTGGATCGCAAATGCGAACACAGGCGCAAGCCATCTTCGCTGCGCAAATTCAAACTGATAATCATCAGGTCGAAATCCTGACTGGCGGCCAACGCCATCGCTTCCATGCCGCCTTTGACCGCATGAACGGAATCATTATCCTGACGGAACGTGGTCACGATTTTATCGGTTTCAAAATCCTGATCTTCAACCAAAAGAATGCTGGCCCCTTCGACCGGTTCATTCATCACATTGGCTTTTTCTTCGGTCACACCCAGTTGGGATGCGGTATTTTCACGCACGCGCCATTCATCAATGGTCATCTTCAAACGGACCAATGAACGCACCCGCGCCATCAAGGCAATATCATTCACCGGCTTTGACAGGAAATCATCAGCGCCCGCTTGTAACCCGCGCACGCGGTCCGACGCATCGGTCAGGGCGGTGACCATGACCACAGGAATATGAGCAGTGGACGGATCAGCCTTGATCCGCTTACAGACCTCAAATCCGTCCATGCCGGGCATCATGACATCCAGCAGGACGATATCGGGGCTATCCTGCATGACTTTTTGCAAGGCTTCTTCGCCCGATGTCGCGGTCAGGACATCGTAATACTCGCTGGCCAGCTTGGCTTCCAGCAATTTGACGTTTGGCAGAATGTCATCGACAACAAGAACGCGTGCGGACATATAATCTCTACTTAAACATATTTTTGAATGGTTTCGATAAAGCCGGTCACGGAGATCGGCTTGGAAATATAATCTTCGCACCCGCCCTCGCGGATTTTTTGTTCATCGCCCTTCATCGCAAACGCCGTCACGGCGATGACCGGAATGACTTTCAATTCTTCATCGGCTTTCAGCCAGCGCGTAACGTCCAGCCCCGACACTTCCGGCAACTGAATATCCATCAGGATCAGATCAGGCTTTTCCCGCCTTGCCAGATCCAGTACTTCATTCCCATTGCGGCTTTGCACGGTTTGATAGCCATGCGCTTCCAGCAAATCACGGAAGAGTTTCATATTGAGTTCGTTGTCTTCGACAACCAGGACTTTTTTAGACATATATCAAGACCTTGGGACAAGGTTAGAGGAGGGTTACGCTGTTACGATCATACGGCCAGGTTATTGCCAAAGTGTTAAGGTTTTTTCCTTGGATTACCATATAAATACAATTGTTTAGGGCTTTTCTGCAGTTTTCCGGGGATCACAACTTTCCGCCTTCATACTTTCCAGACCAATCAGCTTCTGGGTCACGGAAAAATCCTTGTACTCAACATACATATCACTAATGACGCCGTTTTCATGCATGACAACGCTCATTTCATAATCAGAATCCGGCTCTGTGCTGGCCAGCGGGAAAAAGGCCAGCCGGATACGGTGCGCCGGGCTGGTCAGTAAAACCGGATCAACAAAGGTTGATGACGCGACCACGCCGCTGACATCGGCCACGGGACCAATAAAGGCGTTTACCTCAATCGGGCCTTCTGTATCGCTGCCATCAAAAATCGTCGCGTTGAAAAACTTTTTCCCCTCCCGCGCGGCACGCAGCACCGCCATCGTATGCCCCATCGGAAACAGCGTTTCATCATTCAGATCAAACGTCAGATCGGCTGGGATGGAGAACGCGGCACGTCCGCCCTCTTTATTTAATCGCGCATTGCCCCGCAACTCTTCATACAGCTCACCATCGCGGCGGCGGCGGGAATTGAAATCAAAACTCTCGCCCGTGAATTGTTCATAGGTTGTAAAGTCGCTGGTAATGCGCATTGGGGCGCTGTCTGGATATTCGTAGTTCAGGTTAAACCGGTGATCCGTCGTCCATGCATCGCAAACGGGTTTCCATTCAAAAAACATATCACCATAGATATTCAGGACTTGCGATCCGTTGCGCTTTTGCACCATTTCAATTTTATACAGCGCCTTGTGCGGCGCGATCCGCGCCAGCTCTTCTGCGGTGATGCGTGGCTTTTCTGGCGCTAACTCAAAAATGCCGCCCAGCCCCGCCACCGGCCCATCCCACAGCTTTACTGCGCCAAGGGCGGCAACACCCGCCAGCAATACGCCCAGTCCAAGACCGATGGTCCAAAGTTTTGACATTCAATAATCCGTTTACGCTTCCGCTGATCGAAGGGCCATCATAACGGATGTCGCCGCTCAGACAAAGCCTAACCACGCCTGCGGCAAACTCTGCCCCCTCCACCCCGGCAAAAATATCCGCTCACGACACAGGGGTGTTTTTTGCCGCCCATTGGAAAACAGACAAGCCATTGAAAATAATGATTTTTTTACCAGATATCAGCTGGCACGATCTTCGCAACACTCTTTTCATGGATGTCATCACAACCGTCCATAAGACCAAGGGTAAAAACGGAATACGGTAATCGGGGGCTTGAATGAGTACAGATCTTCTCACATACGGCAAGACGGAACAGCCCGCAGTGCAGGCCGCGGCGCTGTCCGGCTTGTACCATCAGCCCGCACTTTCGGAAAAGCCAAAAACAGCTCATAAAAAGTCGATCGCGGCGCCCAAGAGCTTGTTTGAAAGCACCACGGCTTTCCTGAAAAACTATGCCCTCGAAATTGACGGCTGGAACCGCAAGCTGAGCCTTACGCTCGCCCATCTGGCGCAGGCCCAGACGAAAGTATCCGAATATGAAACACTGCTGAACCAGCAACAACAACGCATTGCGCTGTTGGAAGAACTGGCGACCAGCGACGAACTGACGGGCCTGAAAAACCGCCGTGGTTTTTATGACGGCTTCCTGCGCGAAATTGAATGCTGTGAGCGCGGGATCAGCAAAGGCGGACTTTTGATCCTGATTGATCTGGATAATTTCAAAGCGGTGAATGACACCTATGGCCATGCCGCAGGCGATGCCGTGTTGAAGCTGGTCGGGCGCACCTTGCGTCATGATGTCCGCAAAATGGATGTCGCGGCGCGCATGGGTGGTGATGAATTTGTTCTGCTGATGTCGAACACAACACAGGCTGAAACCCGCGCCCAGCTGATCGGCTGGCAACTGAATAACCTGTCCCTTGCCTGGTATGGCAATGTGATCCCGGTTCAGGCCAGCGTGGGTGTCCGCGCCTTTGGCACCGGCGATCTGGTGGAAACAGTTTTGGGGGAGGCCGATGCGTCCCTCTATCAAACAAAATTCGGGCGGAAGAAGACCTGCCCCGAAGAACAAGGGGGAACCGGCATGATCGGCCAATTGGCCTAAATCTTACCGATTCCAGCATCTGCCGCCCTAACCGTGAACCCAAACCTAGGCAGGTGTCCCCCTTAAGCCCAACGCCGCTTCCCCCAGCCGCGTTGGGCCCTCAAAAGAGGACCCGGTTTGCTGCCCCAAGCGAACCGGGTCTTTTTCTGCCCAATTCCCGCATTTTCCACATTGATTATTGAAAACATTGCGCCCCCCTGCCAGAATTTGCTACAACTTTGGGCAGGGAGAATGGGAATGAGCAAAAAAACACCATCGAAGGACTTTAATCATCAAGATCCAGGATCTGAGATTAAGCAGTCCATCTGGCGTTCTGTCATTTTAAATGGCAATGCGGAATTACTGATCCCGTTGCTGCGTGATGGCTTTACCGCCAATTCCCCGATCGATGACCTTGGCCGCTCGCCCTTGATCGATATTGCATTGACCGTTCCCAGAAATACCGACCATGGCGAGGCCCTAGCCGAAACTGCGCGCGCACTGATCCATGCAGGCGCTACACTGAACCTTCCTGATTATAAAGGACTTGTCCCTGCCGATTATGCGCTGGCCAGCCCGAACCCGCTGGTTGCCCGGCAGATCATTTTGTCCACCATGCGCAATGAGATTTATAAAGGACTGGAAAAATCTTACCGTCCGCAACTGGATGTTCTGTTCTGCCTGGCGATGTGCAAACCGGAACGCCGCGCCCTGCATGATAATATTTCTGACAATCTGGCAACGCTGCGCGAAGCGCTGCGCCCTGAGTATGTGAAGGAAGATCCGTTATTACTGGCGCAGGAAACGACCAATTTTGATTTCTGGAACACCCTACAAATAAAGGATCGGGAAGATTACCCGACCGAATCTGCCGCCATGCGCCAACAATTCCGTAAGGTTGCTGCAATGGAAGCCCTGTGCCGTCAAGAAAACGCGCCCCAAAAAGAAATCATTTCCGTAGCAGATCTTGCCGAAGAGCAAAGCAAGTACCGCTTCCTCGAATGGCGCCACGCGAAGATTTTTCACATCTGAGTTTTCAAAATAGTTCCTTTATTTATTTCCTCCGCCAGCGGTTTTTCTCTGGCGAACCCGCTCTATTTCCTTGAGTATAATAAAAACCGCCCACCGGGCTGATCTCTAAAAAGGATGATATTGATGACATTTTCGCACTTTAAAAAATTGGCCCTGATTGGTTTTATGCTGCAGGGTCTGGCTTTTGCCCCTGCCTATGCACAAGAAACCCCAAGCGCCGATGCCGTTACCTATGCCAAGCTTATGGGCGCACATTGTCCTAATGCGTGGGAAACTGATGCCTGTTTAAGCGCCGTTTCAAAATCCAATCTGGCGCTGGCATCCAATTACGGTGCAAAGCTTCAGGAAAATAAACAAGATGCTGCCGCAGAAGACATCAAACAACATTGTGCCGCTTCAACCGCCGCCTCCCAAGGCAGCTACCCGGCCTATGCCATGAAAAGCGCCTTTATCGAATGCGCCAATACGATGAGCGATACAGCAGCAAAAACCAAAATCGACCCCGATTTGTCCCATTACCAATTGCTGATCGGCGCGACCATGTGCCTGAACAAGGATGCCGGTTGCGATAGCATTACCAAAACGCTGCAACAGCATGCGGCCCAGTAAATAAAGCATAAGAAAAGGGGGCCGGTTGGCCCCCTTAATTTATTGCTTACGCCGTTTTCTTTTCCGCCTGTTCAACCTTCACCGGCTGAACAACTTTGATGTGCAGATCTTTCATCTGCTGGGCGGTGGGTTCGGATGGGGAGCCCATCATTTGATCTTCATACGCCCCGTTCATCACGAAGGCATAGACTTCGCGCAGGTTCGGTTCGTTGGCGAGGATCATGACGATACGGTCAATCCCGAACGCACAACCGCCGTGTGGCGGCGCGCCGAATTTGAATGCGTTCAGCATTCCGCCGAATTTCTTCTCCAGAACGTCGCGGTCGTAACCGGCGATGGAGAAGGCTTTTTCCATGATTTCAGCGCGGTGGTTCCGAATCCCGCCGGAGCAGAGTTCGTACCCGTTACACACACAATCATACTGGTTCGCAATGATTTTCAACGGATCGCCGTTCAGGGCGTCCATCCCGCCCCGCGGCATGGAGAACGGGTTGTGAGAGAAATCAACATTGCCGGTTTTTTCGTCCATTTCATACATCGGGAAATCAACGATCCAGCAGAATTTATAGACGCCGCTTTCGCGGATGCCCATTTCATCACAAATCCGGTCACGCGCACGGCCCGCAAGTTTTGCAGCCTGTGCCGCATTATCACAGACAAAGAAAACAACATCGCCATCAACAAGACCCGTTGCCTGACGCAGCGCCACTTGCGCTTCGGCGGACACGAATTTCGCAATCGGACCTTTGCCTTCTGCGGTTTCAAAGCTGATATAGCCCAGACCCGGAGCGCCTTCGCTTTGCGCCCATCCATTCAGCTTGTCAAAGAAGCTGCGTGGCTGGCTGGCGGCCTTCGGGACGCGGATCGCGCGAACAACCCCGCCCTTGGCGATGTAGTTTTTGAATGCATTAAACGTGACGTCTTCGCGGGCGAAAACATCCGTGACATCCTGAATAACCAGCGGGTTGCGGAAATCCGGCTTGTCTGTGCCGTATTTCAGGATCGCTTCGGCATAAGGCATATTAGGCAGCCATTCAACGCGGTGGGGTGTCCCGGTCCAGTCATTGAATTCTTTGAAAATGCCATCAATGACCGGGGTCATTGTGTTGAAGATATCTTCCTGCTCGACAAAGCTCATCTCCATATCCAGCTGGTAGAATTCAGCCAGACGGTCGGCGCGGCCATCTTCATCACGGAAGCAAGGCGCGATCTGGAAGTAACGGTCGAAACCGGACACCATCAGCAATTGCTTGAACTGTTGCGGCGCTTGCGGCAGGGCATAGAATTTGCCGGGATGCAAACGGGATGGGACCAGATAATCCCGCGCCCCTTCCGGTGACGACGCGGTCAGGATCGGGGTGTTGAATTCCTGAAAACCCTGATCCCACATCCGGCGGCGCATCGCGGAAATGACGTTGTTGCGCAGACGGACGCGGCTATGCATCCCTTCGCGGCGCAGATCAAGGAAGCGGTATTTCAAGCGCAAATCTTCGCCGCCGCCATCTTCATCGGCAACTTGCAATGGCAGAACATCGGCAGCGGATTGCAACACGGCGGTATCGATATAAACCTCAATCTCACCCGTAGCCATTTTCGCGTTTTCAGTCCCGGCAAAGCGGTCCTTGACCCGACCTGTAATGGTCAGCACCGATTCAACGCGCCATTTTTCGACTTCGGCCAGCAAGGGCGAATCCTGATCCAGAACGCATTGGGTCAAACCATGGGTATCGCGCAGGTCAATAAACAGCACCCCACCATGATCGCGTTTACGGTGAATCCAGCCTGAAAGCTTGACGGTTTCCCCGACATGGTCTTTGCGCAACTGGCCGCAAGTATGGGAACGATAGGCGTGCATGGTGATAATCCTGGTCAAAAAGGTTCAAAACTCAAGCGGGACAATAGCCGTGCCCCCTGTAAAATTCAAGAACTACCGGGGTTTCAAGGGCTTTCCACCGCCTGCAAAATGCCGAAAAAGCGTGACAGGATTGTTCAAGCGGTTTACAAAACAGTCATTATTATGCAAACCAAGGAAACGGCCATGTTGAGCGATAATTTTAAAACCCTGCTGACCATTGAAGAAGAACGTCTGGTCGCCATGCGCAATGACTGCGCCCCGTTCGCCGAGGGAGATGATATGGCGTCACAGGTACATCACCGCGCCATTACCGATATTGATCTGGTGCTGGACCTGACCCGCGCTTTCCGTGCCGCCAATCCGCCCACCACGCGCGAAAAACAAATCGCCCTGCGCCAGTATGATCAGGTGTCTAAAACCACAATGGAGCTTTCTGCTTATTTATTCAGCAACAGCCATTGCGCCGGACAATTCCGCAACGCCGCCCTGCAAAAACACGCGGCAATGCTCAACACCATTGCGCGCGAGCAGGTTTTAACGTGCGTTAATACGGGCTGGGCGTTGATCGAAGAAATCTGCGGATCATCAAAAGCCCCGCAACAACTGCCTAAACCCTTGGAAATCAGCAAAAATGTTGTGCTTTTCACGCCCCGCCCGCGCCGTGATTAAGATGTCTTTACCAAGCCTTTAAGATTTTGCCCTATACTGGCCTTTCAAGGAGTAAATGCGAATGAAAACCTATACACGCAGCGGTGAAAACGTCTTGAATCTGCGCGGTGCATGGGCGGATGCGACACATCCCAGCCTGTTGACCACCACACGCGATTTTTTCGATGAAAAATCGTTCCGCGACATTCGCAGCCATCTGGCCGATTTCAAAAAGGCCCAGCCAGAGGCCCATGGCATCATTGCCAAGGCCGCGCGCGAGGGCCAGCCGATCAGCGAACAGAACCGCGAAACACTGAATGCCGCCCTGAAGGGGCATCCGCTGGAACAGGATTGGAAAAGCTCCCAGCGCGGGGTTATTTCCGTTTCCAACTGGACCCAGAAAAAGGGCGACGCCATACCGGATTCATTACTGAATGTTGCCGGCCGTGCAGTTCTGCCCAACGAACTGGCACAGGATGTCGCGCGGTTTAAAGAGTTTCAGGCCAGTAACCCCGAACAAGGTGCCTTGGCCGCAGCCTTTTTGGCCAGTGGCAAGATCACCCCGCCAGAGGATCGTCCTACCATGCACGCCATGCATCGGGTCGGGCTGCTGAACGGTGCGGATCATCTGTCCTTGCAGGGCATGGCCGTGGCCGAAAGTTTGAATTTACGCGCGCCATCCCGGTAAGCCTTTGTTATTGCATTGCAATACGGCGATAGATTTTTTATCGTCGGTCTGCCACTATGCATTCCTCATTTCCCGGAACTGACAGAATTTTTTGATGACGATTATCTCCACACAACCCGAACTGGATTCCCTTTGCGCGGAACTGGCGAAAAATCCCTTTATCACCATTGATACCGAATTCCTGCGCGACAAGACCTATTACCCGACCCTCTGTCTGGTGCAGGTCGCGCCCCCCGTTGGCGAGGCCGTGGCGATTGATCCGCTGGCCAAGGGGCTGGATTTAAAACCGTTACTGGATTTGATGGATAATCCGGATGTCGTCAAAGTCTTCCATGCCGCCCGGCAGGATCTGGAGATTTTCTACAATCTGACTGGACGGGTTCCGCAATCGGTTTTTGACACCCAGGTTGCGGCCATGGTGTGCGGGTATGGCGATCAGATCGGGTATTTGAATCTGGTTCAGGATATCTGCAATAAAAAGCTGGATAAGGGCGCACAATTCACCGATTGGTCGCGCCGTCCGTTGACGGAAAAACAAACGCTGTACGCGCTGGACGATGTGATCTGGCTGCGCGAAGTTTACCAGCATCTGGACAAGATGCTGAAGGACCGCAACCGCACCGCATGGGTCAAGGAAGAAATGGAATTCCTGACCCATCCGATGACCTATCAATCCCCACCGGAAAACGCGTGGCAGCGGTTGAAACTGCGCACCGACAAGCCGCAGGCGATTGCCGTTCTGATGGAAGTCGCCAAATGGCGCGAAGAAGAAGCCCAGCGCCGCAACGTGCCGCGCAGCCGTATTATCCGCGATGAAACCTTGCTGGACCTTGCCGTTCACGCCCCGCGCACCATTGATGAATTAAAACATATTCGCGGCGTTGGCGAAGACGTGGCGCGCGGCAAATTCGGGGTGGCCATTCTGGCCGCGGTGGAACGCAGCGCCGCCATTCCCCGCGACCAGATTCCGCGCATGGATAAAAAACGTCCCTTGCCGCAAAGCCTTGTTCCGGTGGTTGAACTGTTGAAAGTCCTGCTGCGGATTGTGGCCGCCGAAAACGAAGTCGCCGCCCGTTTGATCGCATCCCCCGAAGACCTTGATGAAATCGCCCGCAGCGATACGGCCGATGTCGCCCCGATGAAGGGGTGGCGTTACGATGTTTTCGGCCATGAAGCCCTGGACCTGAAACACGGGAAAGTGGCGCTTTGCATTGATGGCGGGACAGAGATTAAACGCCTGCGCGTTTGATCTTGCGCCGCAGCATAGTATAATTTTCCCTTCGCCGGGCCCGTGGGCTAAATTCCCCCTTCATAATAAAATGAGGGGGTTCAAAAATGGCATATTTTCAAGCC
>CAACXI010000034.1_pt1 | contig 24513 bp, 28 predicted proteins | sample 2275891 | NCBI WGS metagenome assembly CAACXI01 (sample SAMEA5312484, study PRJEB27640) | indoor metagenome | biome: indoor environment; feature: controlled; material: polymer antistatic dissipative epoxy resin | place: Italy | collected 2014-05-27 | reverse complement strand
CCGGTAGCCAAGGCATTTGAAAGCCTCGCCAGTGAGATTGATGACGGTTTCAAGGATGCGTTCAAAGGCGCGTTCACGGAATCGGATGGCGGTTTCAAAAAGCTGATTGCTGGCTGGAAATCGACGTTTAAGGATTTTCTGGCGGAACTGGCTTATCAGGCCTTGGCTCGTCCGATCATCCTGTCTGTCGTTGGCTCGGTCGGTGGCGTCATGGGTGTTTCATCCGGCGCGCAGGCAAGCATTCTTGGCACCGGTACCGGGACAGGCGGCTTTGGATTAAGCAATCTGAGCAGCATGATGTCAAATGGATGGAGCGCAATCAGTGGTGGCTTGAACGCCCCTATTTTTGGCGCAGGCTCCATGATCGGCAGCGGCATCAATTCTATCGGGTCCGCGCTTGGACTGAGCAACGCGAATTTCATAGGCCCCATGATGCCGGGCGCAGGAAACCTTGCCAGCGCCTTTACACCAGCTGCTGGGCTTGCCGGGTTTGGCGGCAATATGTTGGGTAACCTGATTTTCGGCGGAGATCGCGGCATTGGTGCATCCATCGGCGGAGCGCTCGGCGGCATCGGCGGTACGGCAATTGGCGCATCTATGGGAACGATCCTCGGCATGGCTGGTGGCCCTGTCGGCGCTCTGGCTGGTGCTTTCCTCAGCAATGCGCTGGGTGGGTTATTCGGCGGCGGTGGCGTACCGCGCCAAACCTTAGGCGGCTCGTTAGTGACCGGTGATGACGGGAAATTCAAAATTAACACTGTCAGCACTAAAGGCGGTGATATTTCCCAAGCTTCGGACTGGCTCAATCAAATCGGCGGCATTTTAGATGCGGCGATGCAATTGACGGGCGGAACAATTAACGGGGTTCTCGGGTCAATCCAAACCAATGTCGGCAAAAAAGACACGGGCACCTTTTACAATAAAACCCGGCTTTCTTCCTCTGCTGGCGACACCGACGCCGTAATCCGGTATCTGCTTGGTACAGAAGGTCGGGTGCAGGGAGGTAATGAGGATATTATGGGCGTTATGAAACGCTCCATTCAAAGCGGTTCCGGGTCAGAACAGCTAATATCCGACCTCTTATTTGCTCAGTCAATTTTCGGTGAAACGCAAAAGCCAGCCGAAACCGCTGCGAAGGCTATCGAAGAAATCAACGCTCAGTTTGTAATCATGTATGAAAGGGCAAATCTCCTTGGGATGCCAATCGACAAGGTGACTGAAGCGCTTGAAAAACAAAAGGCAGCTTCAATCGGACTAGTAAATGCCATGCAGGCTGGTTTCCAATCTATGGAAGCCATGAAGGCAACATTCGATAGCTGGATGAACGGACAGGCCATGAGCGCCGTTTCCTCGTTATCGCCAATGGACAAGTTGAAGCTGGCGCAGGATCAATTCGGCGGGCTGCTTGAAAAGGCTCAAGGCGGCGATTACAGCGTAACGCAGGAATTGTTGGCGTCCGCGCAGCAGCTGCTTGTGGTTGGTCAAGGCGTTTATGCCTCATCCGTCAGCTTTGCCAATCTGGAAGGCTTTGTCCGGTCCTCTATCGGCCAAATCGCCAAAGAGCTGAATATCCCGGGTTATGCAACCGGCACAGGCAGTGCGTCTGCTGGTCTGGCGTGGGTTGGCGAGCGCGGCCCTGAGCTTGTGCGGTTCCGTGGCGGCGAACAGGTTCACACCAATGCGGAATCCGGTGCAATGGTCGGACGGTCAACGGCCCAAATGGAGGCGCGCATTACCGAAAACAGCGAGAACGTTGCCGCCATGCGGAAGGAACTCAGAGAAATGACCCGTCAATTAAGCCGTGTCGCAAATGAAATGAAGGTTGTCAGCAAATAATGTTCGCACCGTTCGGGTATTTGCCAGCTGGGTATATTCCGGGCGAATACGATCTATCTGTCCCAGACCCATTCCGGGAATTGCTGACCGAGCCGGATATCCAGCTTCGGTATCTGATCGAGCTGCATCCTTATGACGCGGATAAGAACGTGGATCACACATGGGTTCAAGGTCCGATTGGTTGGAAACCGTTCGGATGGATAAAAGCGAAAACCCTTGGCGGAATTGAACCAGCCTATCTTTCGGACCTTCAATTTATCACTGAGCCAACGGACACCCCGGCAAACCAGTATTTTGCGCCGGTGGTGAATAACCCGCTGCAATTTGACCTTTCCATTCTGCGCGGGGACGAGTTCGGTATCAGCAGCCCCTCTTTTGGATCCATCCAAATGCAAAACGGAAACGCGGACTTTGATCACCTCACGGAACTGAACTGGAAAGGCCGCCGTATCGTTATCAAGGCTGGTGGCCGTAATTTCCGTTACGATCAATTTGCGACCGTCTTTGACGGTATGTGCAATGACATCGAATATGACGACGACACCATTACGCTAACGATCCGGGATAATGGCCTGAAAATTGACCAGCTCATCGTGTCGGATAGTTATAAGGGTACGGGCGGAGTGGAGGGCGGAAACGATCTTGCTGGAAAGCTTAAACCGCTGCTCTATGGCAAAGCGTTCAATATCGAGCCTGTTCTGGTCGATCCGGCCAATCTGATTTACCAAATCCATGCCGGGACAATGCAGGCCGTAAACGCCGTCTATGACCGGGGCGCGGATCTCACCTTCCAAAGCGATGTTGCGGATATTACCACCGCGACGCCAACAGCCGGGAATTATGTCACCAGCCTTGCAACAGGTTTTATCAAATTAGGATCGACACCATCAGGGCGGATCACAGCCGACGCGCAAGGTGATAGTTCGGGCGGGTATGTTTCAACTTCTGCCGATATCGCCCGCCGCATCGTAATGACCAAGCTTGGGATTGGCTCCTTCTCGCCTACAGATATCAATGATGGCGCTTTCAACCGATTAAACGCAGAACTTCCCGGCGCAATGGGGCTGTATATCACCGAGAAATCAGCCGTTCGCAATTTTCTGGATATGCTGATTAATCCGTGCGGCGCGTACTGGAATTTTGGCCGTACCGGGCTGCTTACTGCCGGGTACATCGATAACCCCGGGGTCGAGACGTCTACACTGGAAGCCAGCGCGATCGATGCATCGGGCATACAAGCCCCAGCCCCAGTTGCTCCATCTTGGCGCATATCAGTGGCCTATGCGCCAGCTTGGGTCGTGCAGAAAGAAGATGAGCTGGCAGGATCGGTCACTGAGGCGCAAAGGTCGTTTGTAGGGCAAGAATACCGCACTGTCGTTAATGAAGATCGTTCGGTCCGCACCCGCAACCCACAGGCCTTGGACCGCGTCTTCTATACCGCGTTGTCCGATAAGGCAGACGCAGAGGCTTTGCTGGCCCGTCTCGTCCGGGTTTACGGGACAGAAAGAAAGATTTACCGGGTTCCGACTTACGGCACCCTGTTCCGGCAGTATATCGGCGACACCGTCCGGATGACCTATCCGCGATTCAACATCAATAAGAACCTGTCCGTGGTCGGAATTTCCGAAGACGCGGAAAGCAATCAGACCACATTGGAGCTTTGGGGATAATGGCAAATATGATGCTGGCAACGCCCGTCCTTTCGGATGCGGCGGTTTTAAGCTCGTCCACGGTTCCGGCAAGCCTACCTGTCCGCAATCTACAACGATCACCCATTGGGGAGGTATGCCGGTTCCTTGACCCGGAAAATGCCTATGTCGTGATTGATCTCGGTGCGGCAAAGCCTATGAACCTGATTGCCCTGCTCGGCCATAACGGTTCCAGTCGCGGCCATGCCCGTGTACGGGCCGCAGACGATGTTGAGGCCATTCTTGATACACCGGGCTATGACAGCGGAGAACTGCCTTTGCGCAGTCACCAAAGCGGGTTTGACGAAACATGGGCCACCAGTGTGCCGGACGAACAATATGGTGCGATGCCAACAAATCATTTTATCCATTGCCCTGACACCGAACAGAGCTTCCGCTATTGGCGCATCGATATGGCCGATGCGGAAATCACCTATCTGGATGTGGGTCGCCTTTATTTGGCAAAAGCTTTTATGCCTGCCGTGAACATGGATTATGGGGTGTCGGACGGATTCATTGATCCCTCGTCCCTCTCGCGGACGGTTTCTGGAAAAGTGATCCCGAACGAGCGCCCTAAATACCGCTTTGCAGAGTTCAGGCTGTCCTTTGCCAGTCAATCTGAAATGTATGACACCGCCTACGAGATCGACCGCCTGCGCGGCACAACCCGGGACGTCCTTTTCGTCAATGATCCTGCCGATTTGCCCATGCTGCAACGGCGCACAGTCTGCGGGCTGATGAAGTCCTTAAGCCCGGTCGTTAATTCCTATTTCCAGCTTTTTGAAAAATCCTATCGCATCGAGGAGATCATCCAATGACGTTAAAGTACGCTGATCGCGTTCTTGAAACCACTACGACCACAGGAACGGGGGCAATCAATCTTGATGGCCCAACGCCGGGTGCTCAATCTTTCGTGGGAGGCGTTGGCAATGCCGCCAAGGTCGCTTACACGATCGAGGATGGTACAGATTGGGAATCTGGTATTGGCACGGTTACTGCTGGGACGCCTGATACTCTCAGCCGTGATGTCGTGCTCGAATCATCAAATAGCGACGCGCTTGTTAATTGGGGATCAGGGACACGGAACGTGTTCCTTGGAGCTTCCAGCCACATGATGCTCTGGCGCGACGAGAATAAGAATGACGTGAATGGTGTCGGTTCATCGGGCGGCACCGGAAACGCTCATACAATCACACTTACACCTGCCCCGCTCGCTTATTCTGACAAGATGATCATCCGTTGGCGCGCGCCTGCTGATAATGCTGGTAACGTCACAGCCAACGCCAATGACTTGGGTGCAAAATCTTACGTCAACAATGATTTGACCGAATTCCCGGCTGGCCTGATCAAGGCAGGGACAATTCAAGAGGCCGTCTATAACGCATCGGAGAACCGATTTGAGAGAACAGCGCAACTCGTTAATCCGGCAAGCTTCGCAACATCAGAGCAGGGTGGGAAAGCTGATGCTGCGCTACCAGCATCAGCTTATAAAGTAACGAAATGGGAGCCTTGGACGCCAACAATCACAGGATTTGGGACAGTGGCCAACGTCGGTTTTAGGTCGCGAAGGGTTGGGGAAAATTTGGAGTTTGAAGGTAAGTTTACCGTAGGAACATTACAAGCAATCTTAGCTACTTTTTCGCTGGGTTTTGATGGTGTCAATGGGGGCTTAGAGGTGAGTGCGGATGCGATAAGTGGCTACACCATAGCTGGTTTTGCTGCTATTTCCACTGTTGGGGGTAGCCCATTTTTTATATTAAAGCAGCCCGGAGCATCAATTGTAAACTTTAGTTATGGATCATCTGCCGCTGCCGGTCTTAACCCCATGAACGGTTCCGGATCGGTCGTGGCCGGTACGATATTTTCAGTCAAGGGCTCTGTCCCAATTCAAGGGTGGTAAAAAATGAATTATTTTATGACACTAGGAAATGTTTATTACAAAGGCGAGAGAATCAATGCGGACGATATAAACGTCCCGCAACGCCCAGGATTAAATTACGATTGGAACTACGATGAGGGAGAATGGGTCTCATCAAAAACATCTTTAGAATCTTACCTCGACGAACACCGATGGAAAATCGAATCAGGCGGTATGACATTCAACGGCCCTGCCATCCCCACCCGGGAGCGTGATATGATCCTGATTAATGGCAAGATCAATTATGCTATTCTAAAGGGGCTCCCGGACACCGACAGCTTCACATTTACCCTGAACGCCACAGAAATCACCATGACCGTTGGCGCAGTTAAAGCCATTGGCATTGCTATGGCCGAACACGTTCAGAAAACCGTGGATGCCGCCGCCGTGGTTCGCCCTCTTATCCAGACTGGTGAACTCACATCAGCCGAAGCGGTTAAGGCCGCTTTCGACACCGCCTTCGCAGCATAAAAACCCCCGCCCAGGAGTCCCCCATGATTTCACGCCTCGCTGAACATTTCAGCGAACTGATCTTACTTGCCATAGCGGCTTTGATTTTTGGAATCATTCGTGTCTGGATGATGCCGGGTGCCAAGAGCGCAAAGGTTTACGTTATCTCAATCCTGATCAGCGTTCCTACTGGCACGCTCATTGGTGCCATGTCGCTGGAATGGGGCTTTGGTGATTACGCCAGCATGACCTGTGCCAGCGTTGGCAGCTTGCTTGCTCACGACATCCTAACCGGGATCATGAATAACAAAGGCTTCTTGGGAATCCTCATCAAGCGCGCAGCTGAAAATCTCACGGATAAACTCACAAAATGACAAACCTCAACGATATTAGGAACAAGACCGTAATCCCGGCCTTGCTGGCGATTGACGCCTATAGTCTGGCTGCAGAGCAGCTGGTCATGGCGACGGGCATGGCAGAAAGCCTGTTTCTAAGCACCCGCCAGATCGCCAGCTATAAGCCAAAGCTGGTCTATGGCCCTGCTCGCGGCTATTTCCAGATGGAGCCATTCACCCATAACGATTTGTGGGCTGGTTATATCGGGGCCACCCGGCGTGCTCATCTGTTGGACGGACTTCGCAAAATTTCGGACAGCCCCGGCGATCCGGAAGAGCTGGTCAGAAATCAGATTTACGCCGCGGCCATGTGCCGCATTTTTTATCTCCGCATTCGGGCCCCATTGCCGCGCGCCGGTGACTGGCCTGGCATGGCCGCTTACTGGAAGCGTTATTACAACACTCATCTGGGCAAAGGCACGGTTGAGGGTTTTTTGAAAAAGGCGGAGCCAGTCTTTGCCATGTATAGGAGCGCAGGATCATGAAGCTGTTTAACGCCATACCGCTGAAATACCGCCTGATGATCTTTGCCGTAGCCGCCCTGCTCATTTTTGGTGCCGGGTACGCCAAAGGCCGCTTTGACAAGGATATCAAGGCCGCAAACAAACAAACCGCCGCACAGACAGAAAGGGCCGATAATGCCGAAAAACAAAGAGACATTGCGAATGCTGCCCCTGCTTCTGTTGACGATATGGTTGAGTGGCTGCAACGGGGCGGCGGTCCAAAGTAAGCCGCCTGCCTTTACACCGCCCAGCCGCGACGTTGCAGCCGAGCTGGTGCCTTTGTGCTGGCCAATTGAAAACGGTATCCGGAAAAATCTTTGTCCTGCAACGCACGAATGGTTTTCACGTTTGATGAAGTTGGAAAGGCAATTGGGCCTAAGCGGGTATAAAAGCCCGGCGGATAATATTACGCCCACCGCAATTGCTACATTTAAAGTTCATGAACTGGATGGCCCGGCTCTCCATGCGGCCCCGCATCAATGCTTGGGCAGTCACGAACCCGTCATGTTGGCATTTGCGACACCGCGGCGCCACGATGCCCGACTGTTGGGCCAACCGCCATAAGGGCAACGCATCCTTGATCTTGCCCACATCACACCGGCTTACAATTCAGACGATCAGCCAGCCCGTTATATGCGCGTGTGCAAATGGCGCGCTTCCTCTCGCTGTCCTGAAAATCATCCAGAAAGAACGTCACGCGGATTTCGTCGCAGAACCTCTCCACCTTGGCCGCGTTATCTTCCAGAAAGGCCATCGCCTCCTGCGCGTCCTGCCCGGAGCCGCCTTTGAAGCAATAATCGTGGATGATCTTCATCGCGCACTGGATATTGATCTCAGCCTCGATATCCGAGCCATTTTCCTTAAACGCCATGCCTTCCATTGAAAAATACGGTTTGCTCATGATTTCCTCCATTTGGAACAAATAGGGAACATTTGTTCAGGAGTCGAGTCTTCTGTCAGTCCAAAATGCCCCATTTATCGAGGGGCTTTTTGTGAATGCCTGAATTTCTGAGGATTTTCAAAGGTGCCCGCCCAAATGCCTACCCGGTCCTTTTTAGCCTCCATCTGGGCCGGAAGATAAAAGGCTTGGCTGTAACGGCTATAATCCATAGCCCAGCCAGCTTGCACCATGGCTCGCGCAATATCCGTTTCACCGATTTTGCATCTGGCAACGATGCGGCCATAAGTGTCCGTATCCGCCGGGGCGCAGCTCAGCCCCTCTTTTTTTACCAAGGCAGCCAGAAACGCCCTAGCCTCCTGTCCGCAAGCATATTGCCGACCATCCCGCTCACAGGTTTGTGACAGCTCCGGCGCGTCGATCCCCCAGAGGCGGATTTTGGCATCATCGACATGGATAGTGTCGCCGTCGATTACACGAACTCCACCCGATAGCGTGTAGGGCGCGGTCAGCACAAGGATCACTGCGGCAATAGCGCCCAGCACCTTCTTTGTATGCTTGCGATAGAACTGGCGACGCTTACGGCTCAATGAGGGATAATTCCTTGACGGTTGGCTTATTCATAGCCGGATTCATCGGTCTGATAGCGAACGCATCAGCGCCCAATGGCTGGATGGTTTGCAGCCCTTTACCGTTCAGGTCCAACCATGCTGTCGGGTCATCGACGATAACTGGCATGCGGTCATGGTATGGAGCGACCAACTCGTTCGGATCATCTGTCAGGATTGAGAACGACACCACTCTGTCCCCTTTAACGTCCCGGTAATCCCACAGGCCGCAAAACAATATCGGCTTGTCATCCTTGCGATAGAAATAATAGGGCTGCTTCTTTCCGTTTTCCTCGCGCCATTCGTAAAATCCCTGTGCCGGGATAATGCAGCGTTGTTTCGCCAGCAGGGTCTTGAATGATCCCTTCAGGAGGGTGTCAGTCCGGTTGTTCAGCAGCGGGGCGCGCGGCTTACCGTCAGGCCCCGACATCGGGATGCCGAACCGGCCAAGACGCGCAACCTTCTCCCCGGCATCCGTCAGGAAAATAGGCACCTGTTCTGTGGGCGCGACATTGGGATTGAATTCAAAATTGGGCAGCGCGTTCCACCGCAAGATATGCGGTAGCTGGGCATAATCCTCGATCGATCTAAAACGTGCGCACATAGGTTTATTATAGCTGATTAAAAAAATCTGGCAAAAAAGTGTGTCAGTTTGTGTGTCAGGATTGGTCGATGTTCATGGTGCGTTCACGGTGTTTTGACCGTTTTTGAAGGCATCCGAATTTTGCGAAAAAAGCTGAAAAGTGCAGGGAAACTGCGGGGTGCGGTGGTGCTGTTGAAGAGGATTGAACTCTCGACCTCTCCCTTACCAAGGGAGTGCTCTACCACTGAGCTACAACAGCGTGCGATGCACATTGAACGGCAATACGTCTATAACATCGCTAATCCATTGTCCAGCATGATATTATCCAGCCTGAATTTCGCCAAAATCCGCAAATTTACTGGTTTTGCGCGGGGGTTGGGGCTATAAAGGCCCGATAATCATGACAGATAAAACAGAATCACCGCAAACTGGCTCGCCAGTGAAGAAAAGCGCTGACCGCCGGGCCGAGGCACTTCGGGAAAACCTGAAGAAACGTAAGGCCCAGCAAAGCGCACGTCACGATTCTGATCTTAATTCTGGCGCTACCCCGATGGAGAATGAAGAGAATGACGCAAACAGCCGCTGAACAGGTTTTCACTGAAATTCAGGAAGCCCGCCAGACCCTGCCCGGCATCCTGCCCGATCACTGGATCCGGGAAACCGCGTTGAATGAGGGGATGATTGAACCGTTTACAGAAAAACTGAAACGCGACGGCGTGATCTCCTATGGCCTGTCATCCTATGGGTATGATGCGCGTCTGGCCGATGAATTTATGATTTTTACCAATATCGACAACGCCATCGTCGATCCAAAGAATTTTTCCGATGACAGCTTTGTCAACCGCAAGACCGATGTCTGCATCATCCCGCCGAACAGCTTCACCCTGTGCCGGACGGTTGAATATTTCCGCATTCCAAAAGATGTTCTGGTCATCTGCCTCGGCAAAAGCACCTATGCGCGGTGCGGGTTGATCGTCAACGTCACGCCGCTGGAACCGGGTTGGGAAGGTCATGTGACGCTGGAAATTTCCAACACCACACCCCTGCCTGCCAAAGTCTATGCCAATGAAGGCATCTGCCAGTTCCTGTTTTTCAAGGGATCGTCCGCTTGCGAAACGACCTATGCCGACCGTTCCGGAAAATATATGGGCCAAAAGGGTGTTACCCTGCCGAAACTGTAATCTTCTTATCATCAGGATTTAAAATTTATGCCGCAAACACAAATCGTCGCTGCAAATACAGATGTTCCCGCAACCGTCAAAAGCGGTACTGATTTGATCCGCATTCACGGCGGCAAACAGTTGAACGGCGAGATTGCAATCAGCGGCGCAAAGAATGCGGCCCTGCCCTTGATGTGTGCGGCGTTGCTGACCGATGAAACGATCCGCTTTACCAATATGCCAACAACATTGCGCGATATCCGCACACTGACCGCCGTTCTGGAAGGGCTGGGCGCGACCGTTGCCACAGGCCCGGCGGGAACGATGGTTGTTCAGGCGCAAAGCGTCAAAAGCGCCCATGCCGACTACGAACTGGTCAGCCAGATGCGCGCGAGTATCCTTGTGCTGGGTCCGCTGGTCGCGCGGCTGGGTCAGGCCGAAGTGTCCCTGCCCGGCGGCTGTGCCATCGGCACACGTCCGATTGATCTGCATTTAATGGGGTTAAAGGCGCTTGGCGCTGAAATCACGCTGGAAGAAGGCTATGTCCGCGCCAGCGCGCCAAACGGCTTGATCGGGGGTGATGTGACCTTCCCGAAAGTTTCCGTCGGGGCCACCGAAAACATCATGATGGCGGCAACGCTGGCCAAGGGCACCACCACGCTGTTCAACGCAGCGATGGAGCCGGAAATTATTGATCTTGGCGAATGCCTGATTGCGATGGGCGCAAAGATCGAAGGGCTTGGCACGGCAACGATTAAGATTACCGGCGTCGAAAAACTGCACGCCGCAACCCATGCCGTGATTGCCGACCGGATTGAAACCGGAACCTACATGATTGCCGTCGCCCTGACGGGTGGCAAGCTGCGCCTGAAAAATACCCAGACGCAATTCCTGCGCGCGCTGATCGGCCCGTTAAAGGCCGCGGGCGTATCCATCGAGGATGATGGTCAGGATGTTCTGGTCAGCCGCAATGGCAAGCCGCTGGTCGGCACCGACATCATGACCGAAGCCTATCCCGGCTTCCCAACCGATATGCAGGCGCAATTCATGACCATGCTGACCCAGTGCGAAGGCGCCGGGATGGTAACGGAAACCATTTTTGAAAACCGCTTTATGCACGTTCCGGAATTATGCCGAATGGGTGCGAATATTACCGTTCATGGCGCATCGGCGATTGTGCGCGGTGTGAAGAAATTAAAGGGCACCGATGTCATGGCCACCGATCTGCGTGCGTCTGTCGCACTGGTGCTGGCCGGGTTGGTTGCCGATGGGGCGACCACCGTCCACCGCATCTATCACCTGGACCGCGGCTACGAAAACCTGGTTGAGAAATTACAGGCCTGTGGCGCGGATATCGAACGGTTGAAAGCCCCCGACGCCTGAGAGGATTCCTGCCATGCCATCCTCGCTGAAATCGGTCACGTTAAAGGATAATGAGGGTGCCGCCTTTTTACAGGGTGAAAAGGACATGGCCCTGAAAGCCCTGACCGAGGGCAGCGTGTTTCACCCCGTGACCGGCACAGCGCCCGCCCCTTATGACCTTTCCCTCAGCATTCAGGACGGGCGGCTGGTTATGGACCTGCGCGGCAGCGATGGTACGCCGCTTCCCTCACTGGTGCTGTCGGTCAAACCTTATACGCGGTTGGTCCGCGATTATTTCATGATGATCGAAAGTTATGAAACCATCCGGCAAAGCGGTACGGCCTGCCAATTGGAAGCCGTCGATATGGGCCGCCGGGGCCTTCATAATGAAGGGGCCGATTTATTGATCGAACGGCTGGAGGGCAAGATTACACTGGATCACGACACCGCCCGCCGCCTGTTCACGTTGATCTGCGTCCTGCACGGGCAGCATTTTCCGTTATTTTGATCAAAAACGCCGAAATTTATGAAAAATCAACCGTAAGAATTGCTTTCCTCGGCTATTCTGTGTAAACAAACACCTGAAATAGCATCCTTAATTATGATTTGAAGGCCCTTAAGATTACATGGCAAAAGAAGATTTGATGGAATTTAAAGGCGTTGTTTCGGAGATTCTTCCGAACGCCATGTTCCGCGTTACACTTGAAAACGATCACGAAATTCTGGCCCACACGGCTGGAAAAATGCGCAAGAACAGAATTCGCGTTCTGGCCGGTGACACCGTCATTGTTGAAATGACCCCGTACGACCTGACCAAAGGCCGTATCATTTTCCGTGAAAAATAGACTGATCCTGGCATCTGCGTCGCCAAGACGCCTCGACCTGTTGCGTCAGGTCGGGATTACCCCCGATGATATTATTCCTGCCGATCTTGATGAAACCCCGCTAAAGGGCGAATTGCCGCGTGACCATGCCTTGCGGCTGGGCCGTGAAAAAGCCCTGGCCGTTGCCGCCACAAATCCCGGCGCCTATGTCCTTGCTGCCGATACCGTTGTTGCGGTCGGGCGGCGTATCCTGCCTAAGGCCGAAACACGCGAACAGGCACAGCAATGCCTCACCCTTCTCTCAGGCCGCCGCCATGTCGTTTATAACGGCATCACCCTGATCAGCCCGGATGGAAAAATCCGCTCCCGCGCCTGTTCCACGGCTGTGAAATTCATGCACATGAATCCGGCCCAGATGAATGCCTATCTCGATTCCGGCGAATGGCAGGGAAAGGCTGGCGGCTACGGAATCCAAGGGCTTGCCGCGGCTTATATCGCCTTTATCGGCGGCTCCTATTCGACGGTGGTCGGCCTATCTCTTTATGATACAATCCAGCTCTTGAAGGGATCAGGCTTTTGGCCAAAACAGTCGACATTCTGATTGAAGAAGTAGATGGCAGCCTGTGGTCCGCCGCGCTTGAAGGCGGCGTGCTGACCGGGCTTGAGGTCGATCCATCGCATGAGGAAGTGCGCTGGGGCTCCGTTTACTGGGCGCGGGTGTTCCGCATTGACGCGTCACTGGATGCGGCCTTTGTCGATCTGGATGGACGGAACAAGGGGATTCTCAACTGCGCTGATGTCTATATCCGCAACGAAGACGGCAGCGTTACGCGCGGCGGCGGTGTCGCCATCGGCAAATTGCTGCGCCCGGGCCAGATGGTCGCGGTACAGGCGAAAAGCGGTTACCTGCCCAAAAACGAAAATGACGATAACCTGCACAGCGAAGATAAAATTCCCGCCGTCAGCATGAGCATTGCGCTGAATGGCCGCTACCTGATTTACACGCCGATGGCACCGCAAAACCGCGTGTCCCAGCGTATCCGCAATAAAAAGCTGCGTCAGGACTTGATGGTCATGCTGGATTCGCTGGAAGCGGTGCGCGGGATGATCCTGCGCGTAGCGGCGGCGCACACGCAAACCGATATCCTGATCCGCGAATCAAAAATCCTGAAAGCGATCTGGGAGCAGTTACAGCCGCACTTCACCGGTGAAGCCCCAAGCTTGATTATGGAGGGGCATGACGCCCTGCAACGCATCCTGGCTGATTATTCCAGCAAGCTGATTGGCCGGATCGAAGTCGTGACGATGGATCATTACGAACAGGTCGAAGAATGGTGCGAAATCTTTGCCCCCGATCTGGTCCCGAAAATCGCCCCGGTCGAAGTCGCCGACCCCGAAGAAGGCCTGGCCCTTTTTGAACACCGCGATTTGATGGGACAGATCGAAGCCCTGTTCCAGCCCTATGCCGTTCTGCCCGGTGGTGGCAGCATTATTATCGAACAGACCGCAGCCCTGACGGCCGTGGACGTCAATACGGGCGGTGACAAGCGTGGCCGCCTGGCCGTCAATATCGAAGCCGCCGAGGAAATCGCCCGGCAGATCCGCCTGCGCAATCTGGGCGGAATGCTGGTGATTGATTTCCTGAAACTGAAATCCAAGGACGATATTGAAGCCCTGCGCAAGGCGTTTGAAGATTTCGTCATGGAAGACCCCTGCACCGTGCAAATCCACGGGATGTCGGCGCTGGGACTGATGGAAATCACCCGCTCCCGCCGTACCCCGCCTTTGCAAGACCGCTTTGAAAACGTCTTTGGCGAATAATCTTCACCCTTAGGGATGATTTGCCGGGAATCTGCGGATTTTGGGCAATAAAAGGGACTGGACAACCCCGGCAACCCCCTTTATAAAACCTCTTACCGAAGCGTGGCCATGTAGCTCAGTCGGTAGAGCAGACGATTGAAAATCGTCGTGTCGTTGGTTCGATTCCGACCATGGCCACCACCTCAAATAAAATCATTTTAGTTCAATGGGATACGAATCGTTTCAGCAGTGAGCCTCATAAGTGAGCCACCATGCTGAATCCAACCTATCTAACATTGTCGCGGCACAACGTCTTTTACTTTCGCTGGCCGTTGCCCAAAAACCTGCGCCAGACCGGTAAAACCACCCACTTGAAACTCTCTCTCCGCACACGCGAGCCAAAACAGGCATTGCGGCTGGCCAACGCCCTCGAATATCATGTAAGGGCGCTATTTCAGCGAGGATACGGGGTGGGAATGCAGTTTGATGAGATGAAGCAGCGGGTGGAAATCCGTTTCATATTCTTAAAGTTTATCCTTGTATGCAGCCCTGCTATGAACGCAAGTCAGAATTTAGAAAACCTCATCCGGCTGATGTGTTGATTAACGGTGGCATGAAGCCTGACGTTTTTGCAAAAGTGCTTTCAGAATGGATAATGAAAGAAGCTGATTTCAAAGATAGTCGGAATCGCTTTTTTCAGTCATTCAGACAAGCAAATGCTTACAACATCGATCGCCTAGTAGCTACTGCAAATATGTTCGATATATTGCCTAACTTTTTGTTTCCCGAGCCGCCTCCTTTGAATGAAGAGGTTAAGATGGCAATCGCTGCCTCTAAGGATATTTTTAAAAAAATTAAGGTTCAAAGCTCTCATAAAGACTACTTTCTAGGCACTTTGGGCAAACTACAAGGGCATAGCTTAAGAACTAAGATAAAAATAAGAGCCGATATAATAACAGACATTATTGGACACAAACTACCCGACTTAGACATCGTAATTAATGAAGCGGTGAGTTGTAGAAACTTTTTTGTTCATGGGACTTACAAAGGTACGCTTAATCAAAAAGACATTTATTATTTTTCTAGTTTTTTTGTCGATACATTTGAATTCATTTTTGCCGTTTCCGATCTTATAGAATCAGGCTGGGATATTAACGAATGGCTTTCAAATGGCTCATGCCTCACACATCCTTTTGCTGCTTACCTTTATAGTTATCGTGAGGTTGTAACTAAGTTGAAAAAGAGTCTTAGCGTCGCATAAGAAGTTTTAGAGCGACACTGGTTCGACTTCCATTTTAACATAATTAAATGGGGGTATCAAAGCGGGCATCTGTCAATTTTCAAAGAAAATATGTCATTAAAGTCAATTAGATAATGGCTGGACCATTATTCCGTACGGCCAAATTTTTGTTCTAGAACGTCCAGAGCGTTCCAAAAACCAGCTAACATACTGACTTCATCTATTTTCTTAACCCAAGGGCGTCAGGAAGATGCAGCCTAATGCATTTGGATTAGGGGATTTCAATGGGTCTGCTGACGGTAAATACTTTCTAGTTTGTTTCTGAATTCAATGCCCTTGAACTTTGACATACCACTAAAAAAGCATGCCCCATTTCTGGGGCATGCTTTTGTTACCACATGCGTTACTAGCTGACGTCGTACTTATGCAACAGATCATTCCATGCCTCGATGGTCAGGTCTTGCATCTTCCGGTCAAAATTCTCCGACAATCCTCGAGCCTGACGAAACAGCTCACTTGGCACGTTGGCCCCTAAATAGCGTCCGGGCTCTATACTTCCCTTCGTTCGGCGTTTCAGTCTTTCGGGCAGTCCCTCCACCGGGCCTGATGGACGAATGCTTTCCGGGAATAGCTTCTCGCCATTTAGCTCCAGTCGCTTATACCCAAAATTATGGCGCTCGCTTTTTACAAGCTTCTTCACCTGCTCAAAGCACTCCATGCTAAAGAACTCAGTTCCACCATCACCCGGAAATGGGGCGAGACGGTATTTGCTAAAGAGCTTATGGAGACTTTTTTCACATTCCTGGGCGCGCTTCGGATCTTTAAAGTATACAGCCCAGGAGATAGACCGGATCAGATCATTAGGCATGACCTGTAAAGCACGGCTTGCGACATTCTTGCTAAAACCGATCTTGAAGCGCCCTTGTGTTGATACCATAAAATATAAACCAAATTCTTGTGTTTGATCTTCAAACATTCTTTGTTTCCTTTCTTAAGATTTGTGAATTGGGTTTGATAGGCTTACTGCGCTGACGGAGCATCGCCTTTACAAACGTCCGGCTTGGGGGCGTCGTTGTTCGGCAGGATCTGCTTTTTGAAGCACTCACGCATTCCCAGATCCATGGGATGCAACAGGCCATCGGCCACGGCTTTGTTGTTGCGTTGGATGATCTCATGCAGGTTGGCTAAAGCTTGCTTCTTGTCCGCAGGGAAGGACACTTTGCCCGTTTCTCCGCTGTAGAAATTCTGGAACCACATTTGCAGTTCCGTGGCGGCCAGTTCGTAAGCCACGCGATATTTTCGGCGCTCACGAACATCTGGGTACATTTTTGTAAGGTGTTCAATGCCTTGGATACAGTCAGTCTTATAGTTTCTACCGCAGTAAGGCTTGGCTGTGCTTCCCTTTGGCAATGCCGGAATCGTATAAAGGTCAAGATCATTGGCCGGTTCTATGGTCGCAGAGGTGCTACCGCTCAGGCCTTGGGCAACCTGAGGATAAGCAACCTTTCCGGCAGCGATATCCTGATGAAGCTGGGCCCGCTCTTTTTTGGCCGTGGCAATCTTTTCTTCCTGCTGGGAGGTCAACGACCCGACTCCGCTATTGGCATCGATAATCGCCTGCATCCGGGCTTTATCACCATTGCGGCTTGCGGTGACGGCCTGTGCCCTTGAGCTATCCTGAATGTGGATCACACATGGCAAGTATTCCGGGCCATCCTTGCGGTTTTCGATTTCCTTGGAGACGACGATAATATCACCGTTAAGGTCATAGGATTGGGCTTTTGAAGAAACCTTCACCAAGGGAGCGGTATTGGCGGATTGTGGGGCAGGAACAGGCTCAGGCTGGGCTGAGACTGTTTTAAGCTTATTGATCCCTGCATCAACGGTGTCCTTTGCCAAGGCACTTGCGGCTGGTTTTAAAACTCTGGTTGCCGGGGCTGGCAGTGTGCCATTGAGCTTCGTGCCAATAGTACCTTGGAGCTGATGATTGGCTTCAGCCCGGATGCCTTGTTCCAGCTGCGTATAAAAGCTGGATTCAGCGGCCAGAGCCGAACTAGTGAGAAGGCCTAAAATTGAGGCAATTAAAATAGCTTTGTTCATGAATATGTCCTTGGTTACGGTTTAAAACAACAACGGCCACCAAGGAGAACCTTGGCAGCCGGGGAGTTGATAACCGCTCAGTGAACGGCGCAGCGTATTCACGCAAGCGCTATTATATTCCGCCGCCGCCCCGACCATAAAGGTCAAAGCAACGTCATTGATGACGGACCGACGTTGTCGTGAGTCCGCACTGAGAGGGTTATCAAGCCCCGAGCTTCGTTTTCAAGCTCTAGCCTATACGGTAACAGGTCGACTCATTCCGTCAAGGGTTTTGAAAATATTATTTTTGCGCAGAAAGATTGAAGAAATTGCGAACGGGAACTTCACTGATAGATGACTCATATTTAATCCCGCAGTAGTTGCAGTTTGCACTACAACGCCGCCGATTTTTATAGCGTAATCATGCCCGTTAGACATGACAGGGTCAAGACGCTCAATCTCTAGCCCTGCCGAGATCACTCCTCCAAAGACTCCATATTTAGCTAAAATACTAACTCCTCTAGATGTCCCTTCGGGCGAGGATGAAAGCCCTGCGATAATCGGATCGACAAGAATTAACGCTAGATCTTCCATTTCTTGTGTGATTAAAAAGCCCACGACATTCCTCCTTAAAATATTTATAAAATTAAATTTTGTATTTCTTTTTGAGTTTATCCAATTCAAGGAAGTTAACACTTGAATTATTTAAGAGATAAAAAACGACGCATTCTTGTGCGTCTATTCTGGCATAATCAATTTCTGATAAATTATTCTTCCAAATATGCGCGCTATTAGAAATTAAGACTCCCTTAGTGTCTAAGAATTCATAATTAATAATAAGCCACTTTACACCCCAAGTTTCGCGCTCTCCAATAGAAGAAATTACAGCGTGCGTTGGGATACCCCAATTATAAGCCTTATGGAGGCATTTATCTTGATAAATACCTTTCAAAAAACTTGGCAATGAAAAAATAAGAGCTACGAAGAAAAAAGCTTTTAGGAGATAACTTTCAGAATGAAAAGATAAGAAAAGCAAATAAATAAGGATAAGACAGCCCCAAAATATAATTAAAGAATGGCGAATATAGTAGTTCATCTCTTTTCTTTTCAGTTGTGATCGTTGAAAATATTTTCTACTCGATATAATAAATCAAAAGGGCGCAAAATTAATTGAGATTCAATCTTTCAATAAAACAAAAATTTTCTCGTCACCGCCCTAACAGCGAATCGCTGATCCAGATTGAAACCACAATAAAATCTGATCAATAATAAAAAGCTCATTTGCAAATCCTTTAGAATTAATGAGAGATATTAGCCTTTAAGCCCTATAACTTTTTTCATACGTTCCAACTCAAACGTTTTTTGGTGGGGGTGAGACGGCCCCATGATTAAATAATTTTTTATATTGGCGATCTTCATCCACAATGCTTTTCAATTATTCCATATAATATTTGATAAAAAAATAGAATATTTCTATTGTCGTCTACAGTTATTTCGTCAACGCCAGCTGACACTACAATTTTAGTATTGTACGTACTGATATTTACAAAAGATAAGTCAGAAATTTCTATAGAGCTGCTAATTCTTAGAGTATCCAACCCGCCTGTATCGGTGACGGTATCTAAACCTGCCGAATGTACGTACACATCGCCTCCTGTATGTCCGGCCATGATGTCATTTCCTGCACCACCGTCGAGATAATCATTGCCATCATTACCGTTTAACGTATCGTTATCATCCCCTCCGAAAAGGATATCATCTCCAATGCCTCCATTAAGGGTATCATTACCCCCGTAACCATAAATAATATCATTCACAGAACCACCATAAACTATGCCTGCGATCGTGTTGTTCGCTGCATTGCCATGAGTTGTAAATATTTGTGAACTAAGATTCCCAGCAGATAAGTCTTGGTATGTAATATTTTCAATTCCAGCATTGTTGGCAAACTGATTGTTGACTGTAATCTTATTACTAGAATCTATTTGAATAATCAGATCGTTAAGATCAGAAAAATCCCGGCTAAAAGTGACATTGGCTTGATTATGATTCAATAACGTTAGTGTGTCATTACTGCCACCCGTGTCAGTAACTATATCAAGACCGCTTTCATATAAATATAGATCGTCGCTAACACCCCCATTTAGGGAGTCGTCGCCCGCACCGCCCTTAAGTATATCATTCCCCTCAGAACCGTTCAGGGTATCGTTACCATCACCTCCGTCTAAAATATCATCCCCCGCCCCTCCATTGAGCGTGTCATTCCCCCCGTTGCCATAAATGATATCATTGGTAGAGCCTCCATACACAATGCCGGAGAGACTGTTATTGGCTTCATTTCCGTAGGTCTCATAAATTTGAGTAGCAATATCCAATGTAAATTCATTAGCAAAAATTAAAGTTTCAAACACGCCCGCACTTGTAAAATGATTAGCCAAAGTAATTTTATTCTCGTTATCAATTTCAATGATCAGGTTATTAAGATTCGAGATGTCTCGCTTAAAGGTTACGTCCACAATATTCCAATCGGAAAGCTTGATAACATCCACCCCGGCAGTATCTGTAAACACATCAACTCCTCCATTGAAGATGTACGTGTCATTTCCTGCTGCACCATTCAACGCATCATCCCCACTTCCACCGTTCAGAAAATCATCACCGGCACCTCCATTTAGCGTATCATTTCCGCCATAACCATAAATCGTGTCGTCAATAGAACCTCCGTAAGAAATTCCGCTTAGAACATTGCCGCTTTCATTGCCGTGGGTTTCATAAGATTGAGATGCTAAATTGAGTATTGAACTATCAAAAAACTGCAATGTCTCAAAGATGCCATTAGTATTTGTAAAATGGCCATTCAACGTGATCTTATTTTCAGAATTTATCTCAATAATAAGATCGTTTAAATCTGCAACATTACGACGGAAGGTCAAGTCGCCGACACTAATTCCATCTGCAAACTGGATGATGTCAGTGCCAGCAGTATCCGTGAAAATGTCAAGGCCGCTTACATAGAAATAAATATCGTCACCTGCAGCACCATTCAAAGCATCATTGTCTTCACCGCCAGACATGAAATCATTACCGGTCCCGCCATTTAACGTATCATTACCCCCATAGCCATACATGACATCATTGATAGACCCGCCATATACGATGCCATTTATAGTATTGGCGTTATTATCCCCATGAGTTTCAAATTTTAAATTTGCGAACAATACCGTTGAGCTGTCTAAAAACTGCAAGATCTCAAAGGAATCTCCATTTGTAAAGTGACTAGCCAAAGTAATTTGATTTGTGCCATCAATTTCTATGATCAAGTTTGTCTGCGAAGATCCTGAACGCTTAAATGCGATATCGTCCATATTATAATTTAATAACCTGACAGTTTCTACGCCTGCAGAATCACTAAAAACATCTAAGCCGCCGCTGAAAATAAATGTATCATTGCCAGCCCCTCCAGTAAGAGTATCGTTACCGGTGCCGCCATCCATAACATCATTACCTATACCGCCTAAAACTTCGTCATTTCCACCCAACCCATATATGGTGTCATTTATTGAACCTCCGGCAGAAATACCCACAATACGATCATCTACCTCAGTTCCCATCGTTGTATAAGGGGCAGTTGACAAAGAAAAAGGTGGCTCATCGAAAAATTCAACAGTTTCGACAACCCCCCTAGCACTTCCAAAATGTTCTACTAATTTAATTGTGCTGGATGGGAATCCTTCATGTGATACGGTTATAATCAAATCTGTGTTAAATCGAATAAAGCTCAGATTTTCTATACCAATCCCTTCACCAAATCTTAATATGTCCGCGCCATTCCAATCGCGAATTATATCGCTCCCGTCACCTAGATTGTATAGGTATATGTCATTTCCGCTTGCGGTATCTTCGAGTATGTCATTACCCTCTCCGCCAGACATGATATCGTTTCCGGCATCACCAAAAATTTTATCATCGCCGTCACCGCCATATAATTGATCATTTCCCAATCCTCCGATCAACTGGTCATTACCTCCAAGGCCATACATAATATCGTCTTGCAAGCCGCCAGCTGTTACCCCCCGCATATTATTATCAGAAGCCGTTCCATAAGTCGTCCAATTGCGGCCAGTTAAGGTATAGGTAGATAAATCAGAGAATTCAATGAACTCAATTGATGCGCTCGAGGTTGCACCATAATTAAACATACCTTCGATATTGATCTTGCCTCTTTGGAAGCCAGGGTCAATCGTGATAAGCAAATCAGTATCGCCCATTCTTTCAAATGTTAAATCATTCAATGTTATCCCAGCACCGAAAACAATTTTATCAACATTGTTAGCACCCCAAGAATATTCATAGATAGAGTCAATGCCATCGCCTAAGGAGTAATGGTATGCATCATTCCCCGAACCGCCCATTAATAGATCGTCACCTTGACCGCCGATAAGGATATCATGACCATTTTGGCCATGAAGGGTATCTCCGCCAAGGCCACCATCCAGTATCTCGTTACCACCTGCCCCGTTCAAAGTATCATAACCAACACCCCCAGTAGCCGTTCCATTGAGAGGGGCACTAAAGATAAGTCCGGCAGGCTTGGCGCTCCAAACTAAACTGTCCACAATGACAGATAGTGTTAATGTAGGCTCACTTGCAGATATTGCAGATTCTAAGGCAATCTCGTCTTGGGACGATAGGTTACTAACTCCAACAGCGTGGTCAATTATTAGGAGAACATTTCGCCAATAAACCTCCTTATAATCGACGTAAGATGCCGAGACTCCTATCTGCTCTAATCTTTCATAATTAATCCCCGTAATACCGGTAAAGTTATCTGTAAAAATGTTGTAACGAACATCACCCTCAAACAAATCCTTTCCAATACTCTGCAAAAATAAACTAGTCATGACGTGATTAAGGATGGCGTCGAAGGCCTCTTGCAGGGCCATTCCCCCCTCAGAGAAAGGGTCAGAATAAACATTCCGCTGTACAAAATCCTGTCCCATAAATTTTTCAAGAAATGCCAGCTCTCTTGCATCTATATGCTCACCACGAGAATTTTGTTCAACCCCATCAACCCCCGCCCAGCGAAACATAATGTCCCGAAGCTCTTCGTGAATGGAACGATCATCAGTAAAAAAATCCAAAAATGATTTACCTGTAAAATCAACTAAAAGGTCATTAAGATTTCCTATGGCAGAATTATCTAAAGCGCCTGCTACATGGAGGTCAGCGATAGAACCATGCCCCTTAACGGTACCAACGGAAAGATTAATATCTTCTACGTCGTAGCTTCCAACAAAAGCCGTATCCACAGTGTCTCGGGTAAACCAGACGTCATGCACCTTATAGTCTGTAACAGTTACACCATCGTCTACAGAGAAAGTGCTTGTATGGGTAACGGAATTTCCTTGATTAGTTTGATTGACAAGCGTGGCGGCTAAGTTGATGCTCACGATATTATGATGACTGAGATTATTCGTAGCCCCTTTGGCTGAATTGGGTCTAAAGGTTTCCCGTAATGCGACCGGGTTATAACTCCGGACACACGCTCTCCTAATGAATACGGAACAATCATTTCATTTGTTACCCAGGCAATCATGCATTTGTATAAAACCACAACACCGATAATGAGGAGAACATAGCTTTCCCATGAATTGTACTTGTAGATGACTGCGGGGAGGAGGACTAACCCGCAAATCAATGACCAAAACAAATTTCCTTTTAGAAGCTTAAGTACCTGCTTGTTCAGATCATCATCACGCTCAAACTGCCTGATCATTTCTTTCAATATTTTTGGATAGAATATTTTAAAAATCACTCTTACTCCGATAACTACAAAAAGGTTCTTTTTTTGGAAATTTGGTGCAGACAAAAAACAACGGTCCACTTATAAAAAATTTATTGATAAGACACCCCACAAAAAAATACAAAAGCATCAAAAATTATTTAACAATCATTTCGGTAATTTTTGTCCATAAAGTCAATAGGAGGATCATATCCATATCAGGCAAGATCAATACTCATGCGTCAACCGCAAAGAACACTCTTAAATAAGGACCATATCTCCCCTGACATCTGCAATCTGAATGTCTGGGTTCGCTCCCATTTTTGCCTTAGTACAAAGCATAATTTTCATCCCCAGGGTTCTATTACCATCTGATAGCTCTAACCAGTAACGCATAGTATCTCGCACTACTCCGCCGCCGCCAGTTTTGATATTAGTTTGAGCAGGCCGGGGAAACGGGCGTTGATGTCATCTTCGCGTAAAACATTGCGATGTTCGACGCCTTTCTTGGCGCTACGGATCAAGCCGGATTCGCGTAAGATCCGAAAGTGATGGGATAGCGTGGATTTGGCCATTTGAGGGCCAGGCGCTGCCTCAGAACACGAAGCACAATTTCCATTATTATCCAGTAAAAACAGAACAATGCGCAACCGGTTAGGGTCGGCCAGCGCAGCAAGCACGCCTTCCAAACTGATGTCTTCTTGAGATGGGTGAACAAAGCTCATAAAAATATGATACCAAAAGTTCTTGATTATTTCAATAGTACAGTTCTATTGAACAATAGAACTTTAAAACCCATCACACATTCAATTGAAAGAAAATCATATGGCTAAAAAACTTGAAGGAAAAGTCGCTGTCGTTACCGGGGCGTCCAAGGGCATTGGCGCAGCGATTGCTGAACATTTAGCAGCAGAAGGCGCACACATTGTCGTTAATTATGCGTCCAGTAAGGAAGGCGCGGAAAAAACCGTCGCGGCCATCATTGCAAAGGGTGGAAAAGCCATCGCCATAAAGGGCGATGTTGCCAATGCAAGTGATGTCGAATTTCTGTTTTCAGAAACCAAAAAAACCTATGGTAAGCTTGATATTCTCGTCAACAATGCGGGTATTTATCAATTCGCACCGTTGGAAGCAATCACAGAAGAGTCATTTCAAAAACAATTTGGCATCAACGTGCTTGGTTTATTACAGGTGACGCGCGAAGCCGTTAAATTGTGAGCCGCCCCCTATAAATGAGTCCATATCAGGAGTGAATCCGGATAAAATATGGATAATTTACAGGAGACATATAAATGGCAAGGAAGCGTTATACGGCTGAGCAGATTATAGGCCATCTGCGTCAGGCAGAGGTGATGGTTGGTCGGGGTTGCGGCATGGAAGAAGTGCT
>CAACXI010000017.1_pt1 | contig 25149 bp, 33 predicted proteins | sample 2275891 | NCBI WGS metagenome assembly CAACXI01 (sample SAMEA5312484, study PRJEB27640) | indoor metagenome | biome: indoor environment; feature: controlled; material: polymer antistatic dissipative epoxy resin | place: Italy | collected 2014-05-27 | reverse complement strand
CAGGGCTTTTGAAATTTCAGGCGGCAGACCTTTTCGTAAGGCCAGCGGTTCCTGCCATTCGGGCAATTCACGCGCGCGGGCCACAATATCGTGCAGCAGGTCATTGCCCATAACCGCACCCTCGTTGCGCAGCAATTCGCGACCACCCGCCATATCGCCGGTATCGATCACCGCTATGGAAACTGGCTCGCTAACTTTTTTCCGTTTCGCAATCGCCTGCACTGCCCAGCTTTGCGGCATGGATTTTAAAATATCCAGCAACACATCGTCGGGCAGGACGGTGCAGAACCGCAGGATCGGTTCTGCCACTTCACGCTCCACATCCCGGGCCAGTTGCGACACAACGGCGGGGGGTGCATAGGCGTGATCTTTAAGAGCGCTCGATAACGCCTTCCTGATTTTCAGCACCTCATCCATCGCCAGCGCACCCAAAGCCTGCACCGCGACCGCGTATAGCAGGCTGTGATCCTCTTTCGATAATTCGGGTAATAATTTGACAAGCCGTTCGGCAAGCCCCAGCCGGACATCAACACTTTTGTCCCGTGCCATAAATCCGCTGGCCTGAATCGGGGTGGCAAGGTTGTGCGCAATGGCGCGGCGGATCTCTGGATCAGGCTCATATTCAGCCATAAAATAGAGAATTTCCTGATGTGTTTTCGGATTTTTGGCCAACTTCATCCGCGCCTGCACATCATGCGACCGGGCGATGGTTTTTTCATTCTCATAACGGATGGGATCGCGGATTTGCTTCATAACAAACGCCGGATCGTTTCGTTTTTTTAACAAATTCAGTGGGTTAAGCATGGTATATAATTTACCTTAGAAACTTGAAGATTAGGTGAATTATGCGCATTCATTAGAATTCGATACGGTTCGTTTTATTCGTCGGCGCTTTTTTCTGTCTTTTCCAACCAGGCTTTGCTTTGCATTTCGATCAAACGGCTCACTGTCCGCTGAAATTCAAATTCATGGTCGCTGCCGAAATAGAGTTTTTCCGGCGGCGCATCGGCGGTGATGATCAGGCGCGTCCCGTTATCATACAATGCATCAATTAAAATCATCAGACGCTTTGCTTCATTCCGGCGGTCATACCGCAATTTCGGGACACCCTCCAAAAAGACGGTCGGGTATTGATGCGCGATGGCCAGATAATCTTCCGCGCCAACCGGACGCTCGCAAAGCTGGGAAAAGCTGAACCGGGCAACACCGCGCGCCACAGCAGCAACATCCATAACCCGCCCCTTGACGTTCAATTGATCGGTATGAACCGGCGCACCCCCGGACAATTCCTTAAACATCTCATCCGCCCAATGATGGGCCGCTTCGCCCAGCGGCCAGCGGTAAACACCATTATTTTCCAAAAGACGGAGGCGGTAATCCACCGGCCCTGCCAGTGACACGACGTCCATCTGGGCCGTGACCAGATCAATAAAGGGCAGGAACCGGTCACGCTGCAAACCGCCTTCATACAGTTTTTCCGGCGGCCAGTTGCTGGTCGCAACGACAACCAACCCCTGGTCGATCAGCGCGGTAAACATTCGCGATAAAATCATCGCATCGGCCACATCAACAACATGGAATTCGTCAAAGCACAAAACCCTCACATCGCGCTTTAACTGGGCCGCAAATTTCAGCAGGGCGGATTCCGCCTCCCCACGCTGGCGGGCGGCGTGCATAAAATCATGCACTTCGATCATAAATTCGTGGAAATGGACGCGGCGTTTTGGAATGGAATCGGGCAGGCTATGAAAAAACAAATCCATAACCATGGATTTCCCGCGCCCGACAGGGCCGTGAATGTAAACACCGCGAACCGGTTTTTTGGAAAAAGAGAATAACCCCTTACGCGGTGCCATCACTTGGTCATACAGCCGTTGCAGCGGGATCAGCGCCGCGCGCTGGTCCGGGTCATCGCGCATATCCCCGGCATCAACCCGGGACTGATAAGCTTCATTCAACAAGGCCACGCGGCTGCACCTTCCGCACCAGAAGGATAGAAATTTCATAAAGCACCATCATCGGGATCGCCAGACAGATCTGGCTGATGACATCCGGCGGGGTGATAAACGCCGCGATAATAAAGATGATAACAATCGCATAGCGGCGTTTAGCGGCCAGCATATCTGCCGTCACAATCCCCGCGCGCCCCAGCAGACTAAGCAGAACAGGAAGCTGGAAACACAGGCCAAAGGCAAAGATCAGCACCATGATAAGGTCCAGATATTCCCCGACCCGTGCTTCTAACTGGATCGGCAGAACCGTTTCAGCGCCAGTATTTTGAAAGCTGAGAAAAAACGGCCACGCCATCGGCAACACGACAAAATAAACCATCGCCCCGCCAGCAAAAAACAGCACGGGGGTTGCGACCAGATAGGGCAGAAACGCCTTGCGCTCTTTCCGGTACAGCCCGGGGGCAACAAATTTCCACAATTGCATGGCCAGAATGGGAAAGGTCAGGAAAATTCCGGCAAAAAACGCCACCTTGATATAGGTAAAGAAGGCTTCGGTCAGCCCGGTATAGATAAGGCGGTTGGTACTTTCTGGCCCCATCGCCGTGGCCAGCGGCTGGACCAGAAAACCGTAAATCGGTTCAACAAAGATATAGCAAAGGATTGTTCCCGCGATCATCGCAACAAACGACCATAAAACGCGGCGACGCAGCTCGATCAGGTGCTCGATCAATGGCCGTGCGGCCATGACGTTATCGTCCGTATGATCAATGCTGGGTGTTGTTGGCGGAAGGGATGTCATCTCTGGCATCGGGCTCCTCCTCTATCTCGGCGATATGCTCTTCGGCATCGGCGGCGGCTTCATCGGTATCTATCATATCCGGGGGAAGGTGGTCGGTGGCCTTTTTATGATAGGCGCGCATCTCCTCCAGATCGTTTTCCTTCATCAGATCTTCAAATTGCTGGGACAGCGCGAATTTCAGGTAATGGACCCGGCGCATAATGCGCCCCAGCCCCTGCATGACTTTTGGAATATCCTTTGGCCCGATAACAAGAACCGCCACGACAATCACAACCAGAAATTCAGACCATGCGAAATCAAGCATATATTTTACCCGGTTAAACCTTTGACAGGGTTATTAGTGCTTTTTTTCGTCTTCAACCGCTTTCGGTTTATCGTCTTCGTCTTTCAGGCCCTTTTTAAAGCTGGTGATCCCCTTGCCCAGATCTTCCATCAGGCGCGGCAAACGTCCCGTGCCAAACAGCACCAGAATAACCAGCGCGACAACCAGCAGATGCCAGATACTAATACCCATTATTTATCGTCCTCTTCATCTTCATCTTCATCGTCTTGATCGTCAATGTCTTGGTCGTCATCGGATTCATCTTCATCCGATTCATCGTCTTCAGACTCATCGTCCTCGGCTTCGGCGTCAGCATCCTCTGCTGAATCGACAATTTCTTCAAGTGTGTCTTCGTCTTCTTCTTCGCGGTCTTCTTTCAGCGCAGCCAGTTCTTCTTCGGTCGCCATATCTTCTTCATCGCCTTCGGACGCGGCGGCAAGGCTGTTATCTTCGGCTTCCATCTGCTCAAACATATCCGCCGTGGTCGCATCAATCGCAGGGCGGCGGTCAAGCAGGCCGGACGCCTTCAGGTCATCAAGACCCGGAAGATCGGTCAAGGCTTGCAATCCAAACTGGTCAAGGAAATCGGTTGTGGTAATCCACGTCAACGGACGGCCCAGCGTTTCACGGCGGCGCCCCGGCTTGATCCAGCCCTCTTCCATCAGAATATCCAGCGTCCCGCCACTGGTCACAACACCACGAATATTTTCAATTTCCGCGCGGGTGACAGGTTGGTGATAGGCAACAATCGCCAATGTTTCCATGGCGGCGCGCGACAAGGGGCGGCGCACTTCCTTTTTCAACTGCAGGGAATCGCCCAGATCGGTCGCCGTCCGGAACGCCCAATAGCCATCAATATTATTCAGGGCAATGCCGCGCCCCTCATAATAATTCTGTAATTGCAGCAACAGGCCACCAACATCCGCGCCTTCTGGCAAGCGTTCGCGCATGGCGTTCAGGCTGAGCGGTTGTTTCGCCGCGAACAGCATGGCTTCGATCACGCGGATCAATTCGTCATTGGCCGCAGGGTTCAGGCTGATGGCCGGAACAACCTCGTCCTGTGCGTCTTCGGATTCCATGGATTCAGTTTCCGGCAGCTCAGCGTCTTCGGCGTCGATGTCTTCTACTGTTTCGCTATTCTGGTCCATCGTCATGGTTATACTCCCACGGCTTCGTCGTTTTGATCGGTTTCTGTATTTTGTTCGGTGGCATCGCTGTCATTGGTTGCCGGTTCAACACTGGCCGCCATATCCGCAGCAGGAACGGTCACATCGCTACGTTCTTCGTAATTGGCCCGCAGGTAAATCGGGCGGAACGGGCCGTCCTGACGGATGTCGGCCTTGCCCTGTTTGACCATTTCCAGACCCGCCGTAAACATTGACGCGACGGACGAGCGGCTCAACAATTGATCGCGGATTTTTTCCGGCACCAATGATTGCAGGGTAATCCAGACGCTATGTGGCCCCTTGCGTGGCAACGCACCCAGCATCTTGCCAACACGGTCCAACGCTTCGCCCAGCGACATGATGGAAAAGGTCGGCAGTTCATAGGTTTTATAATCCTGACGGCGTTTAATATCGCCATAGGCTTTCAATAAATCGAACAAAGAGAAATCCCAGGTGATTTCAGTTTTTGTTGTCAGCCCTTCAGGCATCCCGCGCGCATAAATGCCGTTGCCCAATTGCGGCAAGGCGAAAAGATGTTTCGCAGCATTTTGCATCGCTTCAAGGCGGCGCAGCTGGAATTGCAGGGCTTCGGCCATCTGGTCCGCGGTCGGGCCATTGCCATCGGTATTTTCACGCGGCAGCAACAGACGTGATTTCAGATAGGCAAGCCACGCCGCCATCACCAGATATTCCGCCGCCAGATCCAGCCGCAATTGCGCGGCGCGATCCACGAACGCCAGATATTGGCGCACCAGTTGCAGAATTGAGATTTTGGCCAGATCAACCTTTTGATCCCGCGCCATGACCAGCAAAACTTCGATCGGGCCTTCATAACCGTCAATGTTCAGCAGCAATTCATCCGCATGATGTTCGCCTTCGGCCATATCGCGCGGCGCATCCTCTTCAAACGGGATATCAATGTTTTCAATTGGGGTGTCGATTGGATCGGTCATCATCACACTCACACAATCGGGGTTGCTGGCGGAGGGGATTTCAGCGGAGCAATGCTGGCATTATACCGGCGCACGCCATCGGCGGACAAAACCGGAGCCTTGGCGGCGACGTCTTTCATTTCATCCATTACGCCATTGCAATGAAGCACCGCATCACAACCCGCCGCAATCGAGCGTACCGTGCGCTGGCCCATATCACCCACAACGGCCAAGGCATTCATGACGATATCATCGCTAAGCAAAAACCCGTCAAAGCCAAAACTTTTGCGGATCACGCCATCGGTCACCGCACTTGAACAGGTGGCCGGGTTATTTTTATCAATCGCCGTATAAACGATATGCGAAACCATACCCCATACCGCATGGGCAAAATCCTGTTTCAGCAAATGGCGATAGGGAGCGAAATCCGCCGCTTCCAATTCCGCCAACGTGGCGGTGACGATTGGCAAATGCGTATGGCTGTCCATATTCGCACGGCCCTGCCCCGGCATATGTTTGACAACCGGAATAATCTGTTCCGCCAGATGACCGCGGCAGACCGCTTCGGCCAGACGGCCAACCAAGGCCGGGTCGGATGAAAAGGCGCGGTCGCCGATGGCGGCATGGGTATCCGGGAACAGGACGTCCAGCACAGGCGTACAATTCACGTTTAATCCAACATTGCGCAGCATCGCCGCCAGTTGTGTCGCATTTTGATAAGCACTGGATTCATCCCGTGCATCACCAAATGTTTTTGCCGCCGGAAAGGATGGCCAGTGTGGCGGACGCAGGCGGGCAACGCGGCCCCCTTCCTGATCGATCAGGATCGGGACTTCGCGACCCAGACAGGCATGAAGGCTTTTATTCAAATCGCTGAGTTGTTGCGGATCCTGGGCATTGCGTGCGAACAGGATGAACCCCAACGGGTTCACCTGACGGAAGAAATCGGTTTCTTCCTGGGTCAACGCAAGACCGGACAGTCCAAACAGGACGGCCAGTGGTGGTTTTGCCGGATCAACGGGCGACAACAATGCAACCCCCTGACCGTTTCGCAGCAATCGCCGCGCAGATTTCCTTGGCCTTGGCCTGTGCCACGGACCCACCCTGAATGCGGTAGAACGTGCCACGGTCCGGGATGGTGACATCCTGAATCCGCAGGCTCAGCGAACCGAGCTGGGCCGGAAATTCTTTTTTCAGCTTGTTCCATTCGGCTTCGGCACCGCTGCGGTCCTTGACACTGCCCAACTGTATATAATGCGTTCCGGCTTCGCTGCTGCGATCCTTGGCATTGCCCACGGCGGGTTCGATCTTGGTTGCCTTTTCGGCGTCCGGCGCGGTTACAGCTTTTGCTGTTTCAACAGGCTTTGTTTCAGCAGGGGTGACCGTTTCGGCCACAACTGCGGCTGGCGCTGGCTCCACAATCGGGGCAACCGCAGCAACATCTTCTGTTACTGGGTTTTGCGTTACTGGAGCTTCTGCATCCAGCGCCATATCGGTTGTTGGATCAATCGGGGAATCAATCGGGTCGGTTTTAAACCCGGCAAAAACCTGTTCCCGTGCCATTGGCTGTTCCGGGGCAGGCAGCAGGCTTTCTACCTTGCTGTCGCCTTGTGCATTATTGGCGCTGCGCAGGGTTTCAAAAACGGTGCTGTCACGATAGGGAATATCCATTCCACCCGGATCATCGGGGGCCGCCTTAAACGCGGATGCATCGGCGCGGATCATCGGCACTGGACCGGTATTTTCCTCACCATCATTGCGGGGATAGGTGGACCAGAACACCGCAAACAATACGAAAAGAGCCACAGCGGCGGTCATAATGCTCAGAAGCGGGCCGCGCTGGCGCAACCCCGTCCGGCTATGTTCCATAGCGGCAGCAATCTTTCCGAAGGCGCTTTGAAAGCCTTCGTGGTCGTCGAACTCATCTCTCTTTGTCATGGGGGCACCTTAGGAAATTAGCGGCCCCAACACAATATTAAAGGGGCCTTTTGGGACGTGTTATCCTCAATTGACCCCTTCATTCTGGCTTAATTTGGGCTTTTTACGACTTTCCAGATTGTATTTCCCGCATCATCGGCGACCAGTAACCCGCCATCTACGGCCATTGCCACGCTGGTCGGGCGGCCAAAAGCCTCATCCTTGCCGTCACTTGCCATAAATCCAGTTAGAAAATCTTCGGTCGGTTCCACGGCTTTTCCATCCCGGAACGGCACAAAAACGACCTTATAACCTGCAAAATAAGACCGGTTCCAAGACCCGTGCTGGGCGATAAACGCACCGTTGCGATAATGATTCGGGAACATCGCACCATCATAAAAGACCAGACCCAGTGAAGCCGTGTGCGAACCTAATGCATAATCGGGTGATATGGCGCGTGCCACAAGATCAGCACCCTTGCCTTCCATCCGTGGATCCGGGTGCTGGCCGTAATAGCTGTAGGGCCAGCCGTAAAATCCCCCCTCTTTCACCGATGTCATATAATCGGGGACCAGATCATCACCCAGTTCATCGCGTTCATTGACAGCCGTCCATAATGCACCTGTCGCCGGGTTCCAATCCATCCCCACCGGGTTGCGCAGACCCGATGCGTAGATACGCTCCCCCGTGCCATCGGGATTAATCTCCAGAATATTCGCGCGGCGGATTTCCTCTTTCAATCCGTATTCAGCATTATTACTGGCCGAACCGACAGATACATAGATTTTCTGCCCGTCTTCACTGGCCAGCAGATTTCGTGTCCAGTGGTGATTATACCCGCCCGCCGCAAGGGTCATGATTTTCTGGCCCTTGGCTTCAATCTTCAGCGCGTCTTTCACATAGGGATAAGTGTAAACACCATTGGTATTGGCGACATAAAGCGTATCACCCAAAAGTGTTATGCCGAATGGACGTTCCAGCCCCGACAAAAAGACCGACCGCGTTTCAGCGATACCGTCCTTGTCCGCATCGCGCAACAGAGTGATCTGGTCAGCGCTTGAACCAATAATTCCGGCGAGTTTTGTTTTGGCTTCGGCGGTCAGCACATCACCATTGGGCAGAACATAAAGCGAGCGCGGATTATCAAGATCACCTGCAAATTTATGAACCATAAATCCTGCGGGCGCGATTGGGACCTGTCCGTCTTTCCAACCAACAACCTTGGCCGTTTTCTTGACGGATTCACTGGCATAAGGTTTAGGCAAATCGGGATTGGGGCCATGCTGTTCATTCTGCGCAAGGGCTGCCGGCATACTAAAAACTGTGAAGGCGGCAACCACACAGGCGGCGCGTAAAACGGGCGAAGACGACAACATTCGGAAATCCTTTTTTTAAATAAGCGTGGATTTAATATGGTTTTTTCACAGGCCTTTTCAACAGGCCGAACTTATTTGGGAATTATTTAACCTTCAGTGCGTTGGTTGAACGCCAACCCTGATGGAGTAAGACCATGAAACTGTACAGCCCAGTCTTTGAAAACACCCAGACCATCCCTGCGATTTTTACCTGTGACGGCGAAAATATTTCGCCACCGCTGCATTGGAGCGACGTGCCCGACGCAACGCAAAGTCTGGCTCTTATTCTGGAAGACCCCGATGCGCCGTCCGGTGTTTTTACACATTGGATCATTTTTGATATTCCAGCCATTATGCAGGGTCTGGACAGGGAAGTTCCCGAAGGCGGCCATTACGGCGATCAGGCCCGCCAAGGCATGAATGATTTTAACAATATGGGCTATGGCGGCCCCTGCCCACCGCAAGGCGAACACCGCTATATCTTTACCCTTTACGCACTCGATACTCTTTTGAATCTGGAAGAAGGCATCACGAAAGAAACCCTGCTAGAAGCCATGGAAGGGCATATTCTGGAACAGGCCGAACTGACCGGCCTTTATGCCAAGCATGAAGAAAACGATGTGATATTGGAACATGAATTGAGTATCGAACGCAGCGAAGAAGATGCGTATGATCGTGCCGTTCATTACGATGAAAAACAACCCGAAGCCGATGCCGAAATACCGGGCGGCCAAAAGAAGGCTGGTTAAGCGAAGCGCTTAACGCAAATCCCAGTATAGCTCGAACAACCGCTCATGCTCCTTGATCGCATAGCGATCCGTCATACCTGCGATATAATCGGCAACGATGCGCGCCCGTTCGACGGTGTTGGCGGGAATGTCGCCCTTGGCGGCAACAACCCGCGCCTGCCATTCTTCAGGCAGCAAATTATATTCGGTCATAAAGGTGTCATAGAGGTCCTTGACGATCCGGCTGACCTTCAGGCGCATCCGGCGCACGGTGACATGACGGTACATATTTTCCATCAGGAAATGACGTAAGCCATTAATTTTAGGTAGCATCGCATCGGAGAAGGCAACCATCGCCGTATCGGCATTGCGAATATCGGCGGCGCTATGCGGTTGTAATTTTTCCAGACGGCGGCGGGTTTCGCTTAACACATCTTCGATCATCGTCCCGATCATTTCGCGGATCACTTCGTGCATCAGGATTTTTTCGCTGATCCCAGGATACTCACGTTCCACGACAGGAATAATATCTTCCAGCAAAGGCACATGGCGCAGGGTTTCCAGCGTAAAAAGCCCGGCCCGCAACCCGTCTTCGACATCGTGATTATTATAGGCAATATCATCCGCAAGGGCAGCGACTTGCGCTTCCAGTGATGCGAACGTATCCAGTTCCAGATTCATCTGCTTGTTCACCGCAATGACACTGACCGGTAAACCGGATTTTTCCGGGTCCTGCCCCTTATCAATCAGCGGGCCATTATGCTTGGCCACACCTTCCAGCGCTTCCCAGGTCAGGTTCAATCCCTGCCAGCGCGGATAGCGGTTTTCCAGCAGGGATAAAATGCGCAGCGATTGATCGTTATGATCAAATCCGCCAACATCTTTCATGCATTCCTTCATGACGTCTTCGCCGACATGGGCAAAAGGGGTGTGGCCCAGGTCATGTGCCAAGGCGACCGCTTCGGCCAAATCTTCATTGACCATCAAGGCCCGCGCCAATGACCGGGCAATCTGTGCCACTTCCAACGTATGGGTCAGGCGGGTGCGGTAATGATCGCCCTCGTGATAGACGAATACTTGCGTTTTATATTTCAACCGGCGGAACGCCCCGCAATGAATGATCCGGTCGCGGTCACGCTGGAAACAAGTGCGGCTGGCGCTTTCATTTTCTTCGTAAATGCGCCCCCGGCTTTGGTCCGGGCGGCAGGCATAATCGGCCAGCGGCAAGGCGCAGTAATTATAAGTGGTCTGGTTCGGTGCAGGTGCGTTTGTCATGCCGCTACCTTACCCAATTGGCATGGCCTTGAAAATCCCCCTCAATAGCTGGGAAATCTAGGGGATTGAAGGGCCGCGCGGTGCGGAGGGAGGATTTTTGGGTGGATTCAGCTTGTTAATATAGGCGGTATAAGACGCGATTTCGCGCGGGCTTAACTCTTTGACCTGTTCCCCTTCGCTGAAACGGGCCGCCAGAATCATTGTGCCCTGTTCATCATATTTGCAAGTTGCGGGTTCGCCATTGATGCCATCATGCAATTGCCCGCCCTGAAAATGTTCAACATATTCAAAACCACCTTGGGGGCGGTAAGAGGTCAATGCTGGTTCGCCATTGGCGCCATCCTGATAAAGCCCATTGCGGAACCGCTCGACGGTACGCAACGACCCATCCGGGTAATAGCTTGTCGTTGCAGGTTCCCCATTGATGCCATCATTATAAACATCATCACGATAATGTTCGGCCAGAATCAAAATGCCGGTTTCATTATAGGATTTTAGCGCCGGGTCGCCGCCTTCGGAATCATTCTTCTTTCCGTCGCGGTACCGGACTTCCTGAATAATGCCACCATTTTCGTTGAATTTGGTATGCGCAACACGGCCATCGGGGCTGTCGCTGCATTGACCTTCCAAAGTTTGGCGTTCCATCTGAAAAATATTACCGCGATTGGCGACGAGAAGCTTCTCGACCAACTCCTCACCGTTCCGACTGACCATTTCCTGCGAATTGCTGGCTTGGATAAAAGGTTCAATCTCCCTGACCTTTAAGATAATCCGGTAAGGCTGACCATCGGGGGTCTTGCAGTTAATTTGTACTTTTTCAGACATAGCGATCCCTTACCCCTGCGGATTATTTCCTTTTGTTCTTTTTAAGGTGGAAAGATAATTATGTCAACTAAAACCACCATCTGTGCTTTCCCGGAAAATACGCTATCTTCATAGTTTCTGTGGCCCCGGACCGCCCTTAAGAGATATAATAAAATGATGAGTACAGAACAAAACAACATCGTGCTGACGGATTCGCTGGTCAAGCGCGTTCAGGCCTTACAAGCCCATGAAAACCGCCCCAATTTGATGTTGCGGGTCGAAGTTCTGGGCGGCGGCTGTTCCGGGTTTCAGTACAAATTTTCCTTTGCCGAAGGGCTGGAAACGGGGGATGTGACCTTTGCCAAGGACGGTGTACAGGTCATTATTGATGAAACCTCACTGGATTTGCTGCAAGGGTCGGTCATTGATTATACCGATGACCTGATCGGGGCATCGTTCCAGATTAAAAACCCCAATGCCAAATCATCCTGCGGATGCGGCACCTCCTTTGCGTTATAGTCCCATGCGGATCGGTTTTGCCTTACTCGGCCTTTGTCTTTTAGCGGCCTGCGCCAGCCCGGCGCCGGGCGAGAAACATCCCTATGACGGGTATTTTGACCATCAGCCGCTGGCCCTGCCCCAGACTGAGGATGTTCAGCGCGGGCTGCACCGTTAGGCCAGACTTGCATTTTTCATAATTTCATTATATTCTACGCCATCTTTGCCAAACAGAGGTCGCGCGACGATGTTAGATTTCAGGGAAAAACCCGCCAGTATCGATGATTTAACAGTCGTGAATTTCCGGACCAAACTGATGTCCGCCGCGATCTGCGAATGGAAACAGGCAACCCCCATTGCCATGGCTGAAAGCTGCGCCCGCCAAATCTGGTTCGGGGAAAAAAGTGATTTTGCAAACTTCCCCCGCCCTGAAACCCCCAAAGGCGCAATCCCGACAAATGCACAACCGCAATTTGAACTTTTTGAAGGCCGCGAGGCTTATGAGTTTTTATTAAAACTTGTCACCGGGCTGGACAGCGTACGCGAAGGCGAAACCAATATTGCCGGGCAATTCTACCCCGGCTGGACGAACTATCAGGAGCAATACCCCCACAAGGCGCAACGTCTGGAAACGGTGATCCAGCATCTGCGCGCCGATAGCGGCTTGATCCGCTCTGAAATTGTGTCTGGGATCAAACCCAAACGCCATGAGCTTGCGGCCCGCATATTGTCCCGGCAATCAACCGGCGATCACGCCTTGGTGATTGGCAGCTTGAACGACAACAATGTCCTGTCCAGTTTTACAGACGGAATTGTCAAGGTGCTGGCCAATAACCGCGCCGGACGCGTTTCACAAATAACCGTCACCCATCCAGATCACGCCGTGACCGGCGAATTGCTGCATCAGGTCGCCATTTTGAATAAGAACGGCTTTTTGAAAGCGCATATTACGGCGGTTGATTTTACTGAATTACAAGACGCCTTTGAAAGCTGCGACTGTGCTTTTATCGACCTGCCGATGCGCGCCATTCCGGATGCCGATCTGACGATCATTGATGCGTGGAACCGCCATGCCCATCCGACCAATACGCTGACCCATTTGCGCGGTGACCCCGCCAACCGGGCATTATCCAGTGCAGAATGGACCTCCGCAAATTTAAAGAACTATATCAGCCCCGAAGATATCCGCGCCGAAATGACACGCATCGGCGAAAACAATCTTCGCCTGCGCACGAAAGCGCTTGAGATGATGACCTTCTGCGCTGATTTGCGCCTGGCAAAACTGCTTCCTTCGCGCAATACCTTGCAAAAATTTTATATGGCCCAGACAGATTCCCAACCCACCCCATCTGCCGGTTGATTAAACAGGGCTGAACAGGCACAGTGGCGGAATGAAAATCGCCACCTGGAACGTCAATTCAATCAAGGCCCGCGCAGACCATGTCAAAACATGGCTGGAAAAAAACCGTCCTGATGTTTTGATGATTCAGGAGTTGAAGGGCGAGATTTTTCCGGCAGCAGAATTTGAAGCGCTGGGGTATCATTGCGCCGCCGTGGGGCAAAAAGCGTATAACGGCGTTGCCACACTGTCCCTGCATCCCATCGAAATTGTCAGTCAGAAGCTGTCCGGGAATGACGATGATGTGCAATCGCGCTATCTGGAAACGATCATTAACGGCATTCGGTTGATCAATATTTATCTGCCCAATGGCAACCCGGTTGATAGCGAAAAATACCCCTATAAACTGGCATGGATGGCCCGGCTGGAACAACGCCTTGCCGTATTGCGGGCGGAGCGGGATATGTTTCTGGTGGCCGGGGATTTTAACGTCATTCCGGCGGATGAGGATTGTTATGATCCACGCGTCTGGGCCGAAGACGCCCTGTTCCGCCCGGAAACAAAGCAGGCTTACCGGCGGCTGATCAATCTGGGCCTGACCGATGCGTTCCGCGTTTTTCACAAGGGCGAAAAACATTACACCTTCTGGGATTATCAAGCCGGGGCATGGCCCGGCAATCGCGGCATCCGCATTGATCACTTTCTGCTCTCCCCGCCCTTAGCCGACCGCTTGCAGGACTGTTTTATCGATACAGAGCCGCGCGGATGGGAAAAAGCCAGCGATCACACCCCTATTCTGGCAATTCTCGCGTAATCCGGCCCGATTACCGGTGGAAAAACCCCGGATTCTTCCGTACAATCTGGCAGATCGTCTGTTTCTATTACTCTTTCACCCATCGGGATGCATTTATGACCCTTCGCCCAATTTCAAAAAATCTTGGTCTTGCCGTTCTTCTTTGCGCCACGCTGGGCATCAGCGGCTGTAAGACTGTCAGCGAAATCTATCGCAACGAAAATGCACAACGTCTTGCGGTTCCCGCCCATATGTTGAAACGTCAGGTCGAAGCCGGTCCGTTTTCAATCGCCGTTTTTGAACGCGTCCGCAGCAAGGGTGAAGCCGCCACGATTTATATCGAAGGCGATGGCGACGTCAAAACCATGGGCCAAAAACACATTGTTGGAAATGTAACCCCGGATTATCCGCTGGCCCTGCATCTGGCCACGCGCGATCTGGGTGATAACGTGATTTATGTCGCCCGCCCTTGCCAGTTTGAAGGTCAGGAAGTTGAAGACGGTCCATGTTCGACCAAAAAATACGCCGGGCCTGAACGCTTCTCCTTTGAAACAATGGAAGCGATGAACACCGTCCTCGACAAGCTGAAAAACAACCACGGTTTCAGCGGATTTAATCTGGTCGGGTATGATGGCGGCGGCACGGTCGCCACATTACTGGCCGCCAAGCGCAAGGATGTTTTGAGCCTGCGCACCGTGGCCGCCAATCTGGATACAGATTTGAACAGCGCCAATCATAAAAAACCGGAAATGGTCGGTTCATTGAACCCGCGTGATTTTGCCAAGGATATCGCAACGATCCCGCAGCACCATTTCATTGGTGAATGGGACAAGGACGTCCAGCCGAACCTCAGCGCCAGCTTCCGCAACGCGATGGGCCCAAGCACCTGCACACGCATCAGCACGGTGACCGAAGTCGATCATGAAGGTGGTTGGGCCAATCGCTGGCCGTCCTTGCTGGCTGAACCGCTGGACTGTAACGCCCAATAAATTAAAAACCGAAAATTAGAAAAAGCCGCTTTTTTAAGCGGCTTTTTTCATGGCCCCCATTGCGCGGCAGGATGCAGCACATTCACGGCACAATTCCGCACAGCGTTTCATATGATCGCTGTCCAGCGCGTCACAGGATTTTGCACACGCTTCGCAGATATCAGCACACGCGGCACAGATGGCGTGATGCATTGGGGAATTGCGGGTCATAAAATCGGCTGCAGCCTGACAAATCTGGATACAATCGGTCATAATCCGCACATGCTCTGCTTCGACGTGTTCACCGCCCTCTTCAAGGCAATGGCTGTAAAATGTGCTTTGGCACGCCGCACGGCATTCCCAGCAGGTTTCAATACATTCTTTCAAATTATCGTTTTGGTATAACATGGAAAATCTCCTTCAATGGGTGTCATCCAAACAACCATCGAAAGCGGGCGTGGGTTCCTTTGGCCCATCAATCACACATTGAAAACCAACGCATGATGCACCGCAATGCCGGCCCTGACCCCGTCGGCGGCGGCCAGTGTAATATTATGCGCGTGCATCGTGACATCCCCGGCGGCGTAAGCGCCCTTGACCGTTGTTTCCTGACGATCATCAATGCGGATCATCGGCCCCCACATACCGGGAATTAATTCACATCCCAGCTGGGTCGCCAAAGGGGTCATCAGGGTTGGGAAACCCGAAAAAAGCGCGTCGATTTCAATATCCCGTCCATCCTTCAGGCGCACAGCCTGTAAATCCGGTGACCGCCCGATCAGGCTTTCCACCGCGGCATATTCAATCGCAATCCCCTTATCCCGCAGGGATTTTTCACACGGCTCGGCCAGCGGAAACCCGTTGGCAAAATATGTAACCTGCCCCCAGCAACACATTAACAAGGCCTGGCGCACTGCCATCATGACGGGGTCTTTCCCCTCCTCCATCGCCACCATTTTGCCGGAGCTGTCCAGCACACCGATTTTAGATCCCGGCGATATTTCATAGGCATGACAATAAGGGCAATGCAAAACCGTTTTCCCCCAGCGTTCCTGTATCCCCGGCAGATCCGGTAATTTATCGGTGACGCCGGTCGCAATAATCAGCTTACGCGCAGAAAAAACTTTTCCATCGGCCATATCAATGGTGAAACCATGATCTGTCGAATACGCCGCCACCGCTTCGCCATCGTGGAATGTAACGCTGGCATAGGCTAAAACCTGCGCCTTGGCCTTGGCGATCATGGTTTGGGGGTTATCGCCGTCCTGGGCAAAGAAGCCGTGGGAATGCTCTGAAAACCTGTTTCTGGGCTGATGATGATCGATGATCAGGACGCTGCGATGTGCACGGCCCAAAATAGTCGCAGCGGACAACCCCGCAAAACTGCCGCCGATAATGATGACATCATAATCCATGCCGTTTCCTTCCAGACCAAAAATTGACCTAGTTTGAAATGCGGCATAATCCAGATATTGCGGCGGAAATCATCCCGCCCCGACGCGTGATTACGCCTTGGGCAGACGGACGGTGAATATTGTCCCGTCATCTTGCGAGGACGTCACCTCAAGCTGGCCTTGATGGGCATCGACAATTTTTTTCGCGATATAGAGGCCAAGACCAAGATTGACGGACTCGGCACGCTCTTCTTCGCCGTGTAATCCACGGGTAAGCGAGTCAAAAATGGATTTTATTTTTTCTGCCGCGATCGGTTCGCCCGTATTATGGACCGCAAGGGTAATGTCCTTATCATTTCCATCAATAGTAACGGAGATGATGCTGTCTGCCGGGCTATACTGCACGGCATTGCTCAACAAATTCGACAAAACCTGTCCCATGCGGGCCTTATCCCACAGCCCTTCGACTTTTCCGGTGACCTCAAGTTCAATTTTACGGATTTCGGAAATCGTAATGGTCTCATCAACAATTTCACGCGCCAGTGTGGCCATGTCCATCGGGGCTTTTGTGACCGGAATTTCCATGCCAAAGGAAGACCGCGTAATATCCAGCAAATCATTCAGGATATGGGTGGCGCGTTCGGTACCATTTACAATCTGGTTTAAAAGAATTGTTTGCTTTTCAGTCGTGCCGCCAATCCGTTGGACAATTTTCGCCGCCATCGCCGCAACCCCGATCGGATTGCGCAAATCATGACCCAGAACGCCCAGAAACAGATTGCGTGAATGATTGATCGCCCCGGTATAGTAAGTGACGGATTCGCTCATCGCCTGATCAATCGCTTCGTTAAAGCGCGTCATATCGTCCAGATCACGCGCGCCCATCGTATCCGCCTTATTGATCCACTGCTTGATGACGCTGGCCCGAAGGGCACGGTATTCTGAAATCATTTGCTCAATATCAAAGCCATCGGCAAGGCGCAATTCCGCATGGGTTTCCGCCGCGCTTTCCGCGAATGGGATACGCGCAGGCCCAAGACCGCGCGATTTATCGAATTGCTCTTTGCCTGTTTGTGCCGTTTCAATGTCATCGGCAATAAATGTCAGGATTTCCTGAACGTGATTACGAAGGGACAGATGTGTCATCCCGTCACTAGCAGGGGTACGGGTCTTTGCGAAGGCAATCCATTCCGCGATGATGGGTTCAACATTCTGGCGAATAAAATCCGACAGCCGAACATCATTCATTTTTTCCAACGATTTATGAGTTGGGGTCGTGGTCATTTCTGCTCCCTATCTTCAAAAAATGCAGGGAAGAATATAAGATTTTTAGCGGATTGAGTAGAGATCTCGATGATCCCGCGCGTATATTTTGATAAAAACCATGCAAAATAAAGGGGGAAATGGTGCTGTTGAAGAGGATTGAACTCTCGACCTCTCCCTTACCAAGGGTGATTAACACTATGTTATAATGCGCTTATTGGGTCTTTGTGTCAATTTCTCTGCCAAGACGTCAGCTTTCTTAGATTCCTCCTTCGAAAGGTAATGCACATAGTGATAGGTGGACTTCGGGTCCTTCCATCTGCCTGTGCTGGTCAGCGCTTTGGCGTCCATCCCGGCCAGCCGATACAGATTGGTGGCATAGCTGTGTGACCCGACCTTATGGCTGGTCAGCGGCGTAATCCCGGCTTGGGCTGCCACTTGTTTCAGCCTCCAGTTGACCGCGAAGCGATCCTTATACTTAAAGCACTGCTCATCAGGCGCGAACCCGGATAGCATTTCGCATAGGCTGGCGGTCAGATAAACCTCACGCGGCTCCCCGTTTTTCGTTGTTCTGACATAGGCCGTGCCACTGGAAAGCACGATATCCTTGCCCTTTAAATAAAGGGCCTCGGATATCCGGCAGCCTGTCGTGGACAAAAACTCCACCAGATCAGCCAAATTTTCATCAGCGTGTTCATAGAATTTCCCAAACCATGCGGTATCGCCCCAGCTGGGCGCTGGTCTGGTGGCTTTGGGTAACTTCACCCGGATATAGGGCATCCAGTTCAAATCGTGCGCGTAATGCAGCACTGACAGTAACGGGGTATAAAACTGCCGGCGGATCGTCGCTTTGCTGTGGGGCCTTAATTTTCCCTTTTTGCCCCGTTTATAGCCTGGATAGGCTATGCGTGCGGCGCGGTCTATTATCTCTTGGTTTAAATCCTCCAAGAATTCGTTGCCCAATGTCAGCGTTATGGCTTTCAGAAATCTGTTTTCGCCGCCATTTTCAATATAGGCCACCACGGCATGGGCCACGGTTTTACGGGAAGTTGGTTTTCCGCTAAGGATTTTTCCTTCAATCTCTAAACGGTATTTTTCCGCCTCGCTCCGGCTGTCAGTGCCAGTGCTTTGTCGTACGCGGACCCCATTGAGCGATCCAGTGATCTGCCAGTACGGCGAGTCTTCTCGTTTGATAATTCTAAGGGGCATGGTTTTGTCAGTTTCGTAAGATCGGCTTCATTGAATAACCAGATGTTCTCTTTTTTTTGAACCGGCTGAACCCCGGCGGCTTTTGCCAATGATCGCACCCTTCTCTTCATAACCGCTTCGTCACATTCAGTATAGAATGATGATTTCAGACAATGGGCGATTTCTCTTTCTGTTAATAGCATCACTCCCCCAAGCCCCGCGCCAGTGCTGCGCGGATTGTTGCGAAGTGTTTTACGATTTCCTTTTCACGTCCGCTGTTGTTTGGATATTTACTGATCTGACTTTGGGCGTTTTTTGTCATGTAGTTCATGAATTTTATAGCATCATCCAAAGCCCTCTGCGCGTCCTCGTCTGGCTTTACCGTTTTGTTAATCGTTCCATCCGAGGCGCTTTCCCGCGTGACGCAATTATCATCATTGGAACAAGAGCAAGGATTACCGCTGTTCGGACATTCACCTGTGGCGGGCTGCGCGGTCTGGCCTTGGGCGTAAAGGCGGGCGGCTTTCTCTATTTTTAAAAACCAGCCCATTTGTTCGCCAGTCAGCACATCTAACGGAAACTTTTGCATCGCTTCATCCAGCCCCTCAATAACGGGCGGATGCGGTTGGGCGGCGCGGGTGTTCCATGCTTCAATTGCTTTCTCTTCTGAAACACACTCCGCACCCATAGCGCCGCATTCACATACAGCCGCATATCTAATGGACGGTTTAGGTTTCTCGTAATGAATAGCCACCACATCGTTTGTGGATAGATTTTCGTCACAAAACGGGCAATTCTTCAAAAGCATTTCATTTTTATTGGTCATTTTCTTCCTCGTCATTAAATGGTGTAAATACGCCGATACATGACGGGCATACAGGATCGCCCTCCGTGTCGGTATCAACATGCAATTCTTGTTCGTCAGTAAGACGGCCACAGTTTCCGCAAGGTCTGTCCATATCACCCCTCCCCATTCAAATCGGTTTTACGTTTAGCCCGTTCATTCTTGACCATTTCAACATTGGCAGGGGTCGAATAAAAATTGCTATCGGGCCAGTTTGTATCAAGAACAAGCCCCATTTCTTCCGGGGTTTTCTTATCAAACGGCGCTTCCCATTTTCCGGTGAAACATTCGGAACATTTAGCATCGCCATTGCTGCCCCAATAAGAGCCGCCGCAAGCCGTGTTGTCGATGCATCCGCATTGTATGCATTTGAATAACGGCATCATTCACCCCCATTCAAATCGGGGGCGGCGGCAGAGGAAAGAAAAGCGTTTCCATCTTCATTGCTGCACCATTCAATGGGCTTTGCGTCCGGGCAGTTATCCCATCCGCCGTAATCGTTCATACGTTGCCAACGGCCTTTCATGCCATTTCGATATTCGTTTGATTTCTTGCTGTAGGGCTTAAACCGCATCGGTGTAAGTTCTCGGACATAGAACGGCTCCCCATCCCTCGGCGCTGTTTCAATAAGTTTCCACGGTTTATGCGCGGCTTGCTGGTCGATGATGGCGAGGGCTTCTTGGGCGACAGATTGGACATACTTATCTAACCCATTTTCTGGGGTTCCAGTCGCAACTAATTTCAAAGCCTCCCGCACCTTCCCCAGCCCATCCGTGTCGGGTTGCGATTGAAGGGCGCGGAGATATATGATCGCATCGTGAGCATGGTCCATCTCGTCTGTGTCATGGACGTATCTGTGTTCACGGCGGAGTTCGGCGTGTTGCTTCAACTGAGCTTCAAGCGCATCAATCGCCAGCTTGATCGGGTCTTGGGTCATAGGTATTCCTCCCCGTGAATCTTTCCGTATAGCATTGCTTGGAAAAGCAAAATCCTGTCCGCTTTTTTCAACAAATTCAGTTCAGCGGCGACCTGTGTTGCCAAAACAAATTTCTTGTAAAAAGTCTCGTTATTGCAAAGGATAAAATTTAAGTCACCAAGACGGTATGATGTGAAATTTTCTCGAATATCGTCATAATCACCGTCATTCATGTCTAAGATATAAAAACCGTATCCCTCAAGAATCTTGACCGTCTCTTCCATTTGACCGGGTCCGCTACAATTAAAAATCCAGTCTTCATCCGTATTAAGGACAGGCGGGTTGCAAATGTATCTCGATCCTGTTTCTTGACAGTCCGCTGGAATCTCATCGAAGATTTTTTCGATGTTCGCTTGGATCATCTTTTTGTCAGATTCGTACAGACATCCGCTTTGGTAGTGGCAGATATAGCCACTGGGGGCTTTGCACTGTTCACACCATTCAATTTGAAGTTTAGATGCGGAGTCTTGGGTCATTTCTTGCCTCTTAGATTAATGTCGTTTGCTTAATGCGCCACTGGTAATGGTTTCTTGGGTCTGGATATTTGCTATTTTTAATCACGAACTTGATCTCGATATCTCCGCGCTCTTTCATTTCTTGAACGGGCCGAATAAAGCCAGATACAAACCTTCTTTGCCTATTGATGCCGGTATAGCGAAGATTTTTGGGCATCGGCTCCCAATCCAAAGGTGGGTTTAGCTTCTTCTTCACGCCGCAATCCTTTCCGCGCATTCCGGGAACACAGCCCCGTCGATGACGCTCTGAATATCCTCGGCGATAACCAAATCCTCCGCCTCAGCGATACGGACCAGCCGCGCCAGTTCCTTGACAATTGCGGCCTGCGCCATGATTTGTTGCTGGGTCATAATTACGGGGGTCATGCTGACACTCCCGCGCCTTGCGACTGCTTCGCCAGCTGACAGGCCCAATCGCGCATAGCCTCATCAGCGCAGCCGATCACGCCGCGCTTATCCACGCCGCCAGCATCGCGCCATGACAGGCCGATAATGGGCTGGTTTCTGCGGTCGTAGAGATCGGTGCGGATCGTGTTAAAGCTGCGGGTCTTGAGCCATTCCGTGAAACGCTCGGCCTGATCCTTGCTATGCAGGAAAAAGTACCCGTCCTCAATTTTTGGTGTTTGTTCTGCCAATTTATTCTCCTAAGCGGTCTGTTTTGCTGGCTCATCTAGCATCATTGCGTATCGGTAATCGTCTGGATGAGGGAGCGCGATGCCAATGCTGGCCGCGACCCCCTCAATGGTAGTCATGTATTCGGCAAAGTCCTTTGTGTTCAGGGTCGTGGTGCTTCTGCCGACGGTGATCACCTTGCCGAGGATGATTTTTTCCTCGGTCCCAAGAACTCGGACCTTGAACATTTCATGCAGATCGTCCGCAGAATGCCCGGTGTCCTTTGCCAGAGCGTTCAGCCACATCCAGTAAGTGCGATTTTGGCTGTTGCTGCGGCTGCGGCGATATTCCTTCACCTCGACTGAATAGGTGCGCGCCGGGTTCAGCGCCTTGATAAGTTCAAGGGCTGATTCACGCCGCTGCTGGTTTTCGAGGATGAAGAAATGCGCCATTACGCCACTTCTCCCATAACTGTGAAGTCAGGAAACTTAGTTGCTAAACGCTGTATTCTTTCAGCCATTCTCTCAGGCGGACGAGGGTCAATAATTTTGATTTCTTTATTAGCCATACCGTCAACAAAGTGGCTGGTTGCCCATACTTCGCCATTGGGAGTCAGGAATATCTGACATATACCAATGTCGAATCTCTCAATGCTGCAGGTATTTTTATCACCAATAATAATTTCAAACTTGGTATCACCACGTTCGAGATTATAAATCGCAAAAATATGCCTATCGATGCCAGAGTCTTGTTGGCGCGGTCTACCATCTTGATAAATAGTTAGGTCAGAAGCCTGAATATCAGGAAAATATTTTCTTAATTTTGCTTCCCAGCTACCATGTTTAAATTCATCAGCGTTGCAGAAAATATCTACGTCTTTAATTTGACGGTTCGCATACAAATCTCTTAGGCAACCACCGGCAATAATCGCATCCCCGGTGATCCTCAGGACCTCCTTAAGTACCTCGCCCCAAACATCTGGGACCACAACACTGAGCCTTGTCATTTCCATTGTTTTTTCTTTCTAAAACGGTATTGAATCCTCGAAATCGTCCATAACGGGTTCCGCCCGTTTTGCAGGCTGGGTGCTTCTGGCTGCGCGCTGGGTTGATTCCCCTGCCCCGCCATCGTCCTTGCCGGAAAGCATGGTCAGTTCGCCCTTGAATGGCCGCAGCACGACCTCCGTGGCGTAATGCTTCACGCCATCCTTTTCCCATTGCCGGGTTTCAAGCTGGCCCTCGATATAGACCTTGCTGCCTTTGGTGACATACCGCTCCATGACACCGATGATGTTCTGGTTAAACACGACAACCTTCGTGAACTGGGTACGCTCCTGACGTTCGCCTGATTTTTTGTCTTTCCACCTTTCCGACGTGGCGATTGAAAAGCTGCAGACTTTATCACCCGACTGCATATTGCGAATTTCAGGGTCGGCACAAGTATTCCCGATTAAAATTACCTTGTTTACGCTTCCGCTCATTTTACTGTTCCTTCGTTGATGTGTTTCCATGTTTTGTTGCGAACTATGCAGCCTATTGTCGACTGCTTAACTCCGTACCTGTCGGCCAATTCGTATTGGTTAAACTTTCCTGATTGATACTCTGTGCGAATATTAATCACGTCTCCCTCGGCTAACTTTGAATTTGCATTCCGTGCTCCTACGGCTTTATTTTTGTGAAATTCTTGCCGGTTTTTCTTGATCATATCCGTGGTGTTGCTTTGCTTGTTTCCAAGCATCAAATGCCCCGGATTGACGCATGAAGGGTTATCGCAGACATGGCAGACACAGAATCCATCCGGGACAGGAAAAAAGTTCAGTTCCCAAGAGAGCCTGTGCGCTGACACGTACTTGTTTTTGTAGCGTAGATTTCCGTATCCACCGGGCCGCTTGGCGCCCAGCCAGTTCCAGCATAGGTCATTTGCTTTAACATCAACCTTTGACCAGAAGGCCGCTACGGAAGGGTCGTTAAAATCCAATTTTTGCTCCTATCGCAATGTTGATTTTTGGTGAATTTTGACCCCGGCCAGCACTCGGCCACCGTCGCGCACAAAGGCGTTTACGGCGATCTGGATATGCTCGTCCTTGAAGTATGGCCGCAGGGCTTGGAGATCGACTGCGCCGATGTCCTCAATGTCGCCAGCCCAGCTGGTGCGCAGCCCTGATGTGGCCCCGCTTTCGCTGATCGTCCGCGCAAGTTTGGAATCCTTGGCCGACGATGCGTAATTATCCAGCCTAAGGGCTTTCTCATCCCTCATAACGGCGACATCCATAAGGTCTTGTGCGGTGTCGTGAATGCCCTCAGCCGCGTGGGCTTCGGCTTCGAGGGCCAGTTGATCGGCCTTAGCGCGTTCGGCTTCGGCTGCAAGCCTTAACCGTTCACGTTCTTTTGCAGCTTTGGCCTCCAAGAACTCCTGCTGCATCTGGACGACACGCGCAGAAATCTTGTCCAGCTTCGCCAGGTTGCCGTTTTTGAATCCGTCCACTATTTTGCCAAGCTTGGTAAAGCCATCCTTTTCAGCCTTGTGCGCGGCTTCAATGGCCTTTTTGGCCGACTTCACGGATGCGAGAAAATCGGCGGCTTTGCCTGCGGTTTCATCATCCACCACGTCGGCGACTTCGATCTTGCCCAGATCCTCGATTTTCTGAATCTCAGCGGCATAGTTTGTTTTCAGCTTTTCGGCCAAAATCTCTTCGTCGCTTGGCGGCTTGTTATGCCCGGCTTGTGGAATTTTATATGCGGTCATGGTTTATGCCTCCGCGTAATTGGCTGCGGTTTCATCAGGCGAACCGTGGATGCTTGGGATATTCAGGCGTTCGCTTTCCTTTTGGAAAACGGCGCGGCGGTTGGCGATGATGGCCTTAACGTCCCTGAATTGGTCATCCGTCATGCGGGGTCTGGCCGCGACTGCCTTTTCCTTGGCGATATCCAGTTCCGCATTGTTACGGGATTCCGCAATGCCATCCTTGATGTTCCAGAACTCGTCCTCGTTAAGGGGAATGATTTTGGCAGGAGCAGCTTTAGATTCTGGCTCGTGGCTGATGCTGTCACGTTCCGGATCGTCCCCGGTTTCAAGACCCAGTGCTTTCAGTAATGCATATTTTACGCCGTATGAAATGGCTTTACCGGGGCCTTTGTCTTGCTGGTCGATGCCATAACCGAATGTTGGCACGTCAATGTAATCTGAGGGATCGTCCACATTCACAAAGCGAACATCGAAGTTTGCCTCTGTGCGATTACCATCCACTTTGGTCACCATATTCTGCGGATAATAAATGACCCCTTCTTCTACAAGGTGTGGACGGACTGCGGCCGTTACCGCGTCATGGGAAACAAAGCGGTACTGGATACCCTGTTTTTTGTCCTCTTTCTGGACATACTCGACCTTTTTCATGGCCGCGTGTAAGCGCTGGTGGATGTTTTTAGAGATAGCTTTTTCAGTTTTCTTTTCGGTGGCAGTCATTGTCGTCTCCTATCAATCAATCAGTTATCGTTGGCTGGTGGTCGCAT
>CAACXI010000111.1_pt1 | contig 25426 bp, 20 predicted proteins | sample 2275891 | NCBI WGS metagenome assembly CAACXI01 (sample SAMEA5312484, study PRJEB27640) | indoor metagenome | biome: indoor environment; feature: controlled; material: polymer antistatic dissipative epoxy resin | place: Italy | collected 2014-05-27 | reverse complement strand
CCGCCAGTCCGGCCAGACGGGCTTTGCGGGTCAGGTTTTGAACGGCCCGTTCCGCCAGTTGAACCATTTTATGCGCGACATCAGGGCGCAGGCCCAAGGCCCAGCGTCCCCGAATGGCCTGGGATGCTTTCTTGGGCGGCATTGTTGCCGCGGCAATCAGCGCATCACCAATGGCGCGCATCTTGATGGCTTCGGTCACATTGGAACGCACATTGCCCAGATTATTCGCAGCCTGTGTCAGGCGGTCGAGTCCGGGGCCCAACGGCGCTTCTAAAAACGGCGGCAGGTTTAAAAGACGCGGATGCAGCCCGAATAATTTTCCGGCCATTGGTGTATCGCCCAGCGCAAATTCGATATCACCCCAGGGCAGGCGTACAGAATAGGGAACAATCAAACCGTCCCGCGTTTTGACCTTCTCTGCCATTTCATATTCGCGCTGGATGTAACGCTGGTCGTTTTCTTTCAGGATCTGTATATCGGCGTGTTGTTTGATGGCCATGATCGGACCCAGCTGATTAATCAGCGGCGGGACTTCAGGTGGCAGAATTTCGGCATCGTAAGTAAAATAGGTTTCCGCTTCAAACGTGACGAACGCCACTTCGCTGATCGTCCCGGTCGCGGCACATTTCTGGCAATCGATACGTCCTGTGCCGTGACAGGGGGGGCATTTTATTTTGCCCATCGACCGACAGGCAGTGCAGGGGGATTCGCCGTGGCCATTACATTTCCGGCACGTTCCCATGCTGCCATCTTTTTGACGGCTGACCTTTTTGCCGCGGCACATGGGACAGACAATGGTCCGGTGGGCCTGACATTTTGTACAATTGCTATTGCCCGCGCCGTGACAGGTGGGGCAAAGCGTCTTGCCGCCCGCACAATTTGTGCAGCTATTGAAATAAACAAATTTCTTGGCCAGCCGGTCCAGCTTCACAACCAGATGATTGATTGTGAAACCCTTATCAGGACGCTTTTCCAGCACATCGCTGATATAGCCGATGATATCCGGATTGAGCGTGGTTTTTTCGATGGTGGTTGTGATCTTTATTTGCAGATCAGAAGCAGACCCGCACACTTCACCCTGTTCTTTTCCCGGCACGGCTTTTTCGGCAACGCTGGGTTTGACGGTGAACAGGCTGCGGGCTTCGAAATGCAACACCTCGCCTTCAAATTTTGTCAGCGTGATGGTTGCGGGGTCGATGCCATTACCCTTTGCCACGGTTTTAACCCGGTCGAGCGCGCGTTGAATAATGACAGGATCAACGGGTTCTTTATCCGTGTCCTGATGATTGTGCGCGGCATCGCTATAGGCTTGTTCGCCGTCCATCATTGTAGATTGTTCTGCAGGAATTGGAGTGTGCGGTCATCGGCCTTATGCGCGGCATTGGCGTCATAATGTTCACCATGCAGGCGGGCAAAGGCATGATCGACACCGGGATAGCTGTGCGCTGTGATTTTTGGGTTATGCGCGATGGTGGTTTTGATTTTTTCCTGTGCATCCTTGCTGACGAATTTATCTTCTTCGGCGATATGCATCAAAAGCGGGTTTTGAATATTGGTGACGTCATCGGTCAGCGCATCCAGACCGACACCGTAATAAGAAACAGAGGCGGCAATTTTTGTGCGCGCGGCCATCAGATAGGCCAGCTTTCCACCCAGACAATAACCAACACATCCAACCTTCCCGTTTGATTGCGCGTGGCCCTTGAATGTGTGCAAGGTGGCGCGCAAATCTTCGATGCCCATATCAACATCGAAGCGGTTTAAAAGGTCAAACGCCTTTGCCCATTCTTCCTTGGTCTTATCGGTCAGTTGAACGCCTGGTTCCAGCCGCCAGAACAGATCCGGGCAAACGGCAATAAAACCTTGCCGGGCCAGCGCATCACATTTTTCGCGCATTTCCTGATTCACGCCAAAAATTTCCTGAATCAGGATCACCGTGGGGGCGGGAAGGTTTTCCGGCATGGCGACATAGGCGGTAAAGGATTGGCCGTCCTTGGACGGGATAATGATTTCGGACATAAAAAATTCCTGCTGGGGTCGGGTTTCAAAATATGCCCTTTAAGATACATGGGCCAAACCCGCCGGGAAAGAGCGTTCGCAGAAATCTTATCAAATGGCCGGTTGCGGTTGCGGGGCCTGCCGTGGCGCGATAAGGGCCGCTTCCGGTTCAAGCGCGCTTTCAACCCGTGCCAGGAATGCCGCGCCCAGCGACGCTTGGCGGGCGGTCATTGCATCATTGCGGGTAACGACCACGGCGCAGCTTTCAGTGACACGGAATTTGGCCTGTAGGCTATTCGCCTTTAACGACGCGCCGGTTTGGACCACATCGCAGATCGCGTCGGCCAGCCCCAGACGAATGGTGTCTTCCAGACCGCCATCACGCGCGATAATTTCAACATCAAGGATATCCCGCTGTTCCAACCAGTCGCGCAGCAAGGCAGGGTAGGCGGTGGCAATGCGCAAACCCTGTAAGTCTTCTGGTGTATTCAGCGTGTCTTGTTCGGGGGCGGCGACCCACAGGGCGCATTGACTGACCCCGTTCAGGGTTTTTTCAATGCGCAGGTTTGGTGTTTGCCCCTGCAGTCGGGCGGCGGCGTTAAATTCCAGATAGGTATCAAGCCCGATGACCGCCATATCGGCGGCCTTGGCTTGCAAGGTTAAAAGCGCGTCAGCGGGGCGTTGCAGCAGGGTTTCAAAGGCAGGAATGGCCCCTTTTTCATCGCGCATTGTCCCGAAATCAAGCCGTATGTCTGTTTTTTCAACGCTGAGGCCAGCCGGGTTCATAACGGCATTGAAGTCATCCTTCAAACGCCCCTTTTTCGGCAGCACCAGGCGGAAGTCCCTGTCTTGATTTGTTAATTTATTCATCACGCACACCTTACTATTCATACCGTTTGCCGGTTATTGTATGACTGTATTACTACAGTAGTACAAACAGGGCAAGCAGAATCGGGCGTACGGACGAAATTTTTTTGCTTTTGTTATTTTTGCTGGCTTGGGAGCGTGTTTTTCAAATGGTCGAGGATCAGGCGGTAGCCTTGATGCGGTTCTTGTTCCAGATAACGCGCAACGCGACCGACTGTCGTTGTGCTGGCCCCGGTCATGGCGCTGATATCGCGATAGGATAAATTGCCCTGATCCAGCAGCCGGGCAATTAAAAGCCGTTCGGCAAAATCACCAATTTCTTTTCGCGTGCAAAGATCGGTCAGAACCCGCCGGACCTCATCTGCAGTGTTCAACACGGCCAGGGTTTCAAATAAAACCTGTTGCGGGTCATCTTTCAGCAGTTCCGGGGTTTCTTTTATTTTGGACATGATTATCTTGTATTAGAAGCCTCTTTGAAGGCTGTCAATCTTTGCGCCTTTATGACAGGGCTGCCTCAGGGAAAGAAACGCGCCATGAAAGTAACCTTTGATATTGATTGCACCCCGGAAGAAGCGCGCGCCTTTATCGGCTTGCCGAATATCGCGCCGATGCAGGAACGGTTGATGAAGGCGATGGAAGGCAAGTTGCATGACAACCTGAATTCGCTGGATCCGGAATCGTTGATGAAGACATGGTTGCCAATGTCGTTTCAAGGGTGGAACGATATGCAGAAATCTTTCTGGGATCAGATGACCAAGGCGGGCGGCATGGCGGCCCCCGGCTTTACAAATCCCGCGGCCAACGCCGAAGCCGGCGAAAAAGAATCCCAAAGTAAAAAATAGCACTCAATAATGAGAGGCGTGATGATGGATACGATTTATGCGCTGGCCACAGCACCGGGACGTTCAGGCGTTGCCGTGGTGCGTGTATCGGGACCGGCGGCGCTGCACAGCCTGACGCAATTATCCGATGATGATGCCCGCCCGCCCCAGCCGCGCATGGCGACCTTGCGCGTGTTGAGCAACCCGGCAGATAAAGCCATTATCGACCATGCCATCGTGGTTTATTTTGCCAACCCCGCATCGTTTACCGGTGAAGATGTTGTCGAATATCATCTGCATGGCGGTCCGGCGATTACGCGCGCCTTGTTAAAGGCCCTGTCGCGTTTCACCGGTCATCGTCTGGCGAATCCGGGTGAATTTACCCGCCGTGCGTTTGAAAACGGCAAAATGGATCTGACCGGGGCCGAAGCGATTGCCGATCTGATCAATGCGGAAACGGAATTGCAGCACGCGCAGGCCTTGTCGCAAATGTCCGGCGCGCTGGCCGGGATTTATGATGGCTGGCGGCATGATTTGACCCGGGCGCTGGCGCATCTGGAAGCCGATCTGGATTTCCCCGATGAAGATTTACCCGATGGTGTGGCCGATCAGGTTTTTCCGGTTTTGGAAAAATTACAGATGCAGATTGCCGAACATTTAAATGATAAGCGGCGCGGCGAAATTTTGCGCGATGGCATTCATATTGCCGTTATTGGCGCGCCCAATGCGGGGAAGTCTTCATTGGTCAATGCGCTGGCGCAGCGTGATGTGGCGATTGTTTCCGAACACGCCGGCACAACGCGCGATGTGATCGAAGTGCATCTGAACCTTGGTGGTTATCCGGTCATCTTATCGGATACGGCGGGCTTGCGCCCGGACCAGCTGGGCGATGATCCACACGGCACGATTGAAAGCGAAGGGATTCGCCGTGCGCTGGAACTGGCGCAGCGCGCCGACCTTAAAATCCTTCTTTTTGACGGGTCGCAATTCCCGGATATGGACCCCCATACCAAGGCCTTGATTGATGAACGCTCCATCGTTGTGATGAACAAGGCCGACCGCGCCGTACACACGCTAAACGGCATGGCGGTATCGGCAATGACGGGTCTGGGGCTGGATCAATTGCTGGCGGAAATTGTCACGCAGACGGAATTTTTAATCGGATCGCGCACCACGCCATCGTTGACCCGCCATCGTCATCGCGCCGCGCTGGAAGCGTGCCAGCATTCGATTGAACGCGCGTTAAATGCGGCTTCCCCGGAATTGATTGCCGAGGATGTCCGGTTGGCGGTGCGGGCATTGGGCCAGATTACAGGCCGCGTTGATGTCGAAGATTTGTTGGATATTATCTTCCGCGATTTCTGCATCGGCAAATAATCAACAGATTTAACATATTTTTTGACAGGCAAGGGTGTTTGGGTGTATTCCCAAGGGCTTGTTTTTCTGGGCCTGTGTTTGGGCCGGTAGCGGGGACGCACGATGATTTTCCTTTTGCGCGAAATGTTTAAACGCCAGGGTTGGGATGGCTATAATGCCTCCCATCATTACGCCGATCTGGGGATCACAGCGGGCGCCGGGGCCGCCATTGCTTTGGCCATCGGCACAGACACAGAATCTTCCCGTTATTATTTTGAAAATTCAGTTTTCTTTGCTGCTGCCGGTTCTTTGATGTTGTCTTTCAGAACAGTAACAGCCAGCGAGCCGGACACAAAATCGCCGCGCATCACGCCCTATCTGACGAAGCTTGTCAGTGGCGCGGTATTGGGTATGGCGATTGCCGCAACGCCGCTGGTCACGCTTCCGGGACCCGAAGGCTCAAGCTTGAGAGAGCGCATTCTCCAGGATAATCAGGATTACGTTCTTTTGCGCAAACGCCAAAAGGCCCTTGAAAAAGAACTCTTGAATAATGTTTCACATGAAACAATTGAAAACACGGCCCCACAAAAAAGAGGTTTGGGACTTTAGGTATGACCCAGAATAGCCAGATGCGTTTTGATGTGATTGTTGTCGGTGGCGGCCATGCCGGTTGCGAGGCCGCAGCCGCGTCCGCGCGTATGGGGGCAAAGACGGCCCTGCTTACGCACCGTCTGGATACGATTGGCGTCATGTCGTGCAACCCGGCGATTGGCGGTCTGGGCAAGGGCCATCTGGTCCGTGAGATTGATGCGCTGGATGGCGTGATGGGTCGCGTGATTGACCGTGCCGGGATTCAATTCCGGATGCTGAACGCGTCCAAGGGCCCGGCGGTGCGGGGACCACGGGCGCAGGCCGACCGTAAATTATACCGTCAGGCGATGCAGGAAATTTTGTCGGACTACCCGAACCTGACGCTGCTGGAAGGTGGCGCGGATGATCTGGTGCTAGATCAAAATGGTGCCATATCTGGTGTTAAGTCATTGGACGGTAAGGAATATTCCTGCGGTTCGGTGGTTTTGACCACGGGCACATTCCTGCGAGGCTTGATCCATCGCGGCGAAGAGCGCATTCCCGCAGGGCGTGTCGGCGAAGCGCCAACAATCGGACTGGCGGAAACGTTGGACCGTCTGGGATTCCCCTTGGCCCGTCTGAAAACCGGAACCCCGGCGCGCATTGACGGACGGACAATCAATTGGTCCGGCATTGAAGAACAGCCGGGCGATAATCCGCCACAGCCCTTTTCCTTTTTAAATGACAAAATTCTGGTCCCGCAGATCCCGTGCCACATCACCCACACGACCGAAAAAACGCACGATATTATCCGTGCCAATCTTCACCGCGCACCGATGTATTCCGGTGCCATCAAGGGAACGGGCCCGCGTTATTGCCCATCCATCGAAGATAAAGTCGTCCGGTTTGCAGACAAATCCCGTCATCAGATCTTTCTGGAGCCTGAAGGTCTGGATGATCCGACCATCTATCCAAACGGTATTTCCAACGCCTTGCCGATTGAAGTTCAGGCTGAATTGCTGAAAACCATCCCTGGCCTTGAGCGGGCGGAGGTTTTTGAATGGGCCTATGCGATTGAATATGATTACTGCGACCCGCGCGATCTAAAGCCGACGTTGGAGTCAAAACGCCTGACCGGATTGTTTATGGCCGGACAGATCAACGGCACCACGGGTTATGAAGAAGCCGCCGCGCAAGGCCTGATGGCCGGGATCAATGCGGCCCTGTTGGCTGGTGGCGCGGAACGGGATTTTGTTCTGGACCGGGCCGATGCCTATATTGGCGTTTTAGTTGATGATCTGATTACACGCGGCGCACCGGAACCGTACCGGATGTTTACCAGCCGCGCCGAATACCGCCTGCGCCTGCGCTCTGACAACGCGGATCAACGTTTGACGGAGATTGGGGTGGCCCTTGGGTGTGTCACTGCTTCACGTGAAACAATCTGGCGAGCCAAATCGAATGCGCTGATTGCCGGACGAATGATGGTCCATAGCCTGAAGGCCACGCCGAACGAGCTGGCCGGAAAGGGCTTCCAGATTACGCTGGATGGTCAGCGCCGCTCGGCCTTTGACCTTTTGCGTTACCCTGAAATCAATCTGGAGCGCCTGTGCGGCCTCTGGCCGGAACTGACAACGTTGCGGGCCGATGTCGCGGAACAGATTTCAATTGATGCCCAATATGCCGGATATCTGGACCGTCAGGACGCCGATATTGTGGCCTTCCGTAAGGATGAAGCGCTGGAACTGAGCGCTGACTTGGACTATGCCGCAATTGGCAGTCTGTCCACGGAAATCAGGTTAAAGCTGGAAAAGGCGCGCCCCGCGACTCTTGGCGCGGCGTCCCGTATCCCGGGCGTTACCCCGGCGGCTGTTGTGGCCCTTCTTCGTCACGTTAAACGTAGACCGCTTAAAGATGATGCAGCCTGATCCCATGAATAATGTTTCACATGAAACATTGGCGCGACTTCGCCAATATGAAGCTCTGCTGGTTAAATGGCAAAAGGCGATCAATCTCGTCGGCCCAGCCACGATCCCGGATGCCTGGAACCGCCATTTTGTTGATTCTGTCCAGATGGCGCCGCTTTTACCTGCTCATGCTAAAACACTTTATGACCTGGGCAGTGGTGCGGGTTTTCCGGGTTTGGTTCTGGCGATTTTAAACCCTGAACTTTCCGTGACCTTAATTGAATCCGACCATAAAAAATCGGCTTTTCTGGCGACTGTTTCACATGAAACAAAAACGCCCGTTAAGATCTTAACCAAACGAATCGAGCAGGCAACCGATTCGCTTCCCGCGCCGGATATTGTCAGCGCCCGGGCTTTGGCTTCCCTTTCCGACCTTTTGACCTATATTAAACCATGGGTTGAGGCGAACCCGAATTTGACGTGTCTTTTCCCAAAGGGCGCGCAAGCCAATGCAGAAATTGAAGCAGCCCAAGGGCTTGCGCAGTTTTCAGCGTCGCTGACGCCCAGCCTGACCGACGGGTCAGCGCAAATACTGACCCTGACGAACATCGTTTATGTGGCTCAAAAACATTGACGCCGGGGCTGATTCCGGGCCATAGTCTGGCCATTCCCAAGCCCATAAAATTTGTCTAAAAAGCCTTATAAAAGGAAATTTGAGTTCATGAGCGCAGCAGTGACCTTGCAAACACCACGCATTATGGCAATCACCAACCAAAAGGGCGGCGTTGGCAAAACCACAACCGCCATTAACCTCGCCACGGCGATGAGCGCGGTTGGAAAGCGTGTTTTGTTGCTTGATCTGGACCCGCAGGGCAATGCATCCACTGGGCTTGGCATTATGCGCGCCGATATCAAACACTCCACCTATGATGTTTTGTTCGGTGAAGTGGCCGTCATGGACACTGTGATGAAAACAAAAGTGCCGGGATTGTCGATTGTGCCGTCCTCCATTCATTTGTCGGGCGCTGAAATTGAGCTGGTGACATCTGAACGCCGTGAATACCGCCTGCGTGAAACGCTGCGGATGCCGCTGCCCTTCGACTATGTGATTATTGACTGCCCGCCATCGCTCAGCCTGCTGACGCTGAATGCCTTGGTCGCGGCAGATACGATTGTTGTCCCGTTGCAATGCGAATTTTATGCGCTGGAAGGCCTCAGCCATCTGGTCAAAACGATTGAGCGTGTGCGCAAAACATTCAATCCGGAACTGGATATTCATGGCGTTGTTCTGACCATGTATGACAAGCGGAATAATTTGTCGAACATGGTTGCCGAAGATGTGCGCCAGTTCTTTGGTGACAAGGTTTATAAGACTGTTATTCCACGCAACGTACGCGTATCCGAAGCACCGTCTTTTGGTCTTCCGGCGATTGTTTATGATATGCGTTGCCCCGGCGCGACCGCCTATATCCATCTGGCCAGCGAAGTTTTGAAGCGTGAGCGTACGCGTCCCGGCCAAACCTTGTTGCCGCCCGCAAGCGGTATGAATTCATCCGGCACAGCCCAGGGAGTTGCATCATGAGCAGTTTAAAACGTGGTGGTCTGGGACGTGGCCTGAATGCCCTTTTTGAAGATGAAGAAACACCGGCCTTTGCTGCCCCGGCGGCCAGCGCCGCGGCGATTGCCGCCGCCGCACAGCTTGAAGAATCATCAAGCGTACAGCGTAAAACTTTGCCGGTTTCAATTTTGCGTCCCGGCCAGTTTCAGCCGCGTCAGGTTTTTGATGATGCCGCGCTGAAAGAACTGGCGGAATCCATTGCCCTGCATGGCGTTTTACAGCCCTTGCTGGTCCGCCCGTTAAAAGATGTTTTCGGCGAATTTGAAATCATTGGTGGCGAACGCCGCTGGCGCGCGGCTCAAAAAGCACAGCTTCATGATGTACCTGTCATCATTCACGAATTGGATGATGAAGCGGCGATGCAAATCGCGCTGATCGAAAACCTGCAACGCGAAGATTTGAACGCCATCGAAGAAGCCGAAGCGTATCAGCGTTTGATGAATGAATTTGCCCATACGCAGGAAAAGCTGGCCAGTGTTGTTGGCAAAAGCCGCAGCCATATCGCCAACACCGTACGTTTGTTAAACCTGCCCGGAAGCGTACGCGCGATGATCCGTGACGGGAAATTAACGGCGGGTCATGGCCGTGCCCTGATTACCTCTGCCAACCCCGAAATTCTGGCGCGTGAAGTGCTGGAAAAGGGCTTAAGCGTACGCGATACCGAACAGCTTGCCGGGCAATCTGATGCCAAACCGGGCAAGGCGCGTAAGGTTAAGGGGGCAAAGGACGTCAATACGGTCGCGCTGGAGCGTGAATTGATGGACAAGATCGGCATGAAAGTGACACTGGACAGCCGGAATAATGCCAAAGGCGATATGGTCGGATCATTGAAAATTGATTTCACGTCTTTGGATCAATTGGATACCTTGATTAAGGCGCTGACAGCCAACAGACTGTAAATTTGAGTTACATATTCCAGTTACAGGGGCCGAAAATTATATGGCAAGGGCGGCCCGTTACGATTTATGGCGCTCTTACCCGATTCTTCCAATTGTTTTAAAAACGCCTCCCGGTCATGGCCAAGATAGCGACCCTGCACCAATCCGACTTGCGGGAAAGTCTTGCGCAGAAGATCGGCGCTTTCGGCAGAGCTGACCCATTCGCAGATGATTTCTGCTTTTGGCGCCACATGACTGGTTTTGGTCAAAATATTTTCCAGCCTATTGTTGTCACCAAGCATAGCATTGGTCAAAAAATGCCCGTCAATTTTGACGAAATCCGCATAGGGGCCCAAATTCATCAACCGCACCTGATCAAAAGGCGAATCTGTCATATCATCCAACGCAAATTTATAACCATGGGCGCGCATAAAATTTAGACCCTCAGCCGAAGGCTGATCCCCTTGCCCGTCTTCCAGAAATTCAAAAATAATTTGATCCGGGGAAAATCGGTCCTGAAAATGTGTCAGCAGCATTTCATGCAGGCCTGTCAGCGCATCCAAATCCGACGCATTGCGGCTGGAAATATTGATTGAAACTGGAAAGCCTTGATTGCTGATTGCCTGGTCAACAGCAGCCAAAACAACGGCCGTATCAAACAGGGCGTAAAATCCACCCTGGTAAATTTCGCTGACTGGTTTGGCGAGGTTAAAAGTTTCGGCATCCTGATGATTAATGCGCAGCAAATATTCTGCAGGCGTCGTGGCCTTTCTATTCATATCGCTGAATGAAATATCGTGCCAAGGCTCTGGCTCGAAGAAAAAATGACCCTGTTCCAGCGCGGCGAGCAGCGGTTCAACGGTCTGACTTCCCTGTAAACCTGCGCGCATATTGGCGGTCAGCAGGCTGATTGTGCCCTGAATATCTTTTTTGATTATCATTTTTTTTCACCCTGTTTCAAAAAAGGTAACATAAAAGTCTGAACGCTTGCAAATTCGGCTGTCTTATTGTGCAGGGCAGCTTTACCGAAAGTTAAATGGGGGACGGTATCATTGTGGTGTGGGGAGGGGGCATTCCATGGCGCAAGCAAAGCAAAATGCGGTTTATGAGCCTATTCGCGCGTCACTGAATAAGCCGCTGGGCGAGTTGATTTATGATGTGACCGGCAGCCCTTTTGTGCAGCAATTTTATGCAGCAAAAAAAGATATTTCCATTCCCGCCGGACAGATCGCTGAAAATCTGGGTGTGATTGATGGCGACATTAAAACCGCCCTTTTACTGGCGCAGGCCGCCGAACGCGTTTTGGAACTGACCGAACAAATCGATTCGCTTTATAAACCCCATCGCCACCGGTCAGGATTTAATCGCGTTTCCGCGCCGATGGTCCCGGCAGATGATCCGATTTTTCAACATATTGGTTCACCCAAGGATCCCGAAATTGTACAAATGGCGCAGGCAAGCTGGCAGTTGGCACAAATCTATTTAAATCTGGAACAGGACGGCCAGATTGAAAATCCGGGGGAGCGCGTCTTTAGCGCCGCATTTATCGACGCATTTAAAAAACAGGCGCGCGGGAATTTTGAACACGCGGCAGAAATGCTGGATGAAAAATCCTATGCCGATGCGGCGTATCGTTTACGCCTTGCGGCCCAGCGTTACGCGGTTGGGGAATCCGTGCCCGAAACACCGCACGTTTTTGCGCAGCATTTGCGCGATGATGAAACATTGCATCCGCGCATCCGTGCCATTGCGGCAAGGCTGGCCGTGATTACCGAAGATCAACGGGGGGCGGAACGGGCGTTCATTCAACCGGTACAACAACCACCCACACCACAAATTTATGTCAGACAGGGTAATGCTGTTTAAGCCCTGAAAATCTTAGCGGGCTGATAAGGCAAGGATGGCTTGCGCGGTCAGAACATCATCCGCCGCACCTGTTTTTTTGCAATCCGCTTCCAGTTTTGCCAGACGGTTCAGCGTCATTTCCAGCCGTGCCATCGACCACCGGCCAACCTGATCGCGGAAAGAATCTTCCCATTTGAAAAAAACTTTCGGGTTCAGCTTGCCCATCGCTTCGGGCATCGACAGCCCTTGTTCCATCATGCTGCGGGTCAGATGCAAACGGCGGAAATGATTTTGCAGCGAACGGTGAATGACGATAATCGCCATCCCCTCATCAACCAATTGCCGGAAACTGCGCAGGGCAATATCGGGGTTCGCACCGCCCGTGGCATAAATCAAATCATCAAGGCTGCGCGCGCCGCCCTGTCCGCAACAGGCCTGAACATCGTCCAGTGTGGCCTTGGTTCCGGACGGCGCGCTGGATAAATAAATCGCCAGCTTTTCAACTTCGTTGCGGGCAATTGCGCGGTCAGCCGTTAATTGCTGGGCCAGCCATTGGGCGGCATCATTTTCAATGCCATAGCCCGCCGCCCGTAAATCCTGACGGATCAGGGTCAGAACATCGCCCTGTGATGCGGCATAGCATGGGATGGCCGCCGCATTCGGGGCCGCTTCAAATAATTTGCGTAAAGAAGACCGTGTGCTCAGATCGTTTCCGTGCAAAACGACAAGGTTGGATGGGCTGGGGTTGGTCAGATATTCCTTCAGCAGGGTGGTCAGCGCATCCGCCGCGCCATCGATTTTAATCAGGCGCGCACCGCCCATCATCGACATGGCGTTCGCTTCATCCGACAGACGCGCCTTATCCTGATCCAGCATATCGGCAGTTAATTGTGCGACATTGAATGGATCGTTCAAATCCTTGACGACTGTGCCTGATAATGTCGCCACGCGCTCACGCGCCAAACCCTCATCCGGGCCATAAATCAAAATGGCGCGGGCGGCGGGATCGGGATTTTTCAGGAATCCGTCAATCTGGCGTGGCTGGATTTTCATGGGCCGATCTTATCCGCCTGAACCGCCCCGTCAAGCATCAGGACGCATCATCACGCAAAGTGTTTCAGGATAAAGGCAGTGACATTGGCCATGCGGCTTAATGTCTGGCCCTCTTTCCCGGATAACGGCTTTCCGTCCAGAACACGTTTTGGCAACGGGTTGGTCTGGCGGTCGCCGCGCAATGTGTCGATTGACGTATCGGTTGGTCCTTCGCGCAGTGGTTTCCCCTTTTCAAAGGTGAATTTGATCCGCGCCTGTGTTGCCTTGGTATGGGCCAGCGACAGGAAGTTTTCCCGCTCCAGCTGGATCAAATCTTCTTCGCGTGTGGCGATCCCGACATGGGTGTCGCCACCGGTCAGAACCGTGGCCAGCGCATCGGCAACAACCACATCATGCGATGTAGCTTGTCCGGCCAGATATAAATCATCCAGCGCGCCCTTGATCGAGGTTGCGGCATTTTTTCCCGGCAAATGAAAGACCGATGGCGCAGGCGGGGTGTAGCCCGGAACCAGTGACAAGGCCTTGGTCTTTGCATCGGCCAAAAGGCGGTCACGGTTCATCGTGACACCGTCTGATTTGGTCAGCCATAATTTCTTTTTCGCGTCCTGACCGGACATTGAAATCGAAAATTGCGGCATCATCAACGCCATAAAGGCGGCGCGAACAGGCGGGAATGGCCCGGCCTGAATCAATCCATCCTTTTGCGCCTGGAATGTGCGGTCCAGATAGCGTTCGCAACCGCCCCAACCGGGCAAAATGCCAATGCCGCTTTCAACCAGACCCATATAGGTTTCGGCATGGGCCTGAATCGCATCGCAATGAAGCAGGATTTCACAACCACCACCCAAGGCCCGGCCAGCCGGCGCGCCGACAACCGGGAAGGGGGCTTGGCGCAGGGCTTTATAAATTGCCTGTCCCTGATAGATCAAATCTTCAACGGCGCGGTACATCCCACGTTCAAAAACGCCACCCAGACCAACCGCGCGGATAAATTTGCTGCGCGTGGCGTCAAAGGCTTTGGAGATCAGGCCGATATTCGCGCCCAATGAAAAATGGCTGCCATCATTGTAAACAACCATGGCCTTGTAACGGCCCTGACTGTCATTGATGAATTTGATGCTTTCATTCAGCGCATACAGCACCGATGGTTCCAGCGTGTTCATTTTCGAATGAAATTCAAAACAGGCCACGCCATTACCGATATCCCACAGGCTGGCGGAATGATGATGAACCAGCGGTTTTGCCCCCCGCTTGAAATCGTCCAGCGCGATCACGCCTTCGGGTTTGATGTCTGCCTTATACGCGGTGGTCCCGGCGGCGAAATCAAAACTCATATGGACGGGGGTGTTCAGGTTCATGCGGTAAAACGGTTTCCCGGCGGCCAGTGCGATCACCGGGGGCACGGTCAATCCATCTGCTGCAACTTTCTGGGCAAAATATTCTGCACCGATCTGGTCCAGCATTTCAAAGGGGCCTTGTTTCCAATTATACCCTTCGCGCATGGCGGCATCGATATCGGCAATATTATCCGACACGGCGGGGACCAGTGACGCGGCATATAATAATGTGTCGCGCATCACGACCCATGCCAGTTTGGCGGCATCATCACCGGCTTCAAAAACGGCCTGCGGCCCTTTTTTCCCGGCGGATACAGCAGCCAGTTTATCTTTTGTCACATTGCGATAGGTGCCGGACTCCAGATCCAGAACCTGTTTGACCTTGCTGCCATCGGCGCCCTTTTGCACGCGGTAAAAACCGCCATCCGGGGAACGGCGGCCTGTCCTTCCATCGGCCAGCATTTTGTGAACGATTTCCATCGCACGCGTGCTGTCGATTTTGCGGAACGCATCATCATCGGGCAGGGTGCGTTGCAGGCTTTCGGTCAGATGCGGGGTGATGCCGATGCCGACAAGATCCAGCAACCCGAACACGCCATCCTTGGGGAACCCCAGCGGCTTGCCCATCACGGCATCGGTGTCTTCGATCTTCATGCCGCGATCCAATGTTTCAACAATGGTGCGGAACATAAAATAAGTGCCGATCCGGTTGGCGATAAAGGCAGGCGAATCTTTGGCCTCAACCACTTTTTTGCCCAGATCAATATCGCAGACATCGCGCAAGGTCTTGGTGACTGTCGGCAAAGTCTGCGGGCCGCTGACCAGTTCCAGCAAGCGCATAAAACGCGGCGGATTGAAAAAATGGGTGATGGCGAAATGCTGTTGAAAGCTTTCCGAGCGCCCTTCGGTCAGGTCATGCAGCGGAATGGTTGATGTATTGGATGTAACGATTGTATCGGCCCGTTTGAATGCATCAATTTTTTCAAACAGCTTTTTCTTGATGCCCAGATCTTCAACGACAACTTCGATCACCCAGTCAGAATCCTTCACCGCCGTTTCAAGGTCGTCTTCCAGATTGCCAACCGTGATCCGTTTTGCGTTGGATGGGTCCATAAACCCGGCGCTTAAAGGGTCGGTATCGGGCGTGGCCTTTTTCATGCGGTCAATGGCGGATTTGGCGACGACGTTACGGTCCGTCGCATCTTTTGGCACGATGTCCAGCAGATGAACCTTGATCCCCGCATTGGCAAGTTGTGCCGCAATGCCTGAACCCATTGCGCCCGCACCGATAACGGTGGCTGTCCGGATTAAACTGGTCATGATCGAAACCCCTTATGGTTTTGGCGTGTTGGCGGCCTTTGGTGTGGCGTGCGGGTTTTCAATGATCACGGCAAAGCCTTGACCCTGACCAACGCACATTGTTGCCAGCGCATAACGCTTGTCCGTCCGTTGCAGGATTTTGCTGGCATGGCCGACCAGACGCGCGCCTGACGCGCCCAGCGGGTGACCCAGTGCAATCGCACCGCCATCAATGTTCAGTTTTTCCGGGGCCACTTTCATGCCCTGATTTTCCCATTCTTTCATCACCGACAGAACTTGCGCGGCAAACGCTTCGTTCAATTCGACGATATCTATATCTTCCATGGTCAGTCCGGCGCGTTCCAATGCCTTACGGCTGGATTCAACAGGACCAAGTCCCATTGTTTCCGGATCGCAACCTGAACCCGCGCTGGCGATGATGCGCGACAGGATGGGCAGGTTATTGGCGGTGGCAAATTCTTCGGAAGACATCAGCACCAGCGCCGCGCCATCGGTCAGCGGTGAGGACGTGGCCGCCGTGACCGAGCCATTTTCTTTAAAGGCGGGTTTCAGCTTGGCCAGTGTTTCCAGCGTGGAATCGGTGCGAACATTATCGTCCAGCGATACGCCATCAACCGCAATAATTTCGTCCTGATAATACCCGGCGCTTTGCGCGGCGGACAGTTTATGGTGTGACGCCAGCGCGAAATGCTCCTGTTCCTGCCGCGATACATTATATATGCCCGCCAGGTTTTCAGCCGTCGCGCCCATATTCATGAAATTTTTCACATGGCCGTCATAGACATTTTTATTGACCAGACCGTTCCATCCACCCATGGGCACACGGCTCATCGACTGGACACCGCCAGCGATAATTAGATCCGCATCACCGGCTAGAATATCATTCCGCGCCACGGCGATGGCACGGGCAGCAGACGCACAGAATTTATCCAGTGAATCGCCCTGTACGGAATTGGGCAGGCCACTATCCTTATGCAGGACGGCCATTCGTGCCGGGTTCAACCCTTGTTCCGCTTCCTGATGAACGCAACCCAGAACCAGATTTTCGATTTTTGCCGGATCGACTTTCGTGCGGGCCAAAAGATTTTTGGTCAGCAGTGCAACCATATCAATCGGATCAACATGGGCCAGCTGTCCCGGAGTCTTCCCACTGGTCGGGTCGGCGGCGCGGGTAAAGGGGGTGCGGACATAATCGAGGATGACGGCGTATTTCATATGTATCTGGCTCCTTGAACGGGCAATCATAATAGACCTATGAGTCGTATCAGTGCAGCGAAGGGGTGTAAAGGCGGGTGCCAGATGCGATCCCTTATTATGCGGCGCATAACGGGATTGATTTTTAAAGACGGTTCAGTAATCTTTCGCCCATGAAAATTACATCTTTGCACAGCGCCGCATTTCTTTGCGCCCTCCTGAATTTCCCGTCCATCGCTCAAGCGCAGGATGAAAATCCGTTACAGCTTCAGCTAGGGGGGCTTATGCGCGGCTATATTGCTGCGGTTGCACAGGATGAAGCACCGGGACGATCCGTGCAGCATTTTGATATATTGCGTGATACGGAAATTCATTTCAGCGGGAAATACAAATATTCTGACGCGCTGACCGCCGGTATTCATATTGAAACACGCACCGATGGTGGCGATGGTATGGATATCGATGAATCTTATGTTTATTTCAGCGGCTATTGGGGCAAGTTCAATTTCGGTGCCGAAGACGGCGCACCGTTTTTATTGCAGGTGGATGCCCCGTCCGCCGATAGTAATATCGATGGCGTTTCCCAATATATTCAACCGATCAATTATGATGCGGCAACCGGCACGGCGCTGACCAGCACCGTCAAGCTGGACTATGCGCATAAAATTTCCGGCAAGGCGGATAAGCTGACCTATATCACCCCAACCTATTCGGGTTTTCAGGCGGCGGTATCGTGGACCCCGGAATTACAGACTGAATCCAACCAATTTGGCGTGGCCCTGGCAAACGAACCCGGCGATATCGGCCAGGTTTATGAAGCGGCGCTGCGGTATCAGGAAAAAATTGGTGCTGTGGATGTCAGTATGGGCGGCGGGTTCAGCCATGGCGAACTGGAAGCGCCCCTGGCGGGCCGCGAAGACCGCCGCGGATGGAATTTGGGCCTGAACCTGTCTTATGACGGCTATACAATCGGTGCCGGGATGATGCGGGATAATAATGGCCGCAACAATGGTGACGTCGATGCAAAACTGATCGGCGTCAGCTATGAAACCGGCCCTTACCTGTTGGGGGCGTCCTATTTAAAACGCAGCGATGATTCAGAAACGCCGCTGGGTCTGCGGACGGGATCAGAAACGGATTCCCAGCGCGCCAGTCTGGGTGTCACCTATACTTACGGACCGGGCCTGAGTTTGCGCGGTTCGGCGCATTATACGGAATTTGATTCCGATACTGCGGATGGTGATGGCACAGCCTTGCTGCTGGGAACCCTGATTACGTTCTGATCCGTAACTTTTACAAAGCCAATTTGCGCGGCTTTAATTTTTCTGCCGCGATGGCAACGGCCTGAATCGTTTCGGGTTTTTCTCCGCGCACGGAATCGGCAAACACCTGTCCGATCTGATCCGGGCTTTTTCCTTTTAAATCTTCTGCGCTGACAAAGGCCAGGACGTTCGGGGACTTTGTTCCTTCGCCTTCAACGATGCTGTAAGTGTCGTTGCGGCAAGCGGATTGACGGCGGCCTTCGATAAAATTGATGGTGATGCTCATGGGGTTTGCTCCTTGAAAAATAATGAAAATAATCCCGTCAGGGATGAAAGATTTCAGATTTTTTTGGGATGCGCTGGAATAAAGAAACGCTGCAGCCGCTTTGCTGGCAGAGGGTTAAGCCCTGCCGCGACGCATCAGCATGGCCATGCGGGCCATTGAACGGTTTGAAAATGTGAACGCTGTTTGTTCCATAAGTTTATGGAACCATAAAGAGGGCCGCAGAGTCAAAATAAATTTAAAGGGCTTATTTTTTACCCTGACGCTCGAAATACAGCACGACCTGCTGTTCAATCTGCCGCGCCAGATCGGCCAGTGCGTTCAACCGCGCATTGTCTTCGGAAACGCGGGTCGTGAACTGGCTGGACAGGACGTTATAGCTGGTGATCGAAACCACATCGCGTGACATCAAAGCCGCGCCGCTATTCTTATCCCTTAACGTAAAACTTGTGCTCATTGTTAATTCAGCGCGGGTCGCATTGGCATTTTTTGTTGTGTCCAGATCCAGCTTGCTTTCGCCAACTTTTGAAACGGTCAGATCATAAAGCGGGCTTTGCGGCACGCCGCTGCCATAGAAACGGTCAATCAACTGGTTGCGTAAATACTGGCCCTCACGGTCCGGGATATTGCTGATGGCGATATTATTCAGCGTGGCTTGCACCTGATGTTTACTGGATGTGGATGCGCTGCCATACATGGGTGTAAACCCGCAAGCCGATAAAAAACCGGTCAACGTCATGATCAAGATCATTTTAGAAAGGGCAGAAAACATCGGTCTTTTCCTCATCGGTGCGGATCGTCACAACTGTAAAATAATCGCTCAAACTTGTCTTGCGTCCCGTGGCGGTGCGTAAGAGCGGCGTTGCCATTTCAATTTCACCACGCTTTGACCCGGCTATAAACTGAAGGCGGTAACGCATCCCCAGTATATCCTGATCCTCGCCGAAGAACAGCGCATGAAGCGGGTTATTGAGGGAAATTTTATCCGGGCGGCCCAGATTATTCAGCAGATCCTTGCAATCCATCAGGCGGCGGATGGCAATGTCATAAACGAAACTGTAACGCTGATCCGCGGTCATCTCTCCACGCGCCAAACGCTCATCTTCCAGCGTTTCCTTTTCGGCATCGACGCTGCGCAAATTGACCTGTGCGACCCGTGCCGCATACAAAACCGGGAAGGGGCCAGCGATCAGGACAACGGGGCCGGATTGCAGGCTGGACTTTGGCGCGATCATGACAACGTAACGCCCGTCCGGAGTCCATAAAAATGCGTAATCACCGGAATTGGTATCGTAATCTTCATAGACTGAAAAAACGGTGTTCTTATCAGCATCGGCGATTTTGAAAATGGCCTTGCCGCGCCCAACGGTCTGTTCATACATCGTTGGCCCGAAACGTCCGCTGCGGCTGGCCTTTTTTGTATATTTATTTTCGCTGACCAGCGTGGATGCCTTGTAATCACCAAAGGGTTGATCGAAATTCTGTGGCGCGGTCGCGCGCAGCAGGCGGCTATTCATATTCATCAACTGGCCGTAGGGCGGCATGGCCAGAAATTTTTCCGGGTCAGGTTTTGATGGCGCCCACGTTCCGCTATTTGCGCCGCCGGAAATTGTATAAAATTGCTGCGCGCCTTGTGGTGATTTCAGGCCCAGCGAAAAAACCTCGTCCCCCACGGCATAGAACAGGCGGTTTAAATCATACCCGGCGGGCAGGTTATAAATTTTGGCCTTGTCACTGCCGACCGATACAACCCATTTTTCAGCCGCAAAGGCCGGACCCGCACAAAGCAGGACCAGCATCAGCAGGGCTGTAAAATGAATTTTCATCCGACAACAATATTGACGATGCGGTTTGGCACGACGATCACTTTTTTCACGGCCTTGCCATCCAGCGCACGTTGCACGCCGGTATCGGACAATGCGGCGGCTTCGGCAGATTTTTGATCCATATCCTTGGGCAGGGTGATGGTCGCCTTGACCTTGCCGTTGACCTGAACCGCAATCGTCACGGTGTCGGATTTCAGCAAGGACAGATCAATCTCCGGCCACGGCGTATCGGCCAGAATGGTATCATGGCCCAGATGCGCCCATAATTCTTCGGTAATGTGTGGCATCATCGGGTTGAAACCGCGCACCAGATATTCCAGCGCTTCGCGGTAGGCCCAGTCTTTTGCAGCGTTGATTGATTTGTATTTTTCAATCGTGTTCGCCAGTTCACGCAAACGGGCAACGGCCTTGTTCATATGGAAGGCTTCGATATCATCGGCGACACCGGCCAAGGCGCGATGCGTCTGGCTGCGCAGTTCCATTGCGGCATCGTCAAAGCTGTCGGGCTTTGAAACATTTTCCAACGGCAATTCGGTGGCCATACGGTGCAGGCGGTTGACGAATTTGGATGCACCTTCAATACCACTGACAGTCCATTCCAGATCACGTTCCGGCGGTGAATCAGACAGGATGAAAAGACGCGCCGCATCGGCACCATAGGTTTGCAGAATATCATCAGGATCAATAACGTTCTTTTTTGATTTCGACATTTTTTCCAGACGGCCCTGCATGACGGGTGATCCGTCATCGGCATGGATTAATTCACCGGCATCATTTCGCACGGCCTGTGTCGGGAAAATCCATTTGCCGTCCTTGTCCTTATACGTTGCATGGGTGACCATACCTTGCGTGAACAAACCGGCAAACGGTTCGCGCAGATCGCAATAACCGCAATCACTCAGCGCGCGGGTAAAGAAACGCGAATACAGCAAGTGCATGACCGCGTGTTCAACGCCGCCAATATATTGATCGACCGGCAGCCAATAGGCAGCCTTGTCCTTGGCAAATGCTTCCTTCGTATTGCGCGGGTCACAATACCGCGCGAAATACCAGCTTGATTCAAAGAAGGTGTCGAACGTATCTGTTTCGCGTTCGGCTTTGCCGCCGCATTGCGGGCAATCAATATGTTTCCATGTCGGATGATGGGCCAGCGGGTTGCCGGGTTTGTCAAAGGTCACATCATCGGGCAGCGTCACAGGCAACTGGTCATCCGGAACCGGAACCACACCACACGCCTTGCAATGAACCATCGGAATCGGGCAGCCCCAGTAACGCTGGCGGCTGACGCCCCAGTCGCGCAGGCGGTATTGTGTTGTGCCTTGTCCCTTGCCCATTTTTTCAATGCGGGCGATGGCATCGTTCTTGGCCGTTTCAACATCCAGACCGTTCAGGAAATCTGAATTGATCAAAATGCCGTCATCGGTATAGGGCAATTCAACCGCGTCCTGATTGGCCGGGGCAACGACTTGTTTAATCGGCAGATTATATTTTTTGGCGAAATCGAAATCGCGCTGGTCATGCGCTGGGCATCCGAAAATCGCGCCTGTGCCGTAATCCATCAAAACGAAATTGGCCATATAGACAGGCAGTTCAATGGAGGGGTCAAACGGGTGGACCGCGCGCGCACCGGTATCAAAGCCGATTTTTTCAGCCTGTTCGATGGCGGCTTCGGATGTGCCGCCCGCCTGACATTTGCGGATGAAATCGTCAAAGCCGGGTTTGCCCTTGGCCAGTTCGGCAGCCAAAGGATGATCGGGAGCCAGCGCGATAAACGCCGCGCCGAATAACGTATCGGGGCGGGTGGTGAAAACATCGATCTGTTGCGCCGAGTCTTTTAGGTCAAATTTGAATTGCAGACCACGCGACCGCCCGATCCAGTTTTCCTGCATGGTGCGGACCTTTTCCGGCCAGCGGTCGAGGGTTTTCAGCCCCTCCAGCAGATCATCGGCATAAGCGGTGATTTTCAAGAACCACTGGGTCAGCTTGCGGCGCTCGACCGGAGCGCCGGTGCGCCAGCCCTTGCCATCCACCACCTGTTCGTTGGCGAGGACGGTATTATCGACCGGATCCCAGTTGACCATCGATTCTTTACGGTAGGCCAAACCCTTTTTGACGAAATCGAGGAACATCTTTTGTTCATGGCGGTAATATTCAGGGTGGCAGGTTGCGACCTCCCGGCTCCAGTCCAAGGATAAGCCCATCGTTTGCAGCTGGCCGCGCATGACGGCAATATTTTCATAAGTCCACTGGCCCGGGTGTGCGCCGCGCTCAATCGCCGCATTTTCCGCAGGCAGGCCGAATGCATCCCACCCCATCGGGTGTATCACATTGAAACCCTTGGACTTTTTGTAACGGGCAACGACATCGCCCAGACTGTAATTGCGGACATGGCCGACATGGATGCGGCCCGATGGATAGGGAAACATTTCCAGAACATAGTATTTAGGCTTATCGGCGTCCTCAGTCACGGCAAAGCACTGGCGGTCATCCCAGGTTTTGCGCCATTTGGCTTCGGTTTCCTTAATGTCGTATACGGCCATGATATGTCCCTGAAAAGCTTGAATTCCGGCCCTTCTCTTTTACCGGGACCACATATAAATGCAATGGGTCCGATCACTGTTGGATCGGGCGGTTCATTATTTATCGTTTTATCAATAATTTCTGGTATCCTTAAAAGGTGTAAAAAGTCTTTTTTACCAAGGACTTTCACCACATACGCACAGCCACGGCGATATATAATGCAGCGGGGATATCGGCGAATCATCACATGACACTCAGAATTTTTACAGCTTCATTGTTTTGCGCGACATTGCTGCTGCTGTCCCCGTTGATGACCGGGACCGTACAGGCGGCTTGCACCGCGCCCGCGGGGATTGCCGGATCCATCATTTATAATGCAACAGCCAAGACGTTTCAGTATTGCAACAACACCAACTGGGTCGGGATGAACGCACCCGGAACGGGTGCTGGCGGTTGCGCCAATCCGACAATGACCGAAGGCCAAATGGGCTATAACGCCGACCGCAGGGTTTTGCAGGGTTGCGCAGGCAGCACGCACCGGGCGTTTGGGCCAATTGATGGCGGTGTTCGCTGGACTGAAATCGCCATTGGGAATATCCACAGCTGCGGCATTCAAAATGACGGCCGGCTTTTCTGCTGGGGCGGAAATGGTGCAGGCAATCTCGGCAATGGAACAATGGTCGCCAGTAAAGTGCCGCTGCCGGTCAGTGGTGGCGGCAAGTGGAAAAAAGTCGCCGCTGGTCCATCCCATAGTTGCGGCATTAAATCAGATAATACCGCGTGGTGTTGGGGCTTTAACGGTTCGGCGCAGCTTGGGGATGGGACGCTGACAATCCGTAATGTACCAACGCAGCTCAGCGGCGGCGGGACCTGGCTGGCGATCACGGCGGGCGGTAATCATAGCTGCGGGATTAAAACTGATAATACATTATGGTGCTGGGGTTTGAATGATGACAGTCAGCTCGGGGATGGCACGGCAACCTTGCGGGCTGTGCCGACGGCGGTGAGTGGCGGCGGATCATGGAAATATGTCGATGGTGGTACCTTCCATAGTTGCGCGATTAAATCGGATGACACAGCGTGGTGCTGGGGCCAGAATTCTAGCAATCAGCTGGGGGATGGGACCGGTTCGTTGCGCAACTTACCAACGGCCCTCAGCGGTGGCGGCACCTGGAAAAAAATTGATGGCAGTTTCGGACATAGCTGCGGCATCATGCTTGATGATACAATACGATGCTGGGGTACTAATGGGTCAGGCCGTCTTGGCGACGGCACGACAACGGCGCGCCCTGCCCCGACGCCTGTTCAGGGCGGCGGTACTTGGAAAGATTTATCTTTAGGCGGGTCCGGATCTTGCGCCGTCAAAAGTGATAATCTGGTTTATTGCTGGGGCGGCGGCCCTGTCGGTGATGGCACTCTGAATGCCCGTACGGCACCCACTGCAATTTCCGGTGGCGGCAGTTGGGCAAAAGTGGCAAGTGGCGATCATAGCTGTGGGATCAGAACCAATGGCAGCATGAGTTGCTGGGGTTCTAGCGCCTATGGCCAGCTGGCCGATAATGCCGATGTACTCAGTAACGTTCCTGTCGCAATTTCTGTGGGGGGGGCGTGGAAAGCCGTTGCGAATGGGTCGGAACAAACCTGTGCGATTATGGCGGATGATACGCTGTGGTGCTGGGGCGATAATGGAAACGGGCAGCTGGGCGATAATTCAACGACATACCGCCTTCAGCCGACCACGCTGAATGGTGGCGGTACTTGGAAATTTCTGGCCGGTGGCGGCGCCCATTCTTGCGGGATCAAAAGCGATGATACGCTGTGGTGCTGGGGTCAGAATAATCTGGGTCAGCTTGGTGATGACACGATTGTTCAAAAAAATGTGCCAACACAAGTCAATGGTGGCGGAACGTGGAAAGCCGTTGATCTCGGCAGTAATCACACTTGCGGCATCCGCAGTGATGACACGATACGATGCTGGGGCAGCAATGGAAGTGGCCGTTTAGGTGATGCCACTGCGACCCAACGTAACGTGCCAACCGCGCTCAGTGGCGGCGGAACGTGGAAGTCTGTCACCGCAGGTGATACGTTCACCTGCGGCATCCGCAGCGACGATACGGCGCGATGCTGGGGTTATAATGGCAATGGTCAGTTGGGTGACAACACAACCAGTCCTCGAAACGTGCAAACCGTTTTAAATGGCGGTGGAACGTGGAAGGCCATCACGGCCGGTTCAACCCATACCTGCGGCATCCGCAGCGACGATACGGTGCGATGCTGGGGGTATAACGGTTTTGGTCAGCTTGGCGATAATTCTAAAACGCAACGTCTGGTGCAAACGGCTGTGAATGGCGGTGGTGCATGGAAATCAATCGGCGCTGGCGGTAACCACACTTGCGGTATCAAATCTGATAACACGATATGGTGCTGGGGTCAGAATGATGATGATCTTAATCCGCCTTATGATGCATACGGGCAAATCGGCGACGGAACCTTGATTAATCAGACTGTTCCGGTTGCAATTAAGGGTGGCGGATTTTGGTCGCAGGTGAGTTTGGGGCAGCATCATACCTGTGCAGTTGGCCTGCATGGCTCGCCAAATTTATATTGTTGGGGCAACAACCGGATCGGCCAACTGACTGAGGTTGAAACATCAGTGCCGATGGGTCTTACACCCCGCGCATCTTATTGCGGCGGCCCCACAGCTAAGGCTGGAACCATTTTTTATAACGCCGATCATAAAGTGCTTCAATATTGTGACGGGGCGGGGTGGG
>CAACXI010000042.1_pt1 | contig 25922 bp, 25 predicted proteins | sample 2275891 | NCBI WGS metagenome assembly CAACXI01 (sample SAMEA5312484, study PRJEB27640) | indoor metagenome | biome: indoor environment; feature: controlled; material: polymer antistatic dissipative epoxy resin | place: Italy | collected 2014-05-27 | reverse complement strand
TGCGCGGGGCTATCTGTCGATTAACGAACAGGATATGCTGGTTCGCAAAGTCGAAGAACGTGTTCTGGGGACGCCCGGATTAAAAACGGTTTATAGCCGGACCGGGAAAACCGCCGGCGGTGGGTCTGATCTGGCCGAAGATGTGATTGGCCAGTTACAGCTTGAATTCACCGAATGGGATGCCCGCGCCCCGGCCAGTGAAATTTTGGAAACGATCCGCGAAAAAACTGCTGATCTGTCCGGTATCTTTGTTGAAACGCAAAAGATGCAGGCCGGTCCGCCAACGGGTAAGGATATCCAGATTCAATTGGCCTCGCGCTTCCCCGATGCGCTGGATAAATCCATCGAACAATTAACCGCCGGGATGAAGGAGATTGGCGGCTTCCGCGATTTTGAAGACAGCCGCGCCTTGCCGGGGATCCAGTGGCAATTACAGGTCGACCGCGCCCAGGCCGCAAAATTCGGCATTGATCTATCCACGGTCGGGCAATATGTGCGCCTGATCACGAATGGTTTAAAGGTCGCCGAATACCGACCCGATGACAGTGATGATGAAGTCGATATCGTCATTCGTTACCCGCTGGACAGCCGTACGCTGGACCAGATGGACGGGCTGCGCGTGGCGGGGCGTGATGGCCCGGTCCCGGTCGCCAGCTTTATGACCCGCGAAGCAAAGAACGCCGTTGGCCAGATCAACCGCGCCGACCAGAAACGGATCATGACATTAAAAGCCAACACCGATGAAGGGGCGAACGTGGCCGCGAAAGTGGTGGAGATTCAACAATGGCTGATCGCCAATCGTGGTGATCTTGATCCGCGCGTGGAAATCAGTTTCAAGGGCGAAGACGAAGACCAGCGTGAAGCCGGGGCCTTTCTGGTCAAGGCGTTTATCATGGCGATCTTTATCATGGCGATCATCCTTGTCACCCAGTTCAACAGTTTTTACAGCACGTTGCTGATCCTGTCGGCGGTGTTGCTATCGACCATCGGAGTGTTTATCGGGTTGCTGGTCACGGGCCAGCCCTTTGGCATCGTCATGACCGGGATTGGGGTTATCGCGCTGGCCGGGACGATTGTGAACAACAACATCCTGCTGATCGATACCTATGACGTGATGAAGCGCGAGCATAATTTTTCCCGCCATGACGCGTTGTTACGCACCGGGGCGCAACGGTTGCGGCCTGTTGTTTTAACGGCGATGACGGCTGTTCTGGGTCTGTTGCCGATGATGTTCCAGATCACGCTGGATTTCGGAACACGCGAATTCAGCCAAGGCGCGCCTTCGACCCAGTGGTGGGTGCAGCTTTCAACGGCGATTGGCTTTGGGCTGACCTTTGCAACGCCCCTGACGCTGATTGTCACCCCTTGTGCACTGATGGTGCAGGGGCGGGTTGGGGCGTCTGTAAAACGGCTGAAAACCAGGCTTTTTCCCCGGAACGAGCCGATTTAAGGGCGCTAACTTATGATTATGTAAAAAATAGCTTGTGCTTTTCCCAAGTGCAGGAGTAGGATCACGCCATAATATAGAAAATGAAAAAGGTGGTGTGCCATGAACCAGACAGACAATTTTGATCTGCATCAGACCTTAAAACAAATCGACTATCTTAACCTGATTATCGTCAGCGCCGCCGCCGCCCCGGAACGCCTGCCCTATCTGCAAGCCAATCGTGAAATTGATATCCGTTCTTTCCAGCACCAGATTGGTTCGCTGGTCTGCCTGTTACAGGCGCATCTGGCCGATTTGTCAGCTGCCTTGCGGAATGAGGATGACAACCATGGACGGTTCGCGGATTTCCGCCAGCTGGTGGCCGGCACCGTTGAACGGCTTCAAAATGGTGCCCCGGCGGAAATCACCTTGCACCACCATCTGCGGAATATCTTTGCCTTTGAAAATCTGGTCGCCGCCGATCAACCTTGCGCCTATGGCGTTTATATCCGTGATCAGGGCTGTGAATTTGAACTGGCGCTCGACTGGCTTTTGGAAACGCTGTCCTGCCTTGAATGCGGTTTTACGTTGCACGAAATTCTTGGCGATGCGCAGAACACGGATGTGTGCACCCGCCTGTGCTTTGGCGATGCGGTCAATCAGCTTGAAACATGGCGGCGCGACCTGCAATTAATCCTGCCGGGCACTGTTTCGATTATGTAGCAATTATATTGAGGCTTCAGCGCCCGGTGAGGGACAGGCTGATGACTTCACGGCCCTTTTGAACATTCCGGACAACCATCTGCACGGCCTGTCCGCATTCCAGCATTTCAATTCCGTGCTGGTCCAGACAGGCTTTGTGAATAAACACATCCTTGCCCTGATCTTCCGGGATGATAAATCCAAACCCCTTATCAACCTTATACCATTTGACGATGCCGCTCATGGTGATGGCATCGGGGTTTGCTGCTGCTGTTGGTGTTGATTGCGCTGGTATTGTTGTTGCGGTCGGATCAACGATACCCAGATTCAGGACTTCTGTGATTTCCATCACCATTGCGCCCTTTGGTCCGCGCTTAATGGCGCATAAAACGTCGGCGCCTTCACCCAGTGTCGTTACCCCCGCGCGTTGCAGGGTTGTGACGTGCAGAAAAGCATCGATTGTTTCACCATCCGGAACAACGAATCCAAAACCCTTTGGACCGTTGAACCATTTTAATTTAGCGCGGACAGTTTCAGTCTGAGAGTCCTCAGGATCGATAAATTCACTCATCTTATGTGCCGGATAAATATTTTTTTGATTAAATAATATCGACAATCATGCCGAATACCTTGCGACAAATCCACTAAAAACCATTGTAAACATTCAGTTTAGCATATCCTCATATGCATTTGCTAATATGCGAGGGCATCACTTTTTCAGGCGAAAGCGGATGGTCAAATCAGTTTGCGTCACTTACACTTTCGCGTTGTTAATGCAGGGTTTTTATTGTGCGGTGCATGATTATTTTTATCCTGCAAAAGCGTATACTTAATAAACACGAAAGGCAGGTTTCACATGGTTCCACCGACAACCACCCCTAATACTAATCCTGATTATGTCTGGTTAAAGCATTATCCAGAAAAAGTCGCCTGGGATGGCGATGTCCCCGTTTACCCGGTTTTTGATATGCTGGACCGCACGGTCCGGATGTATGGCGATCGCCCCGGGTTTAACTTTATGGGCAAAAAATACAGCTGGGGTGACATCGGAGACCAAGTCAACCACATGGCCCGTGGTCTGCAAAAGATCGGCGTTCAAAAGGGAATCAAGGTTGGTTTATTCCTGCCAAACTCACCAACTTTTGTCATTTCCTATTTCGCTGTGTTGAAAGCAGGCGGGACGGTGGTAAATTTCAATCCGCTTTATTCCGTGAAGGAATTGAAGCACCAGATCGAAGACAGCGAAACAGACATCATGATTACGCTGGATGTCAAAATGCTGTGTGACAAAATGGAAGAGATGCTGGAGACAACACGCATCCGCAAACTTGTCGTTGGAAAATTCACCGACCTGTTATCCTTCCCGAAAAATATTCTATATCCGATCGTTAAATCAAAAGATGTCGCTCATCTGAAGCCATCGGATAAAATTATTACCTATCATGACCTGACCGATAACGATGGAATGCCCGCCCATGTGCAGGTTGATCCGCTGGAAGATGTTGCCGTTTTGCAATATACCGGCGGCACGACAGGCGTACCAAAGGGTGCCATGTTGACCCATGCGAATGTGGTCGCCAATACGGAACAGGCTGCGCAATGGTTATATGATGCGCGTCCGGGTCAGGAAAAGATGGTGGGTGTTCTGCCGTTCTTCCATGTTTTCGCAATGATTGCGGTGATGAATCTCAGCGTGCGTTATGCGATGGAAATTGTCGCCTTGCCGCGTTTTGAACTGGATAAGACCTTAAAGCTGATCAACAAGTACAAGCCGCAATATCTTCCGGCTGTTCCGGCGATTTATAACGCGATCAGCAAATACCGTCATATTGAAAAATATGATCTGCGGTCCTTGCGGTATTGCATTTCGGGTGGCGCGCCGTTGCCGGTCGAAGTGAAAAAGGAATTTGAAAAACTGACCGGCTGTGTCGTTGTCGAAGGCTATGGCCTGACCGAAGCATCACCAGTCATCAGCATCAATCCGATTGACGGGGAGAACAAGGCCGGGTCCATCGGTATGCCGCTGCCCGGAACAATTGTTGAGATTATCAATCCAGAAGACAAAACAACCCGTATGCCACTGGGCGAGCGCGGCGAGCTTTGCGTGCGCGGACCACAGGTGATGAAGGGTTACTACAATAAAAAGGAAGCCACAGATGAAGTGCTGAAGGACGGTCTGCTCTATACGGGTGACGTTGCCATCATGGATGAAAAGGGCTTCCTGTATATTGTTGACCGGATCAAGGACATGATCATCACCAACGGCTATAACGTCTATCCGCGCAATGTCGAAGAAGCGATCTATCTGCACGCGGCCGTCGAAGAATGCATTGTTGCCGGTATTCCGGATCAGTCGCGTGGCGAAGTCGTGAAAGCATGGGTCAAGCCGCGTGAAGGGCATACATTGACCGAAGCAGAATTGAAAAGCTTCCTTGAAGACAAAATTTCAAAAATGGAAATGCCGCGCGCGATTGAAATCCGCACCGCGCCGCTGCCGAAAACCATGATTGGAAAATTGTCGCGGAAGGATATTCTGGCCGAAGAAAAAGCGAAGAAAGCCGCCTAAAGCGACTTTGCTTCTTTAGACCGAATCAGGGCGCGGCCGTAAAATTTATCGGCCGCGCCCGAATATTGTGCGCCTTGTGTCAAAGTCTGGCTCAGCAGTTGTTGCAGCGATTCATCAATCTGGTTTTTCGCATTGATTTCAACGGCGCTGCGGATGTGCATTTGATTGGCCAAAGCCGACAGGGATGGATCAGCCTTTAAAATCTGCGCCGCAAAAACCTGCTTCATCGCTTCTTTTTCAAGGCAGTTGAATACATCGGTGCGGACCCAGTTGGGAACACGCGGCAAACCGCGCACCGCTAACAACCGGTCAATATCGTGGCAGCGGCGCATTTGATAATTGTCGGCCTCCAGCCACGCCCAGATCAGTTCACGCGGTTCTGGAATGTTCATCTTGGTTGCTTTGTTGCGTCCGTTTTCGACATAGTTTTCCAACGGCCGGCGCGGGTCAAAATCATTCCTGACGCTGAACCCCAGCAGGATATCTGCCCTGATCTGGCCGTGATCGCCAAAGACATAGCCGGAGAAGCGTTCCTGAAACGGTTGCGGATGGCGGCCCAGAATATAACGTTCAAACGCATATTCGGCGTGGCCATGCGGCAAGGCGCGCATAAAATTTAAATAGATTTTAGCCAGCGTGGTTTTGTCCAGATGCCCCAGCATCGGATGGCGCAGGCTTCCGGTCAGCGTGTCCGCGGGACCGTCATTATTGTCATGGCCCATCGTGTTGGGAATGGGTTGGCCTTCAAAGGCCTTGTTAACCGCCTGGGCCACGGGGTTATTGGTGTGACGATCCGCCAAAATCTGATCGACCAGCAATTCCAGATTGATCTGGTACAGCGGCACTTCTTCAATCAGCATGGCCAGTTGGTAAGCCCCCTTGGGGTCGTTCATATCCAGCAAGCGTGGCTGGCTGGATAGAGTCAGGACATCTTCCCGGTAACCGCCGCATGATGGGGGTGTTGTTTGCACAGGGATAAACATATCCGCTTTGACATTGCCATCGTCATCCGTCAAAAGCCGGTCCAGCAGATCATCAAGGCAAAAATATACGGTCATCCGTTGGTCGGCCCTATGAACGCAAGGCTGCGCCGGTTTTGGCAGTCACGTTATTAACGATGTCTTTGCTGATCGCTTCGATTTCCGTATCGGTTAAGGTTTTATCCTGCGGTTGCAGCGTTACGGCGATGGCAACGGATTTTTTATCCGGATCAACGCCCTTGCCCTGATATACGTCAAAAACCTGAATATCGGTGATCAGGGTTTTGTGCGCGCCACGGGCCGCCCGCAGGATCGCATCAGCTTCGACATTCGCATCAACGATAAACGCAAAGTCGCGGCTGATCGGTTGGAAAGCCGACAGTTGCAGCAACGGACGGGCATCGCTTTTCTTTTTCGCGCCGGGAATGGCATCCAGAAAGACTTCAAACGCCACGACCGGGAAATCAATCTTCATATCGGCCAGAAGGGCCGGATGAATTTCACCAAACCGGGCCAGGACTTTCGCGCCCAGACGCATGACGCCGCTGCGGCCCGGATGATACCAGGACGGCGCATCGCGCGTGATCTGTGGTTGGGATGGCCCGCCACAGGCTTGCAGGATGGCCAGCACATCGGCCTTCGCGTCATACGCATCAACAGGACGGTCCGTGCTGCGGTCGCTCCAATGGCGGCCCAGTGAGCTTCCGGAACGTACCCCTGCGGCGCATTGACGCTGGCCATCGATTTTGTGGCTTTCAAAGACGGGGCCGACTTCGCAAATCGCGCTATCCGGATGGCCACGGTCATGGTTGCGCGCGGCAGCCTGAATCAAATTCGGCAGGATGCTGGGGCGCATAAAATCCAGTTCGCTGGAAATTGGATTGGCAATGGTCAGCGCGGCCTTGGCGGCATCATTATGATTGCTGAATTTATCGGCCAGCTTGCTGTCCATGAAGGACCAGGTGATCGATTCATCCAGCCCGCGTGTCGCCAGCGCGGTGCGAACCTTGCGCGCGCGGGTCATTGACGGGGTTTCGGCGCTGCGCGTGACGGTGGTCAGCTTGGCAACCGAAACAGCCGGAATTTTATCCAGCCCGTTAACGCGGACGATTTCTTCGACCAGATCGGGTTTGCCTTCAATGTCGCTGCGCCATGATGGTGTTTGGACGGCCCATGTCTTGCCGTTTTCGCTGACCGTGAACCCCAGATCCTGAAGGATTTTTTTCTGGCGCGCATCGTCTACGACAACACCGCCCAGTTTTTCAACATAGGACGGATCATGGTCAATGCTGCGTTTCCAGTTTGGAACAGCCCCGGCGGTGATCACATCGCTGACTTGTCCGCCGCAAATGTCCAAAACCAGACGCGTGGCAATTTCCATGCCGCCAATTGTGAATTGCGGATCAATGCCGCGATCAAAACGGTAACGCGCGTCACTGTCGATTTGCAGGGCGCGGCCCGTCTTGGCGGTGCGCCACGGATCGAAATAAGCCGATTCCAGATAGATATTGACCGTATCATCCCCGGTTCCGGTGGATGTACCGCCAACGATACCGCCCAGACCCAGTACACCTGAATCATCGGCAATAACGGTCATGCCATCATCCAGCGTATAGGTCTTGCCGTTTAAGGCGTCCAGCGTTTCGCCAGCGCGTGACATGCGTACCTGAAGATTGCCTTTAATCTTATCGGCATCGAAAACGTGTAACGGACGGCACAGATCCATGGTGATGTAATTGGTGATATCAACCAGTGCAGAAATCGGGCGCAAGCCAATCGCGCGCAGGCGGTCTTGCAACCATTCCGGGGATGGGCCGTTTTTAACGCCGGTAATATAACGCCCCAAGAACAACGGGCAGGCATTGGCCTTATCCGCATCGAATTGCAGCGAAACACCAATCGGGTTTTCCTGCGTCGATGGAACGGCATCCTCGTTCAATGGTTTCAATGTTCCGAAACCTGCCGCCGCCAGATCACGCGCAATGCCGCGAATCCCGGCGCAATCGGCACGGTTCGGGGTCAGGCCGATTTCAATCACCGGATCATCAAGACGGTATAGGCTGGCAAAGGATGTGCCGACCGGAACATCGGCGGCCACATCGATAATGCCTTCATGTTCTTCGGACAGGCCCATTTCACGTTCCGACACCATCATGCCGTTTGATTCCTGACCGCGAATATTTCCCTTTTTCAAGGTGATGTCGCTGCCGGGGATATAGCTGCCCGCCGGGGCGAACACGGCCTTCATGCCGGCCCGCGCATTTGGCGCACCGCAAACGACCTGTAATTTTTCTGAACCCGTATCGACGATACACACGCGCAGGCGGTCCGCATCGGGATGTTTTTCGGCGCTGATAACGTCCACGACCTTGAACGGGGCAAAGATTTTGGAGCGGTCTTCGACGGCGTCCACTTCCAGACCCAAAGCGGTCAGGCCAATGACGATTTCATCAAGGGTTGCTTGGGTATCGAGGTGCTGTTTCAGCCAGTTCAGGGTCAGTTTCATGTGTGCGTTCTTCCTTTAAGAGCGCTGATTTAAACCGATTTTCTGCCCATAACCAACAGATATATCGAAAAATCACCCGATTCCCATAACAATTAATCCAGCATTAAGAGTTTTCGATAATAATGGGGGCATATTAGTGTTGGGGCACGCAATGGCAATAAATCCGGATATTCAAAAAGCACAGGGCTATCTTCGCAATCTCGGTTATGCCGATGTTGAGGTCGAGGGCCAAAAAAAGAATTTGGCCGTTGACGGTGTAGAAGGCGACATCACCCGCGCCGCGCTGACAAAATTCCGGGCTGATAATAATCTTCCTGAAAATGCGCCGCTGGATGCGACCATCGCAAAAATGGAATCGGCGATTCAGGCAAACCCGCAACAAACCGCCCAGCGTATGCAGGCTACGATGGCACAGGGCGCCAATGCGCCGCGCGATGATATTTCCTCGATGCAGGTCCTTCTCAATCTAGTCTCCAAGGTTTTTGAAGCGTTGACAGGGAAGCCATTAAAAATTGACGGCGTCAATGGTCCGTTGACCCAGCAATCCTATGAAGCCGCAAAGGTGAATCAGGTTGCCAATGCACCCGTTACCACAGCGCCAGTCAATAATGGGGCCAACACGACAATTCCGGCTGCACAACCACAAACGAAAATTCATGTGGCCCCGGGCCAGGATTCACCGGGCATTACGCCGCCCGCCGATGGTTCAATTCCGATGGTTGTTGTTGATGGTGCGGATGGTGCAGAGCGTGCGCAAACCAGGGCCCCGGCGTCCCCGGTTGAGATCGGAAAAGCCCCTGCGCCGCATATAAAAGACCCGGTTGAATCACCGTCTAATGTTCGTCTTGGTGAACGTGGGCGTCTGACCGAATATCATCGTCAGGAATCCAGCCGCAGCGGCGGGGCCGAGTATAATTACGAACGTCCGCAAAGCGCGGCTGAAATGCGCCGCGAAGAAGCCCAGCAGCGCCGTGACGCGCAAGAGGCTGCGCGTGATACCAATCGCGTTGTTCGTGGTATTGGTGCCTTGGGTGATGGCCGTCAGGGGAATGATATTAATGCCGCTGCCGGGTTGGCTGAGATCGCCATGCGCCGTTTGTTCTCACCGTAAATGTTATGCGGTTTGCGTGGGCAGAACGTGCAGCGTGAAATCCAGTTTGTACCCCAGCGATTTATATAAAGTTTGCGCGGCTTCGTTCTGGCTTTCGGCCAGCCAGTAAAGCCGTGACCACCCTTGGGCTGTTGCAAGCGCGGCAAGATATGTGACCAGCGTGCGGCCCAATCCACGGCGGCGGAAAGCGGGGTCGATAAACAGATCCTGCATATAACAAACCTGTTTCAAATTCCCGGTTGTGTAATGCAAGATATAATGGCAAATGCCACAGAGCGGCCCGTTTTCGGTTTCACGAATGCCAATCCCACCCAGTGGAAAGGACGGATCACAAATCCGCCGCCATGTTTCGGCGGTGATTTCGGCTGTGACGCTGTTCTCCATATTGGCGTGCCACAGGGGAAGCCACGCGGCGTAGTCTTCGGCTTTCAACTGGGCCGGAATCAAGACCCGGTTGCCAGATTGGGGCGGTCCAGCGGATCAAACCCGTAATGTTCCAACCAGCGCACATCGGATTCAAAGAAGGTGCGCAGATCGGGAATGCCGTATTTCAGCATCGTCATCCGTTCCAACCCCATGCCAAAGGCAAAGCCCTGATATTCATCCGGGTCCAGCCCGCAATTGCGGATGACATTCGGATGGACCATGCCGCAACCGAGAATTTCCAGCCATGAATCTCCGGCTCCGATTTTCAAGCCGCCGCCTTCGCGGGAGTAACCGATATCCATTTCGGCACTGGGTTCGGTGAATGGAAAGAAGCTGGGGCGGAACCGCACCGGCAAATCATCAACCTGAAAAAACGCGCGGCAGAAATCAGTCAGGCACCCTTTCAGATGACCCATATGCGTACCCTTATCAATCACCAGACCTTCAATCTGGTGGAACATCGGCGTGTGTGTCATATCGTAATCGGAACGATAGACACGCCCCATAGTGATAATGCGGATTGGCGGTTTCTGATTCATCATCGTCCGCACCTGCACGGTCGATGTATGGGTGCGCAGCAATTTTTTTGCAGCTTCGCCGGTTTCATCGGCATCATCGGGCAGATAGAACGTATCGTGCATTTCGCGGGCCGGGTGTCCGGGCGGGAAATTCAACGCGGTGAAATTGTGGAAATCATCTTCGATATCCGGTCCCTCTGCGACGACAAAACCCATATCGGCGAAAATCGCGGTCAGTTCTTCCATCGTCTGGCTGATCGGGTGGATATGGCCCTTGCGCTCGGGGCGCGGGGACAGGGTCATGTCAATCTGTTCGCTGGCCAGTTTCTGATCCAGCGCCTGTGTTTTCAGCGCGGTTTCCTGTTTTTCAATCAGCGCGGCAATATCGTTTTTCAGAACGTTCAGCGCCGCCCCGGCTTCCTTGCGTTCTTCCGGGTCCATCGCGCCCAGTGATTTCATCAATCCCGTGATTTTCCCGTTCTTCCCCAGCGCGGCCACACGCGCGGCCTCCAGACTTTGCAAATCATTGGCGGCGGCGACCATTTCGGTCAATTCGGTTTTCAGGGCGGTAATGGTTGTGGTCATGAATCGTCTCTACCTTCAAAAATTCAGCCCCGTTTGTAGCATTGTGGAGCGCGGATTTCAAAGGATACGGATATGGAAGGTCCAGAATAATATGAAAATATCGTCTTAGAACAGAGCAGGTGACGCCGCCGCAGCCTTTGAAAGGGCAGAGGGGGTGATAAAATACATATAAGCTTTTTGATTTAATTCCAGCACCAGTCGGGTCTTCGGCGCGATATTCAAGGATGGATCGTTGAGGGCCAGACGCGTGATGGTGTGCAATGTCCGCGCCTCAAATAAATCCATCATATGGCCGCGCTGCTTTTCAACCGTTTGCTTCAAAATTCTGACGGCATCGGTATAAGCCGCTGTCGCATCCTTGCGGTCAAAGGCAGGGCCATCCAGATATTGATGGGCCAGTGCCGGGGCCATCGTATATCTTTTCGACGGGTGATTGCCATCGCCGGAGACGAGAAAAGATTCAAAGGCAACCAATGAACGGGCATAAATTGTTGCGCGAACAACCTCAGGGTTGCCGCCATCCCGCAGGAAAAATTTTATGCTTTCGCGGTCGGAACGGAATTCATTGTCTTCGCCGTCATGCCAATTCTGATTGCAGTGTTCCAGTTCATGCATGACAGAAAGCTTGCGGTAATCTTTGGCTGTACCGGGGAAGTTTTTAATCTGGTCATCAGGCAGTGTCAGTATGGCGCGGCGAATAGCGGCCAATTCCAAACGGTCAGATGGCACGAACACAACACAAGTGGTCAGTTGCGGCATCTGGTTCAATGTTGCGGCATTTAAAAGGCTGCTGGGGCCGACTAGAAAATTATGAACCATCAACCCCATAAAATCATAGCGTGCCCCTTTGATCTGGGCATAATTTTCAAAGCTTTTTGCCAAGGTGGAGGCCATTTGGGTTTGCGCGTACTGCGCCGCTTCTTTTTGTTCAGGGAACAGCATATGGACCTTGGTTGGGGTCGAACGCCGGATCATCTCTGCGGTCAGCCCCAGATCTTTTTCCAAGGCTTCACGTTGATCGCCATCCGCCGCAAACATAAGCGGACCGGCAAGGTTTGCGCCCAGCACAGTTGCCCCGGCCAAACGGAACAGATAGCGCATCGGTGAAACCGGCTTTTTTTCTTTCGACATAATGTCCCCTAAAATGAGAACGATAGAATATTATGAAAATAACATTCAAGGCAATAAAAAAGCCCCGGTGAGGGGGCTTTTTCGAAAATCCTCAAGGATCAAGCAGCTTACGCGGCCTTTTTCTCTTCTTTCGGCAGGGCGGCTTTCACCTTTTCTGCGATGATTTTGAAGTCTTCCGGGTTGTGAACGGCGATATCGGCCAGAACCTTACGGTCCAGTTCGATGCCAGCCAGTTTCAGGCCGTTGATGAAGACGGAATAGATCATACCGTGTTCACGGGCCGCAGCGTTGATACGCATAATCCACAGAGCGCGGAATGTGCGTTTCTTGTTCTTGCGGTCGCGATAGGCATATTGACCGGCCTTGTCGTCCGATTGCTTGGCAATACGGATGGCTTTGTGGCGCAGGCCGTAATGACCTTTGGTACGTTTTAAGACTTTTTTCTTACGGGCCCGGGTAGCTGGGCCGGCGGTGACGCGTGCCATGATGTGTTCTCCTTATGCGGCTTTATCGGTGGTGGTGGAGGCCGAAACAGGCTTCTTGTTCTTCTTGCGGCCGCGCAGAGCAGGCAAGTAGTTTTCCAGAATCTTGTAAGCGTCCATGTGTGCCAGAATCGACATCCCACGGGCTTTACGTTTCATCTTCGTTGGCTTGTTCATCATCATGTGGCTGGTTTTGGCGGCCTTGAATTTGACCTTACCGCTACCTGTCACACGGAAGCGTTTTTTCGCTCCCGATTTGGTTTTCATCTTCGGCATTTGATTCTCCTTACGAATCAGATTGTTAACGGGTGACGGCAAGGCAGCCGAACCAAAGTAGAGCCAGCCATCGACCAATAGAAGGCCGTATATAGACAGTGCTGTGTATAAAAATCAAGCGGAAAGCGCGGTTTGCCGCAGGAAAGCCCGGATCTGGGTCAAAAGCTGCTGGCGCTCCTCCGGCTTTTTCAATCCGTGTTCGCCCCCGGTAAAGCCGACCAGCTCCAGATAGTCGGTTTTGGTGTTCTGAATCAGGAAATCAAGCTGCCCCGACCGCGCCATCGTGTCATTGGTGCCATAGGGGACGAAAAGCGGCATCGTCACCCGCCCGGCCAAGGGTTCCAGCCGGTAATCGCGCAATTCACGCAGCAGCGACAGGCTGACTTTCGTGTCGTTCATCAACAGGTGATTGCGGCCTTCTGTTTCCGCCGCCGCGACCAGCGGGGTCAGTAAGCCAAACCATGAATCCGCCGGGTTCAGGATCGGCCACAGGAAGACCATGCGCGCCACTTGCGGGCGGATCGCATCGGTCAGGGCGGTCAGGGTAATCAACGCCCCCAACCCTTCGGTGATAAAGACAAATTTCTTATACCCCAGCTTCCCGGCCCAGCGCAGGATGGTCAGGCAATCCTCATGCGCGGTGTTCAGGCTGAAAAACCGGGCATCCTTATCGCTGTTGCCGCAGCCGCGCAGGTCAAAGCGCAGGGTATGAAACCCGTCCCGGACGGCCTGTGCCGAAATTTCATTGAAAACATTGCCATAGGACCGGCTGTCACCCGGAAAGCTGTGGATCATGACGATCAGTGTGGCGTCTTTTTCGCCAAGGGCCTGACCCTTTGCCGCCGGGCCACGATCATGTGTGGCCCAGACGAAATCATATTTACCAACCGGGATGGTCAGGTCTTCGGCGGTCATGGAAAGATCAGGTTTTGGCTGATTTTTTCACATCGGCCAGTGGCGTGCTGTAACGCACTTCCAGATCCCATGGGAAGTGGATCCAAGTATCCTGGCTAACTTCCATGGTAAAATTATCAACCGTGGGCTTGCCTTGCGGCTTGGCGTAAACGGCGGCGAAGTACGCCTTTGGCATCATTTCACGCGCCAGGCGGAAGGTGTTCCCGGTATCAACCAGATCGTCAATCACCAGCCAGCCCGTCCCATCACCAACTTCGGTCGGGATTTTCAGGACCTTGGCGCTGCCTTGGGCCTTGTGGTCATAACTGGAAATGCACAATGTTTCGACCAGATGGACATCCAGTTCGCGGGCAATGATACAGGCCGGAACCAGACCACCACGCGCCACCCCGATAATCCCCTTCCACGGGCCGGCATCAACCAGCTTGCGGGCGAGGGATTTTGTATGGCGATGCATTTCCTCCCAGGAAATGGGCATATCGATATGGTCGTCTTGATCTTCAAAAGATGACATGGCTGGTTCTCCGGTGGAAATGACCCCTGATATTTATAGGAGCGCGGCAAAAAAATCGAGGGGGAATATGGTGAAACCGCCTCAAACTGTTATGATCGCCCCATGCGGATACGATCTTTTCTGATTTCGGGCTGTTTTATTGCGTTTTCCCTGCTGACAAGCGGGGTTGCCCTTGCGCAGGATCAATCCGGTCCGGCGATGACGGCCTTGCCCGCACCGGAAGTGATCGCCGCACCCGCCGGCCCGCCGGAAAATCCGGGGTCCGCTGACGGGCTGGTTTTTCTGGAGCTTTATACGGCCGAACATTGCGCGTTTTGCCCGACGGCGGAGCGGATTTTTAACGACATTATCACGGGCGATAACGTGATCGGCATGACCTGTGTGGTGAATTATTTTGATTCCGGCACACCCAGCCTGCTATCCCGCCCATTCTGTAAGGATCAGCAGCAAGTTTATTCCCGCATGATGCGCACAGGGTCCCTTTACACCCCGCAATTGGTGATTAATGGAGCGGCACAGGTGCCGGGGCATAATCTGCTCAAAATCACCGATACAATCCGTCAGGAACGCATCAACCCGCAACGCCCGGCAGAATTACTGATCGAAGACGGTTCGCTGTCCGGTGATTACGATGTGCGTCTGCCCGCCATCCGCCCTGACCCCGAACGCCCGGATGAAAAATTTATCCTGCGGATCATCATGCTGAAACGCACACCCGATTTATCCCTTGTCGCCAGCCAGCAGCAGCGCCGCGAACGCGCCCCCGATAATGCCGCCACCGCGCTGATCGAAGGGGGGATGTGGGATGGCCGCCAAACCGTCTGGACCATCAAACCGCCCGCACAGGACAATGCCGATTCCGCCAATCATGCGCAAAGCGATGCTTTTCTGGTGCTGGTTCAGGACCGGGACGATGGGCGCGTTCTGGCGGCTGGCCAACATATACTGACCCAACGATAAGGAAATTTATCAATGATTCTGCGTGACCGTCTTCGTAATGTGATCGAAACACCGCGTTTCGCGTGGTTTATTGCGACATTGCTGGTGATCAACGCGATTATCCTGGGGCTGGAAACCGATGATGCGATCATGGCGCAATATGGTGCTGTTTTAAAAACGGTTGACCATACGATTTTGGGAATCTTTGTTGTCGAAATTATTGCCAAGCTGTTCGTGCAGCATCTGTCCTTTTTCCGTCAGGGCTGGAATATTTTTGATTTCATCATTGTCGGCATTGCGCTGATCCCCGCTGTCGGGCCGTTTGCGATGTTGCGGACCTTGCGGATTTTCCGGGTCCTGCGTCTGGTATCGGTGGTGCCGAAAATGCGCCGCGTGGTCAGTGCGCTGCTCAGCGCCATTCCGGGCATGGCATCCATTCTTGCCGTGCTGCTGGTGATTTTTTATATCGCATCCGTTTTGACCACGCAGCTTTTTGGTCAGACTGGCGATCCGGCGCTGGATGAATTATTCGGGTCGATCGGGGATTCGATGTTCACCCTGTTCCAGTTGATGACGTTGGAAGGGTGGACACAGGATATTGCCGCCCCCACCATGGCGCTGTTCCCGCATTCGTGGATCTTCTTTGTTCTTTTTATCATCATCACGACGTTTGCCGTTTTGAATTTGTTCATCGGGATTATCGTCGATGCGATGAATACACTGCACGATGAGGAAGGCGCAGAAGAACGCAACCGCATCCATGATGCCGATCTGGCGGTGCTACACGATATTAAACGTGAAGTGATGGAAATGCGCGCGACGCTGGACGCCCTGCGCAAGGATTAATGCGCCAAAGAGTAAGCGTAAAGATTAATGCGCCACGGCCCAGTTGTCGCCCCAATTGGCTTCGGTTTCCAACGGCACGCCGACATCGGCGACATTTTCCATGATGGATTTGACCAGCGCGGCGGTGCGTTCGACCTCTGCATCGGGTGCTTCAAAGACCAGTTCGTCATGGACCTGCAATAACATTCGCGCCTGTAACCCGGCATCGCTCAGGGCTTGCGGCATCCGGGCCATTGCCATTTTCATGATATCGGCAGCCGTTCCTTGCAACGGTGCGTTGATCGCCTGACGCTCCGCCCCGGACCGCCATGCGCCGTTTTTGGAATTGATGTTGGGTACAAAACATTTGCGGCCATAAAGGGTGCGGACATAGCCGTGCTGGCGTGCTTCATCCTTGCACGCTTCCATGTAATCCTGAATTTCACGGAATTTGTGCAGATAGCGTTTGATGAAATCGCTGGCTTCGCCAACGCTGACGCCCAATTGCTTGGCAAGGCCGAAACCGCTAATGCCATAGATGATGCCGAAATTGACCGCCTTGGCAGAACGGCGGATATCCGATGTCACCTGATCCAGCGGCACGCCAAACACTTGGGATGCGGTCAGGGTGTGAATATCAACCTTATCAATAAAGGCTTGTTTCAACGCCTTCACATCGGCCATTGCCGCGGCCAGACGCAGTTCAACCTGACTGTAATCGGCGGAAATGATTTTCCAGCCCGGATCGGTGACAAAAGCCTGCCGGATCTTGCGCCCCTCTTCGGTGCGGATTGGAATATTCTGTAAGTTTGGATCGTTGGATGACAGGCGGCCCGTGCTGGTCCCGGTCATGTTATAGGACGTATGAACGCGGCCCGTTGCCGGGTTGATCTGGTCCTGTAACGCATCGGTATAGGTGGATTTCAATTTTGACAGGCTGCGCCATTCAAGAATTTTATCAACCACCGGATTGCCGGCCAGATCTTCCAGCACGTCAACAGCCGTTGACCAATCCCCGGTTTTTGTTTTGCGCCCACCAGCCAGCCCCAATTCTTCAAACAGGACAACACCCATTTGTTTGGGCGATCCAATATTAAATTCGCGGTTGGCGAGGGCGTGGATATCCTTTTCAAGAACGGCCAGTTTCGCGCCAAAATCCTGACTCATCTGTTTCAGGACGGGGATATCAACCTTAATCCCGGTATGTTCCATTTGCGCGATAACGTCGATGACCGGGCGTTCGATATCTTCATAAACCTGCACCATTTTTTCCTGCGTCAGGCGCGGCTTTAAAACGTGATGCAGTTTCAGGGTCACATCGGCATCTTCGGCTGCGTAATCGCGCGCTTTCATAATATCGACATTGTCGAATGTGATGCGGGATTTTCCGGTTCCGGTCATTTCATCATAGGTGATGGTTTTATAGCCGAAATAAATTTCCGATAACTCATCCATGCCATGACCATGCATCGACCCGTCCAAAACATAGGACAGTAAAAGCGTGTCATCAATGGCAACGGTGCGCATATTGTGATTGGCGAGCATTTGCCAATCATATTTCATGTTATGCGCGACTTTTAAAATGGCGGGGTCTTCCAGAACCGGTTTCAGGCGGGATGCAACATCGCTAATCGAAAGCTGCGCGATCTGCGCATTATTGACATCGGCTGGTTGAGAGAACAGATCTGTCGCCGGGCGCGTATGCCCGACCGGGATATAAGCCGCGCGTCCGGGGGTGATGGCCAGGGAAATCCCAACCAGTTTTGCCTTGGCGGGGGTCAGCCCGGTGGTTTCGGTATCAATGCATAAAATGCCCTTGGCGCGGGCTTCGTCCAACCATTGATCCAGTGTCGCCAGATCATTAATCAGGAAATATTCCGCCGCTGCGCCGAAATCATGTTTGGTTGCTGTTTCCGCAACCGCCCCAATATCTTCACGCGGCGGGGCGGGGGTTTTATGAGCCGCTTCGGGTGGTGGCGTTGTGCCCAGCCGCGCCAGAATTGTTTTGAAACCCTGCTTTTGCAAGAATGCCGCCAGTTGCGGTGTGTGCGGGTCGTGCGCCTTCAAGTCGTCAAGGTCATAAGGAACCGGGACATTCCGGTCCAGCAAGACCAGACGCATTGAAATCCGCGCCATCTCGATATTATCCATCAAGGTTTCGCGGCGCTTATTCTGTTTAATTTCCGAGGCGCGTTCCAGCAAGGTTTCCAGATCGCCATATTCATTGATCAGTTGCGCGGCGGTTTTGACGCCAATACCGGGAACGCCGGGAACGTTATCGGTGGCATCCCCGCACAGCGCCTGCACATCGGGAACCTTGCATGGTTCAACACCGAACTTATCAAACACATCGGCTTCTTCCATGTAACGGCCCTTCATCGGATCATAAATCCGAACGCCATCACACATCAGCTGCATTAAATCTTTATCGGAACTGACAACAGTGACCGGGCGGCCCTGTTCCTTTGCAATCCGGGCATAGGTCGCAATCAGATCGTCGGCTTCATACCCTTCCAATTCAATCGGGGGAATGCCGAACGCGGTTGTCGCGTCACGGATCAGCGGGAATTGCGGGATCAAATCATCCGGCGTATCGCTGCGATTGGCTTTATATTCAGGGTAAATATCGTTGCGGTAATTTTTTCGCGCGGCATCGAAAATAACCGCAATCGACGGGGCCTTCATATCGGTCAGCAGTTTCAGGATCATATTGGTGAATCCCAAAACCGCCCCAACCGGAACACCGTCCGGGTTGGTCAGCCCTTGGCCGATGGCGTAATAAGCGCGAAAAATATAACCCGATCCATCGACCAGAAAGATTTCGTCCTGTTCCGCCATTGCCGTTTATCCGTTGATCAACGCGTAAAGCGCAACCGCTGCCGCGTTGGAAACATTCAGGCTGGCAATCGGGGCCTTGGTCGGCAACGTCACCAAAACATCGCAATGCTCACGAATCAGGCGGCGCATTCCATCCCCTTCGGCCCCCAGAACAAGGACGCTTTTTTCCGGGATTTCAATTTCGGCCAAGGATTTATCGGCGTGTTCATCAAGCCCGATGGTGACGTAACCGGCATCGGCCAGTTCTTCCAGCGTACGGGACAGATTGGTTTCATAGGCAACCGGGATGTGATCCGCAGCACCGCTGGCGGTTTTGGCCAGAACGCCCTCCAGTTCGGGGGCGTGGCGGCGTTGCATAATCACGCCATCCGCGCCAAACGCACAAGCCGACCGCAAAATCGCGCCGACATTATGGGGGTCGGTGACCTGATCCAGCATCAGGATCACGGAACGATCCTTATTGGCTGTAATCGATAAAATATCCTGCAGGAAGGCTTCTTCCAGCGGTGCAGCGGACAGGGCAATGCCCTGATGCACGACATCGCGGCCCAAAAGGCGGTCGAAATCGTCCTTGGACAGGATTTTTGGTTCGGGGCGTTCCAGCCCGCGTGTGATCGCCAGTTCCAGCGCCGGGCCAAACTGGGCCTCCGCCGTTTCGGTCAGATACAAGGCGTGGATATAGCGTTTCGGGTTCAACCATGCTTCGCGCACGGCGTGCAGGCCAAACATATTGGCGCGCGGCCCCAGGCTGGCGCGGGGTTCGCGTTTTTCACGCGGTGCACGTTCTTCGCGGTCGGGGCGTGCGCTGCGGGTGGGGCCGGCATCGCTGCGGAAATCGCCGCGCGGCGCGTTGCTCCGCGCAGGTTGGCGTGATTCACTGCGGCTGTCGCGTTTTGGACGGTCGGATGACCCGGCCTTGTCATAGCGTGGCTTTTCAAAGCGGTCCGGCTTGCGGGCTGCGCTTTCGGAACGGTCCGGGCTGCGGCTGCCGGGGCGGGCGGTCACGCGGGTATCGGTGCTACGGCTATCCTTGCGGGGCGCTTTTGCATCAAAACGCGAGGATGAGCGGTCGTCATCGCCACGCGCATGGCGCGGTTTACGGTCCTCGCTGCCTTTGGCGCGCGGGGGTTTGTCCCGGCCGCCGGGGCCTTTTCCGCCAACAGGGGTGCGCGAGGTCGATTTTTTTGGTGGTTTTCCGGTATGTTTCATAGGATTATTCATTGCACACTTGACAGGACGAGTAAAATTCTCTTTTTTGCTGTTCTGAAATCGATGTGGAAGGGTGGCCGAGTGGTTAATGGCACCAGACTGTAAATCTGGCCTCTTACGAGTACACAGGTTCAAATCCTGTCCCTTCCACCATTTATTTTACAACCCGCCCCGATTGGCGGGTTTTTCTTTGCCTGAAAGGCCAAGTACCGTGCGGTTTTCGCATTAGTACGCATACTCTTAGAGCGCGTTCAAAGCGCGTTTTCTCTCTCGATTTTCTTGATTTCTCTCGCGCTTTGAGGACGAAGAGCGCGTAAATGATGCAGGCTAACTAGCAGAATTTGCGTGTTTTTGCACATACCAGTTCTTCATCCACAACTGTTCATTTGAAGACAGTTTAAAAATTTTTGATTTAGTCCCGTCATTTTTCCGATGGCCTTTGTACCAGCGTGGAAGAGCAACCAAAAACGGGAGTTTTTCCGATGAACCTGTCAACCAAAGATCCATCTGAAATGACCGCGCAAGAGCGCGTTCATGAAATAGCCAGCATTCTGGCAACGGCTGTCCTGCGTGGCAGCATTATTGAACAAAATCAATATATTGAGAGAGGTTTGACTGGACTTCGGAGCGCTTCGAAGCATTCATGCGATGACCAAAAAAGGTCGAGTTTGAGAACGAAGAAAAAGGCTCACGCATGAAAATTGATGTACTGAAACAGTATGCAGCGCTGGAGGCGATGACGCCAAAGGAGCTGCTGGTTGAATGGGTGAAATATTATGACCAGCCACCCAAAACACGAACAAATAAGACTTACCTCGTCAATCAGATCATCTACCGGATTCAGGAGATAGTATATGGAGGTCTTACCAAAAGCACCATTGATCGCTTAGAGGCGCTGGCTGGAGAGAAATCAGTTGATCAGCGAAAACACGATCCTGCACGTCTGGCGGTGGGAACGCGATTGGTTCGTGAGGTCAAGGGCGTTGAGCATCACGTTATGGTGATGGATGACGGCTATGAATATCAGGGCATGAAATACAAATCGTTGTCCGGCGTTGCTTATGCCATCACTGGCACACGCTGGAACGGCAATATATTTTTTGGTTTGGGCTATCAAAAGCCCGATCATGAAAAACGACCAACGCCTCGACTGCGCCGGGTGAAACCTGGCGGAAAGGCTAAATCATGATCGGGACAGGTATTACAGAAAAACGAAACCTGCGCTGTGCGATTTACACGCGTGTGTCCGATGATGAAGGTCTGGATCAGGAATTCAACTCGCTGGACGCGCAACGCGAAGCTGGCGAATATCACATCAAAGCACAGGCACATGAAGGCTGGCGTGTTTTGCCGGAGCGTTATGACGATGGCGGATACTCAGCCAAGGACTTAAACAGGCCCGCTGCAAAACGTCTGTTGCAGGATATTAAAGACGGCAAGATCGATGTAGTCGTTGTCTATAAGATTGACCGTATGTCTCGCAACATGGGTGACTTTGTCGAACTCATGAAGCTGTTCGAGCAATACAAAGTCACCTTTGTCTCCGTGACCCAGCATTTTAATACGGAAACGGCGATGGGGAAACTCATCCTGAATATCCTGCAGTCTTTTGCGCAATTCGAACGTGAAATGACGGCAGAGCGTATTCGCGACAAGTTTGCAGCTTCGAAAATGAAAGGGATGTGGATGGGCGGCCCGCCACCGCTGGGCTACGATGTGGTCGACCGCAAGCTGGTGATAAATTCGCAAGAGGCTAAACTCGTCGGCCATATTTTTGAACGGTTCTTGGCGCTGGGATCGGTCACGATGCTCATTTCGGAATTGAACCGGGATGGATACACCACGAAATCCTATATCAGCCGCACCAACAACCCTGTTGGCGGAAAGCCCTTCACGATGAATACAATACTGACCTTGCTGAGAAACCGGCTATTGGTTGGCGATGTCCATCACAAAGGCAAATATTATCCAGGACAGCATAAGCCCATCGTTAAGCGTGAAGATTTTGAAAAGGTACAGGCCAGTTTTAGCGAAAACCGATATGAGAAGCGGAAGCGTACCTGGAAGATCAAGTCAAAGGCTCTGCTGAAGGGCATCCTTTATTGCTCGGCTTGCGGTGGAGCTATGTCACCGGCACACACGCGCAAGAAAAACAAGCATTATCACTATTACCAAGCCAACTCATACCGCAAGCAGTTTTGTGAGCAATGTCCGACAAATCGTATCCCTGCCGGAGAAATCGAGGCCATTATTATCAGCCAGCTGAAGGCCATCTTTGCCGCTCCCCAGCTGCTCATTGAAGTGTGGCGGAAAATTCGTGCAAACGATAGCGGCTACAGCGAACGCGATTTGCATGACAGCCTGCAGCACCTCGGTTCGCTTTGGGATGCCTTATTCCCAGCGGAACAGAAACGTATCATGCATTTGCTAATCGACCGGGTGATGGTTCGTACCGATGGCATCGATGTCGAATACTTTGCCAATGGCTTCGATAATATCGTGATACAGCTCCAGCAAAGCATTAACGCGAACACCAAGGAAAGGATCGCCGCATGAATTTTCAACTCGATAACGACACAGGCAAAATCATCGTCCATGTACCGATAAATTTTCGGCGCTGGGGCGGAAAAAAGGTGTTGATCGGCCCGCAGGGCGAAGATCTGCGGCTTTTGGAAAAAGAAATCCGCAAAGATGAGAAATTGCTCAAGGCTCTGGCGCGGGCATACAAATGGCAGAAGCTGATCGCCATAGGGAAATATCAAAACTCAGGCGATATTGAAATGGTGGAGCAAATCAACAGATCGTATGTGCAGCGTGTGATGCGGATGATGTTGCTGTCGCCACGCATCATCGAGGCTATTTTGAATGGAGAGCAACCCGAAGGCTTTGCCCTGACAGATATCGACAAGACTTTCTCACCGCTTTGGGACAAGCAGGCCGAGCAGTTCGGCTTTACTTTCCGGCATCAATAAAGCGTTTACGCGCCTTTAGGATTTTTGTGTGATTGTCGTTCGCCCAGTTGAAAACTTCCCACAAAGGGATCAGGAAAGATTTGCCAAGAAACGTTAAGCTGTATTCCACACTCGGCGGTTTTGTTGGAAAAACCTTTCTGTTTATCAGGCCGTCTCTTTCAAGATCACGCAATATCTGGGTTAGCACTCGTTGTGAAATTTCAGGAAGTTCTCGCTTTAACTCACCGAAACGTAAAGGGCTTTGGGCCAGCGCGATAATAATAAAAGCATTCCATTTACCACTCAACTGACCCAAAGCATCTCTGAATGGATGATGCTTTATTGTTTGAAATTTCTCTCTCCAAGCGCGACACTGCTCGTCAAGTTTTCTTGCAGCCTCGCGTATTGGCATTAATGCTCTCCTGCTGGAAATCGATTACTTACCGCGTTTCGACAACCATTCCTGCATCATCTCTATCTCGGCTTCTTGAGCTGTGATTACTTCTTTTGCCAATTTGCGGACCTCTGAATCTTTGCCATACTTCAAAGCAACGTGGGCCATGTCGATAGCGCCTTGGTGGTGTGGGATCATACCGCGCATGAAATCAATATCAGCATCCCCTGTGAAGTTTATCGCCATGTTGGCATGCATTTTATTGTTCGCTTCCTGATAAGCACTGATCACCTGATTGTCGGATTTTTCGTTCATGCTCATATTGTGACCAGCGTGACCGGATTCACTCATGGCAGGTTTCTCATAGGCAACAGCAACAGCAGCAGCGGTTAAAACGGTTCTAACTTGGGACATAGCTTGGCTCCTTGCTTGAAATAACTGAATGTAATTTTGAGTGTAATCCTTCCCATCGTTGGAAGGTCAAGCTCTTTAATGAACGAGTTCATAATCGAATATTAGGCTCAATACTTTAGGCTATTGACCTTCCTGCTATAGGAAGGTGTAAGCTGGATCAACGTTTAAAGGTGATCTCATGAATTTCTTTGCAAGCGACATTCTTTCAAATAAAACTTACCGCAATCTATTCTTTGCACAGGTGATCGCGCTAATCGGTACAGGGCTTGCCACAGTCGCACTGGGGCTTCTTGCCTATGACATTGCGGGCGGTGATGCCGGAACCGTTCTGGGGACGGCGATGGCGATCAAGATGATCGCCTATATTGGTATCGCCCCGATTGTGGGGGCTTATGCCAACCGCCTGCCGCGCCGTGCTTTTCTTGTGGCGATGGATCTGGTGCGTGCGGGCGTGGTCATATGCCTGCCGTTTGTCGATCAAGTCTGGCAGATTTATATTCTTATCTTCCTTTTGCAATCGGCGTCAGCCGCTTTCACCCCGACATTCCAGGCAACAATCCCGGACGTGCTGCCCAAAGAAAAAGACTACACCCGCGCTCTGTCGCTCTCGCGGCTGGCCTACGACATGGAAAGTCTGACCAGCCCGATGCTGGCGGCGGCACTTTTGACGATCATTGATTTTCACTGGCTGTTCTCCGGTACGGCGGTTGGTTTTGCCCTCTCGGCGTTGCTGGTGATGGCGACCATCCTGCCTAAAGCGGCAAGCACCACGACAATCCGCAAAGAAGGCGTGATTGCGAAAACAACACGCGGCATGCGCTTTTATTTGAAAACACCGCGCCTGCGCGGGCTTTTGGCGATTACGCTGGCCGCCGCTGCCGCCAGTTCCATGGTCATCGTCAATACGGTCGTGATCGTGCGTGACACGCTGGGATTGTCGCAAACCGATGTGGCGATCACGCTGGCGGCGTTCGGCGGCGGATCAATCATTGCCGCATTCTTGTTGCCACGTCTTTTGGACCGGATTTCCGACAGGCGCATCATGATATTGTCAGCCATCGTGATGACGGTGGCGCTGGCTGTTCTTACCGGACTGACCGCCGCTTTCAGCGACCTGCCGTCTTTCTGGTACATGATCATGGCGGGATGGTTTGTGATGGGGTTTGCCTATTCGATGAGCATTACGCCATCGGGGCGTTTGCTTAAACGCTCGGCCAATGCCGATGATCGTCCGGCGATTTTTGCCGCGCAATTCTCGCTAAGCCATGCCTGCTGGCTGATCTGCTATCCGCTGGTCGGATGGCTGGGCGCGAAGATGGGACAGGAGTTTGCATTCGGCGCAATGGCCGTCATTGCGTTTGCCGGAACACTGACAGGCTTCATGATATGGCCCGCCAATGATCCCGACATTGTGCCGCACGGACATGAAAACCTTGCGCCGGATCACCCGCATTTAAAAGAAGCGCATGCGTCCAAGGACGGACATGCTTTTGTGATCGATGATCTGCACCAGCAATGGCCGCGCGGATAAAAACCCCTTGACCTTCCAACGATGGGAAGCCCCATACTTAAACTATAAGCAACAAAAGGAGGCTTTATCATGAAACTGCATATTGAAAACATGACCTGTGGCGGCTGCGCCCGTGGCGTGACGGCAGCGATCAAATCGCTCGATCCGCAAGCGGATGTCAAAGCCGATCCGCCAAGCCGCAGCGTTGAAGTCGTTACCTCGGCCAGCAAAGAACAAGTGGAAGCTGCGCTCTGCGAAGTTGGCTTCCCGCCAACGAAAGACTAACGCTTCTTTTTGATAGAAGTAACTGCACCTTTACGGGCGGCAGGACGGCTGGTGGTCTTGGCAGACTTTTCGAGGCCTTCCAGGATCGGACATTCCGGCCTTCCGTCGCCCGCGCAGCAGCTGACGAGCGTCTGCAATGTATCCGCCATTTCCTGCATATCCTGAATGCGCTGCTGCAGATCGACGATATGCTTTTGCGCCACCTTCTTCACGTCCGAGCTTTTGCGTGAACGATCTCCCCACAATGCCAGCAATTCGCTGATCTCCGCCACCTGGAAGCCCAGATCACGCGCCCTTCTTACAAACTGCAAACGGTGAATATCGCTTTGCGAATAGGAACGATAACCCGATGCCGTGCGGTCACTCGGCGGGATCAGTTTTATTTCTTCATAATAGCGGATCATCTTGGCCGATACGCC
>CAACXI010000028.1_pt1 | contig 26454 bp, 24 predicted proteins | sample 2275891 | NCBI WGS metagenome assembly CAACXI01 (sample SAMEA5312484, study PRJEB27640) | indoor metagenome | biome: indoor environment; feature: controlled; material: polymer antistatic dissipative epoxy resin | place: Italy | collected 2014-05-27 | reverse complement strand
GCTGCTTTTTATAACGGCAATGAAGACACCGCCAAGCAATGCGAAAAAGATACGGGTGCAAAAACATACCGTGTCGATGTGACCGATTTCGATGCGTGTCAGGCCGCGTGTGAGGATATTGAATCCAATCTTGGGCCGATCACTGTCCTTGTCAATAATGCTGGAATTACAAAGGATGGCGTTCTGCATAAAATGGCAAAGGATAATTGGGATTCGGTTATCACAACCAATCTGACATCGTGTTTCAATATGTGCCGCGCCGTTGTCGGGCCAATGCGTGACCGGTCCTATGGGCGGATCATCAATATCGGTTCGATTAACGGACAAAAGGGTCAGTTTGGCCAGACCAACTATGCGGCGGCCAAGGCCGGCATGATTGGGTTTACCAAGGCGTTAGCCTTGGAAAGCGCGGCCAAGGGGATTACCGTGAATGTGATCTGCCCCGGCTATATCGCCACAGAAATGACCGCCGTAATGCGCCCAGAAGTTCTGGACAGTATCGTGAAACAAATTCCGGTCGGTCGCATGGGGGAGGCGAAGGAAATTGCCGAAACGGTTTGCTTCCTTGCTTCCGAAAAGTCAGCCTTTATCACGGGTTCGACGCTCACCGTTAATGGCGGGCAATTAATGATATGACCCCGACACAGGAAAACGCCATCCTCGAACGCCGCTTTGTTCCCAAGGGGACAAAAGTCATTCGTGAAGGTGAAACGGGGAATAGCGCTTTTCTGGTACAGGCAGGGTTGGTTCGCGTCTATGTCCAGCACGAAGACCGCCATATTGAACTGGCCACGTTAGGGCCGGGACAAATTTTTGGTGAAATGGCCTTGGTGTTTGATGAAAAACGCAGCGCCACGGTGGAAACCGTTGAAGATTCCAGTCTGATTGTCATCACGCGCCAGACGCTGGAAGAAAAATTGCGCAAGACCGACCCGACCATTCGCGCCATCGTGCCAATGTTGATGAAGCGGATCATTCAGACGAATAATGCGTTATTGAGCCGCCATGCGGATCTGAAAACCATGCTGGATGTCGTCAAAAATATCTATGACATCATTTTGGTGTCTTTGCCGCGGGCACAGCAACAAACCTTCCAAAATGCAGTCCTGCCAAAGCTTGACCAGTTTCTGGCCGCTGTGAAATCATTTGAAGATAAATATTCCGAAAAATAGCTGTAAAAACAGCGTTATCGCATACGCAAGGGTGGTAATGCCTTTGAAACGCCATAGATATTTCCTATAAATAAAATATCGTTATCCATTGATGATTCTGCCCCTGAATCACAATTCTGAAGAGGTCCTGCCGTGAAAAAACTTGTCGTTATATCTGCCGGTGTTGTTGTTCTTGCCCTTGGCGCCGCGGTGACCATTCCGCAAGTTATCGATTGGAACAAATACAAACCACAGATTCAAAAAGGCATCGAGGACGCGACCGGTTATCAGGTGCAATTTGGTGGCCCGATTGATCTGGCGATTTTGCCATTTCCACACGTTGTCATTGAAAACATGACCGTGCGTGTTCGCCAAGGAACGACAGCAGGCGAGATCGCAGATTTGCTGACCTTAAAGAAAGCTGAAATCAGCGTTGCGCTTGCGCCGTTGTTCAGCGGAGAAATTAGCGTTAACAGCGTCAATCTTGTTGAACCCGTCATCACGCTGGATGTTGCCCGCGATGGCACGCAATTATGGATGACGGACAAACTGAAGAATGATGGTGCGGATAAGGTCGATGATACCGGCGCCGGGGACTCAGCTTCGCCGGAAAAGAAATTTGCCCTGAAAAAATTACAGATTGAAAATGGTACAATCCGTTACAGCGATGCCCGCACAGGCAAGGTGATGGAAGCGGAGAAAATCAACACGCTGGTCAGCGCCGACAGCCTGTCCGGTCCGTTCAAGGTAAAGGGTGATGTTTTCTGGAATAATCAAACGGTCGAAGCGGATATTCAATCTGGCCGCATCGACAAGGTCGCCAAAACGGTTGCCTTACAGGCTTCCTTGAAAATGCCGGGCAGTAATGGCGCGCTGGTTCAATATAACGGCGTCATCGGCACGGCGGGTGGCATTGATCTTCAGGGTGAAACCAAGATTGAATCGCAGAATTTATCCGCAACGCTAACGGCCCTGACGGGCTCGGCTTCGACGTTGCCGCCCTTGCCATTGAATGTACAAGGTTTGTTAACGGCAAAGGACGAGGTGGCCGATCTTAAAAACTTGAAAGTTAACTTCGGTGAATTTCAGGGCAACGGTTCGGTGGCGGTTCAAAATCTGTCCGCAAAGGATGCCCCGATGCTGGTGGCCGTCAATCTCGATAGCGCGACGCCATTAAAAGTTGAAAATTTTATGCCTGTAAAATCCGTCAAAACGGTTAAGGGCACGGCAGATAAGAGCGCACCGAAAGCGGCTGCGGCCAAACCATTGATCCCTGCAACGCTGGCTTTGCCAAAGGCAATTGACGGTACAGTCAATATCAACCTGAAAGGACTTTCTTATAAAGGGGCTGATTTCGGTACGGTGAAAGTAACGGCGCAGAAAAAAGGCGGTGTGATTACCACGACCGAAAATATTGACCAGATGCCAGGCGGTGGAAAATTATCCGCCAGCGCAAATCTGAATTATGCTTCGGGATCACAGACCGTTAAGGGGGGTGTGATTTATTCCGATCCAACTTTGAGCTTTAATGTGAATGGTAACGCGACATCCCCGGCAAAATTCTTGTCGGCATTCCTTCCGCCGGAAACCATTAAATCCATGCAGCCGCTTTTTAAGGATCCGGTGACCTTGGCGGCGAAGGGGACTGTTCGTCCAACCGTTGCAACGGTCGAAAGCGGTTCTGTCGCATTGGGCACCACGGCGCTGACGCTTGGGACGTCATCTTATACGCTGGACCAGACGGGCAAGAATAATGCCGTGGTCAGCCTTGCCGGACGGGATATCAATCTCGACCATTTCATGGGTGTGAAAGAAGTCGCTCCGTCCGCTCAGGATAAGGTTCAAACAGCAACACCTGTCACAACGAAAAAGCCAATAGGCGATGTGGTGCAGGAAACTCTCAAAAAACTTGACCTGCCTGTTGATCTGACGGTGAAGGCCGATTTGCAGAATGTGACGCTGCGCGGGGTAACTTATCGGGCTGTCAATATTGATGGTGGATTAAATGGCGATCGTCTTGATATCAGAAAGGCCGCGTTGCAAGACCCACAAGGGGATGTGATGCAGGCTACTGGATCGGTTAAGCAATTGAGCAAACTGAGCGGTGTGGATCTGGTTTTGTCAGGCAAGACCAGCGATACCATTGCGTTCTTATCATCAATGAATGTTGATACAGCAAAATTGCCAAAGGATTTTGGTCCGTTATCACTGGCCGTAGATGTGACGGGTGAAAAACCGGAAAGTCTTGCTTTCAAAGCCCGTGCTTCTGCACTGGATGGGGAAGGGGAGGCCAATGGTTTATTGGTCAATGCGATGGCCGCGAAACCGGCCGTTGATAAATTGTCCCTGCGCATCAAGCACAGCAATTTTGAACAGCTGATGAAGAAATTCAATCCGGGTTATAAGGCCGGGGTTGGTATCCGTAAGGATATGGATGTCTATGCCAATATTAATCAGGATGCGAATGGTTATACCCTGTCCGGTTTAAAGGCCGTGATTGGCGGCATGAATTTAACAGGGGATGTCAGCGCCAATACAACCGGGGCAAAGCCCGACATTAAAGCCACGCTGAACGCGGATACCATTCCACTGGATATTCTGTCGGGTAAGGATAAAACAGCGAAAACAACAGGCGGTAATGTTCAAACACCGAACAAGGCGGTTACGAATGATGTCCGCTGGTCACGCAATGCAATTAATACGGATTGGATGCGGGCCTTTAATCTGGATCTAAAGGTCAATGCCAAGGCGGTCGAGTATGGCAACTGGTTGCTCAGTAATACGGTTTTGGGCGTGACATTGAAAGACGGCGCGCTAACCATTGCTCAGATGGATGCTGGTGTTTACGGCGGCACGATGTCGTTGACGGCAGATGTTAAATCGTCGGCGCAGGATCGTGCGCCACTGGCCTTTAACGTCAAAACCAGTTTCAAAGATGTGGCGCTTGAACCTCTTGCCGCATCGTTCAGCGGTGCCAAGGTTATTCAGGCCCGTGGTGATGTGTCGCTGGATTTGGAAGCCGGTTCAACGGGGATGTCGCCGTCCGCATTGGTGTCTGCCCTGAAAGGTGCGGGACAATTGAACGGTACGAATGTCGTGATGAAGGGGTTTGATCTGGCGGGTATGTCCCGCTCGCTGGTTTCAACAACCAAAGTTATCGATAATATTTCCGGTCTTGCCAGTGCGTCGATGAAGGGTGGCGAAACGGCCTTCTCTAAAATATCCGGCCCATTCACGATCAGTGAAGGCGTCATCAGCTTTGATAATTTTATCATGGAAGGCGATGCGGCCAATATTCTGAACAAGGGGACAATCAGCCTGCCACGTTGGGTGATTGATATGAACACAACGGTTGATCTGGCCGTTCCCGAAGATGCGCCAAATCTGGATATCCGTTTCCAAGGGCCATTGGATAACCCCGGCAATACATTTGCAGGACAGGCAATGCAGTCCTATATCCAGACGCGCGTGAACCAGAAGCTGCAGAAAGTCTTAAGCGATAAGGTTGGCGGCAGCCCTGAATTGAATAACTTGTTGAATAATGTTCTGGGCGGTGGGGCAACCCAAAACCCGGTTGTCAAAACCCCGGCCCAAACTCCTCCTGCTACGACTGTGCCGAATGCAACGCCGCCGGCTGAATCAACTGCGACTCCCCAAGCCGCAGAACCTGCACCAGCCGAAGCCGCACCAGTGGCAGAGCCAACGCCAGAGCAGCGCGTGATCAAGGGGCTTGAATCAGGCAATAATGAAGAAGCCTTGAAAGGTTTGATGGAGGGGATTATCGGGCGTTAAGAACCCGGTTCTTCAGATCCTGTAAAACGAATAAACGCAGGGCGCTTGAGAGGTTTTTCTCTCCGCGCCCTGCATCTATTTCGGCAACCAGTTGGTTGATGGATGTGTTGCGCTCCGTGGCAAGGGCTTTGAGGGCCTCCCAAAATTCTTCCTCCAGCGAAAGGCTGGTGGCGTGGCCTGCAATGCGGACGGAACGCTTTTTCATTAGTCGCGCGGTTTAACCATGTCTTCCGGCTTGATCCATTCGCGGAACTGTTCTTCGGTCAGAAGCCCCAGATCAATGCCGGCCTGCATCAAGGTTGTGCCGTCCTTATGCGCTTTCTTGGCAATCTTCGCCGCATTATCGTAACCAATATGCGGATTCAATGCCGTGACCAGCATCAGGCTTTCATGCAGCAATTTGCCAATCCGGTCCGTATTGGCTTCAATGCCGACAACGCAATTATCGGTAAAGCTGTTGCAGGCATCGGCCAGCAAACGGATCGATTGCAGGACATTGAAAATGATAACCGGTTTAAAGACGTTCAATTCAAAATGACCGTTGCTGCCCGCAATCGTGACGGTGACATGGTTGCCCATCACTTGCGCGCAAACCATCGTCATCGCTTCGGACTGGGTCGGGTTGACCTTACCCGGCATAATCGATGATCCGGGTTCATTTTCGGGCAGGGAAATTTCCCCAATGCCGCAACGCGGACCGGACCCCAGCAAGCGAACATCATTGGCAATCTTCATCAGGGACACCGAAAGAACATTCAGTGCGCCGGATAATTCGACCATGGCATCATGACTGGCCAGCGCTTCAAACTTGTTCTCCGCGGTGATGAAATCCAGCCCCGTAATATCGGATACTTTGGCTGCGAATTTATCGGCAAACCCGACCTTGCAGTTAATGCCGGTTCCAACTGCGGTTCCGCCCTGTGCCAGTTGCATCAGGCGCGGGGTGGCTGCCTTAACCCGGGCAATACCAAATTCAATCTGCTTGGCATAACCGGAAAATTCCTGACCCAGTGTCATGGGGGTCGCATCCTGTAAATGGGTGCGGCCAATTTTGACAATGCTCATAAAGTCATTGGCCTTGGCATCAAGCGCGGCATACAGATGTTCCAGTGCTGGAAGTAATTCATGGTGTGCTTCTTCGACTGCGGCAATGTGCATGACGGTCGGGAACGTGTCGTTTGATGACTGTCCCATATTCACATGGTCATTCGGGTGAACAGGTTTTTTGCTGCCCACTTCGCCGCCCAGGATTTCGATGGCGCGGTTTGAAATCACCTCGTTGGCATTCATATTGGTTTGTGTGCCCGACCCGGTTTGCCAGACGACCAGCGGAAATTCTTCTTCCATCGTGCCATCAATGATTTCATCGGCGGCCTGAACGATCGCTTGTCCGATTTTAGAATCAAGAATGCCCAGATCCATATTGGCCAGTGCGGAGGCCTTCTTCTGAACGCCCAACGCGCGGACCAGCGGTTTTGGCATTTTCTCTACGCCGATTTTAAAATTTTGCAGCGAACGTTGCGTTTGTGCGCCCCAGTAACGGTCACCCGGTACAGCGATTTCACCGAAGGAATCCGTTTCGATCCGGTCTTCTGCGCTGTCTTGCGGGGCAGTTTGTCTGGCACTATTGATCGTCATAACTTAAAAACCTCTGTTTGTTTAGTTTAAGATGGTGATTTGGGATGTGCAGTTTGATTGGGTAATCTGTAATGCACCGCTTTCATTCAAGGCGATGACATCGTCACAATTTTCAAGGCTATCCGCTTTCATAGGAGCGTCATCGGATGTCGGGAAATTCATTCCCTTGATCGTTGATACTGTTTTAACCTGTGCCGTTTTTCCATCAGAGGCAATTGTGACATTTGTAATCTTTGTTGTCAGCACGGCATCCTTCGCCGCTTTGTAAGCGCGTTCGGCATTGGCGACCAGATCATTCTTTTTAACGATTGTTGGCTCCGTTTCAACGGGGGATTGACCTGGCACGATAATCTGGGTCCGGGTCGTTAATGACAAATCAGGATGAATGCGTTCGCCGTAGGCTGCAACGAATTGTGGATAGGGTTTTTTGAACAGGCCGGACAAATCGTTGTAATAGGCCTTCACTTTTCCTTCAGTAATTTTTGTAACATTTTGCGCCTGTGAAGGGGTTGCAAACGCCATAACCAAAACGGCCAACATCAAAGGAAGTTTCATAATCGCGCCTTTCTTAAAAATGAATATCATAAATGCGTTGTCTCCATAGCAGTATTGGAGGAAATTTTGGATGATGAGTCAATAATGGTGACGTGGCCCATTTTACGGCCTTCACGCGCATCAACCTTGCCGTAAAGATGAACGGCGGCGTTTGGCATTTCTAAATAAAGGCCCAGCTTTTTAACGTCGTCGCCAATCAGGTTCAACATGACGACATCGCCGTTGCGTTCCGGCGACCCGACCTGTATGCCGCAGACGGTTCGTATTTGTTGTTCAAACTGTGAGCAGAAACAGGCTTCAATGGTCCAGTGCCCGGAATTATGAGGACGCGGGGCAATTTCATTGGCCAGTAATTTCCCATCGCGCGTCACAAAAAATTCAAGGCACAGCACACCGACCAGATCAATCGCTTCGGACAGCAGTTGCGTCAGATCGACGGCCTTTTTGATCAATTGCGGTGGTATCTGTGCGGGGACAGTGCTTTTGGACAGAATATGATTGCGGTGTTCATTCAGGATAGGGCCGTAGATAGCGGTCTGACCCAAAAGGTCGCGGGCAATGATGACGGAAATCTCGCAGGCGAAATCAACTTTCTCCTCCAAGATCAGCTCATCCGCTTTTAATTCTTTCCAGGCGGTCTTGGCATCCTGATCCTTGTGGAACGCCATCTGTCCCTTGCCGTCATAGCCAAAGCGAGATGTCTTCAAAATGGCTTGTTCAAGTCCCAGATCTTCCATTGCCTTTGGAATATCATTGGCGCGTGCGATTGCGGCCCAGCGTGTTGTTGGAATCCCGATATCATTCAGGAATTGTTTTTCACGAATGCGGTGCTGGGCAATTTCCAGGACGCGGTCATCCGGGTATACGGGTTTAAATTTTTGCAGGAAGCGAATGGTTTCAACCGGGATGTTTTCAAATTCGTATGTGATGACATCGACGCAGGACGCAAATTCTTTTAGCAAAGCCTGATTGGTGTATTCACCAACAAAGGTGAAGGGCGCAACATGGGACGCGGGGGAGTCCTGTTCGGGTGTATAAATACAGACGCGAATGCCAAGCTGTGCCGCAGCCATAGCGGCCATCCGGCCCAATTGCCCGCCGCCTAGAATGCCAACCGTTTTAATTGTGTAACCCATGCGGGCAGATTAAAGCCCAATCGGCGTTTGTGCAACGCTTGCAGTCTGTTTTGCACGGAATTCATCCAGTTTTTTGGCCAGTTCTTCATCGCTGATGGCAAGAATGGAAATGGCCAGCAGGGCTGCGTTTTTGGCCCCGGCCTGACCAATGGCCAATGTACCAACCGGAATCCCGGCAGGCATCTGGGCGATGGACAGCAGGCTATCCAAACCCTTCAATGTTTTGCTTTCAACGGGAACGCCAAGGACAGGAAGGGGGGTCATGCTGGCCGCCATACCGGGCAGGTGCGCCGCACCGCCAGCCCCGGCTATAATGACTTTTAATCCGCGTGCTTTTGCACCTTTGGCATAATCAACCAAACGGTCTGGCGTGCGGTGCGCGGAAACGATCTGTGTTTCATGGGGGACGCCAAAGTCATTGAGCAGATCAGCGGCGGGTTTCATTGTGTCCCAATCGGATTGGGAGCCCATAATAATGCCGATAACGGCAACCATTACGCGATAATGTCCGGCACAAGCTGGCTTTCAATTTTCTGGATGGTGTCTTTGAGGATCAGTTTGCGTTTCTTCAGGCGCTGAAGCTGCAAAAAATCTACCGGCTGGTGGGTTACCAGACGGTCAATAACATCGTTCAGGTCTGTATGCTCGCGTTGCAGCTCGACAAGCTTCTCGCGCAGCGTCTCAATATCGTCCATGTGGTCAGGAATCCCTTCTTGAAGGATTCATAATATCAAATAGTTCGTTGTTTGATAAGCCAAATTTGCGTTTTGAAAGGGGCGTTGACCGAAACGGGTCTCTGTATCATACTGCACGCCGAGATTTAATCTATCCATCTGTATTAGCAGGACAAATTGACATGACCAAGAAACGTATCGGGATTCTGACAAGCGGCGGCGATTGCGCGGGCTTAAATGCTGTTATTCGTTCTGTAGTGCATAGCGCACATTATCAGGGCTGGGAAGTTGTCGGCATTCTGGACGGGACCGCAGGATTGTTGCAAGACCCGCCGGAATACCGCGTTCTGACCCCGAATGAATTTGATGGCAATTTGCTGCGTCAGGGCGGAACAATTCTGGGCACGACCAATAAGGGCAACCCCTTTGCGTTCCCGATGCCTGATGGTTCATTGAAAGACCGTTCCGGCGAAATCGTTGATGGGTTCCATGCGTTGAAACTGGATGCCGTGATCGGGATTGGTGGGGATGGCAGCTTTGCAATCCTGTCCAAACTGGCGAAACAGGGCGGAATCAAAATGGTCGGGATTCCAAAAACCATCGATAACGATATCGGCATGACCGATACGTCAGTGGGTTTTGATACGGCCGTTGCCGTGGCAACCGAAGCCTTGGACCGCTTGCAGCCTACGGCGGCAAGCCATGACCGCGTTATGATTTTAGAAGTGATGGGCCGTGATGCCGGACATATTGCACTGGCTGCTGGTATTGCTGGCGGTGCGGATGTCATTCTGATCCCTGAAATCCAGTACTCCATTGAAAAGATTGCAGAAAAAGTTAAGGCTGTGAAAGTTTCAGGGCGGAATTTCGGCCTGATTATCGTATCCGAAGCGGTGAAATTGCAGGATGGCGGCAAATCAGAGGTTGAATTTGCGGATGGCCAGAAACGCTATGGCGGGATTGGCAATTATATCGGCGCAAAACTATCCGAAGCCACCGGGGTTGAAACCCGCGTGACTGTTCTGGGCCATGTCCAGCGCGGCAGCCAGCCAACCTATAATGACCGTCTGCTGGCGTCAGCCTTTGGCGTCAAGGCTGTCCAGCTGATCCGTGAAGGGAAGTTTGGGCGGATGGTTGCGTGGCAGAATCGTCAGGTTGTCGATGTGGCGATTGAGGACGCAATTGCAGCGTATCAGCAAGTGGACCCGGACAGCACCTTGGTGCATACTGCAAGGGAACTCGGTATTTCCTTCGGAGACTGATCCATCATGATGTATGTGCAGCAATCGCTGACCCCGGATGAAGAGCTGATCCATATCGGCCATTTTCACTGGTTCTATAGCTTTATGGCGATCATGAGCATTGTGAACGGGGTTGTCGGTTGTTTGCTGATCTTGATCGGCACGGTCTATTTTCTGGAACATTTCGGCGGGCTGTTAAATCAAACCGCTTATGAATTTCATAGTGAAAGTCTGTTTGGTAAAATCCGTGAACTTCATCCGGGCGTCCGTCTATTCGCGTTCTTTGTCTTTATCATGGGGTTGATGCGTTTTGCCCAGATGATGGTAATTCAGGCTTCAACCGAAATCGCCGTAACGACAACCCGCCTGATCTATAAGCGCGGTCTGGTTGCGCGTTATGTGGGCGAGATGAGCATTGACCGGATCGAAGGCGTGAACGTCCTGCAAACGGTGATGGGGCGTCTTTTTGGTTATGGCCGCCTGATGATCCGCGGGATGGGGGTGGGGGAAGTGATCCTGCCGCCGATTGCCGATCCGATCCTGTTCCGCAAGGCGATTGAAAAGGCCCGGACCAGCTAGCCCGGCGGCGAAAGCTGCTTATGCTGATTGATCTGCGCCTGAATCCTTTGATGCCAGTCGGCATGAAATTTAAACACCTCTGGCCGGGCTAATCCCAGATAGATGGGTTCACTGAGTTTGTAACCAACGGTGTCAGTCAGGTAATTCCCATCAAGCCCCGGAATTTGCCCCAGTCTTTCAGCCAGGCCATCAACCAGTTTTTTGGTGTTCTCATATTCTGCAATCTTGTCTTGCAATGCTGTTTTATGGCTCTCGCTGAAAAGGTTTTTCTTAATAATGCCCATCAGTGTTTTCGGGGGCATCAAGGCCTGCTCCAGCTTTTCATAGTGGCGTGAGGCAACTTCCATACCGCGTTCTTCATAGGTTTCGTTCATAACGCCAGAGCTTGCGGCTATCGTTTCATAGTAATAATTAAAAACCCGGCGCAGGATTTCGAGCAAGATCTTGGGGTTGTAATTATTATTCGTGTAGGCGGCATAGGCATTCAGTTCAAGCTTGTTCGTATCATCAATGTCATTCGCCCATATATCGGCCTGCTTATAGCCTAGTTCTTTCCAGCGCGATAATTTGACAAGGCAGGTGAATGTGAATGCATCCGCCTCTGTCATGCGAATCTCCATGTGGCGGAAGAGGGGGTTGTATTGCCCCGCGCCCATGTGCGTTCCCAGCCCGTGGATCTGGAAGGCATGACGCATTTCATGGGCAAGGGTTCCATAGGAGGAGCCGGTTCGAACGGAGATATTGTAATAATTACAAAAGGCTAAGGTTTTTTCATCCATTTCGTCATTAATGAGGATTTCGTAATCCTGCTGCTCGCAAAAGGCTCTGGCCTGCCTGCCGTGCGGGGATTGAGCCAGCTTGTTAAAGCTGTCTTTTAAGCTGGGATGATCGTAACCCTGTGGCTCGGGAATTATAAACCGCTTGAGGTGATCGAGAGGTGACGTCATGCAGTATGGCCCTGTCAGCAATGATTTTTATTTTTCTTATCGTACCATATTAGGCCGCAATTTTGCGGAAAGCTTCCTTTACCAGTGGTTTTGTTAAAAAGCGGTGAATGACGCTTTTAAAAACATGGGAACGCTAAACAACTCTTAACTGTTTGCTTGGACAATGGATATTGGGTTACTCTGGGATTACAAATATGCGCCCCACCTTATTATCACGCCTTGTTCGATTAGTTGCGATTATCGCTGGAACCATGATGATTGGGGCCAGCGTGTCTGATCACGCTTCTGCTCAAAAAGGCGTTGATATTCAGGGTGTTAGCAGTAAATCCTCAAGCTTGTTCTCATTCGACATTTTAAACCGGGATAGCAAGTTTATCCGGGCTGCGATCAATGGCGCTTTGGATGTTGGTCAGATTGATGATTTGAAGTTTAGCGATACTGAAGCGCTGACCCGTTTTTATACGGAACAGGATGGCAAAACGCTGTGGATTGATATGCGTGAAAATACGCATCCCAAGGCTGTAACCGTCCTGCATATGTTTGAACAGGCCTGGACACATGGGCTTCATCCCGAAACGTACCATGTGTCGCATATTACGCCGTTGCTGGCCGCCGAAACACCGGCAGAGAAGGCCCGTCTGGAATTGCTCATCAGTGACGGGTTGGTGCGTTATGCCCATGATCTGACCGGGGTTCGTTTCCCAGCAAATGCATTGAATCTTGACCCCGTATCGTGGCGTCAGCCCGTTGCGGCTTATGATGCATTGATGGGGGTTGCAGGGGCATCAGATCTTCAGGCCGCCCTGGATCAGCTTGCCCCGCAGGATGGGCTGTATAATCGTCTGCGCAAGGAATTGATAACCCTGGTTGAAAGCCCGGACCGGGCCTATGACAAGGGCTTGCCGATCACCCTGACCGGTATTCTGCGTCCCGGTGATTTCAGCGGGGCGGTGATTAATCTGCGCCAACGTATGGGGGTGACTCACGACCCCCTACATGGCCCGGAACGTCAATATGATGATCGTCTGGCCGCCGCTGTGATGAAATTCCAGCGTCAAAATGGTCTGGGCGCGGATGGCGCGGTGGGGCCAAAAACGCTGGAATTGCTGAACCGCACAAGCCGTCAGAAGATTGACCAGATCGTTGTCAATATGGAGCGCCTGCGCTGGCTGGAGGCGGATAAGCCGAACAAATATATATTGGTGAATATTCCGTCCGCGACTCTTTGGGCGGTGGAAAACGGCGAAGTTGCGCTGGAAATGCCGGTCATTGTCGGGCGTCCTGAACGCGCAACAAAAAGCTTTATCACTGAAATCACCGGGGTTCGTTTCAATCCGAAATGGACGGTCCCGCCAACCATCAAGGCCAAAGACTTCCTGCCTAAGCTGGTCGAAGACCCTGCCTATCTGCATAATAAGGGGATCGAGGTTTCACAGCTGATTGACGGGAAACGTTATACGCTGGACTCAACGGCGATCGACTGGTCCACGGTGACGCGTCAGGATTTGAAATCATTGCGCATGGTGCAAAGTGCCGGGGATGATAATGCCTTGGGCCGCTTCCGTGTCCTGATGGAAAACCAGTATGATATTTACCTGCACGATACCAACAGCCCGTCCTTGTTCAGCAAATCTGACCGGGCGCTCAGCTCTGGTTGCATCCGTATGGCAAAGCCCGATGCCGTAGCCCAGTTTATCTTGCACGGGAATAAGGGGTGGAGCGAACGCCGCATGAATAACATTCTGGCGACCGGGCGGACCTCTGAAATCAGCGCAGCGGAACGGATCAAAGTCTATATCCTGTACCAGACAATCTGGCAGAATGATCAGGATCAATTGGTCTATGGAGCCGATATTTACAATCAGGATCGCCGCCTGATTGAGCTGATGACGGCCCGGAAAGCTTACGATGTTCCGGAAAATCAGGCTGTAAAATACGCTGTTGGGACCCCGGACAGCACCGTTCAATAAGATCATTTATAATTTTAGGGTTGTCTGTAACCCGCGGAATCCTTACAATATTTGGTGTGGGGTTTACTCCACTTCCGAATCCTTCTAAAAGTTCCCCTCCAAAAGAAAATTTGTCGAAACAACACAAGGCTTAAAACTCAATGCTTTTCGACGAGAGCAAGACCGCACAGTCCTCTGTGCTGCCCTCAATTGACCGCAGAGGTCTTTTAAAGGCGAGTATCATCGCAATGGGAACCGGAATGGTTTCCGCCCTGACGACACCGGCAATGGCTGCCATGCGTATGCCGACAGTTGGTTCTTACAAGGTCAACTTCCGCAACGCCCACACCGGCGAAAGCTTTAACGGTGTGTACCGCGTTGGGAATAAATATCTTCCCGATGCCTTTACCCAGATCAACCATGTTCTGCGTGACTTCCGCACCGGTGAAGAATACCCAATCGATCCACGCAGTATCGATATTGTCTTTATGCTTCAGAACAAGACCAGCACAAAAACCCAGTTCGAGATTTTGTCCGGTTACCGTTCGCCAAAGACAAATACAATGCTGCGCGGTGCCAGCGAGGGGGTTGCCAAAAATTCCCTGCACATGGTTGGACAGGCAATTGATTTGCGTCTGGAAGGGTATTCGACCAAGCGTTTGCGCGATGTGGCGATTGACCTGCGGGCGGGCGGTGTCGGGTTCTACCCACGCAGCAATTTCGTCCATATCGATTCCGGTAAGGTTCGTCACTGGTAAGTGCATAAATCATAGTCTTTCGATAAGGGGTGGTGCTTTTAAAGCGACAACCCCTTATTCTTTCCGGTATGGAAAATTGGCGTGATCATGGAATTGTCCTATCGGTGCGTCCGCATGGCGAAAGCGGTGCGGTGGTCAGCCTGTTGACCGAACAATATGGCCGCCATGCCGGATATGTGCGTGGCATTGGGTCCGCAAAATTGCGGGGGGTGGTCGAGCCGGGAAATCTGGTCAGTGCCGCATGGTCATCCCGCGTTACAGATCAATTAGGGTTTTTTGTAATTGAACCGGAACGGGCGATCACCGGGCCATTGATAGGTGATCCGTTACGTCTGGCGGCCTTGATTTCCGCGTGCAGCCTGTGTGATGCGGCCCTGCCGGAACGCGAAGTTCATCCCGGCCTGTTTCATGGCTTGCTGGCTTTGCTGGACGGTTTGGAAAGCGAAGAATGGGGAGCGTCCTATATTTTCTGGGAAATGGCCTTTATGCGCGAATTGGGGTTCGGGCTGGAACTGAACAAATGTGCCGGGGGCGGGGATGTTTCGACCTTGGCCTATATCAGCCCAAAATCTGGCCGTGCGGTCAGTCTTGCACAGGCCGAGCCGTATAAGGACAAGCTGATCCCGCTGCCGGACTTTCTAAAACCGGGGGGCAGCGATACCGGGCTGGCCGAAGTTCTGCGCGGGCTGGTGATGACCGGGCATTTTCTGGAACACTGGGTCTTTGCCCAAAGCACCAGAGCCACCCCTGAACCCCGGCTGCGGTTTCAGGTGCGGGTCGAAAACGCCCTGAAGCAGGCATAAAAAGCGCTGGAAAAGGCGGAAAGATAAGCAAAACCCTATGGTTATTTTCACCCAAACCTTTTAAGTTCCCCGCATGGCACGAAAGAAAACCGAAGGCGGCCCGCCGCGCGAATCCATTGTTCTTGACCAACCGCTGACACAAATCCTGTCAGAGCGGTATTTGTCCTATGCGCTGTCCACGATTATGGCGCGGTCGCTGCCTGATGTGCGCGACGGTTTGAAGCCGGTTCACCGCCGCCTGCTTTTTGCGATGGACCAGTTAAAGCTGAACCCTGAACACGGGCCGAAAAAATCGGCACGGGTTGTCGGTGACGTGATCGGTAAATACCACCCGCATGGTGACCAGTCTGTTTATGACGCTCTTGTCCGTTTGGCACAGGATTTCGCAGTCCGCTATCCGCTGGTCGATGGTCAGGGGAATTTTGGTAATATTGACGGCGATAACGCCGCCGCGATGCGTTACACCGAAGCGCGCCTGACCCAGACATCCGTCCTGTTGCTGGAAGGCATTAACGAAGACGCGATTGATTTCCGCCCAACCTATGACGGGGAAGGGCAAGAACCCATCGTCATGCCCTCCAACTTCCCGAACCTGCTGGCCAATGGTGCATCGGGGATTGCGGTTGGTATGGCCACCAATATTCCGCCGCATAACGTCGCCGAACTTTGCGATGCGATGCTGATGATGCTGGAAGACAAGGATGTCAGCATTGAAGACCTGTTAAAGGTCGTCAAGGGACCGGATTTCCCGACCGGCGGGACGCTGGTGGAAACCAAGGCCAGCATTATTGAATCCTATAAAACCGGACGTGGGTCATTCCGTTTGCGCGCGCGCTGGAAACAGGAAGAAATCAAAAACGGCGGCTATCAGATTATCGTCACGGAAATTCCGTATCAGGTGCAAAAATCCCGCCTGATCGAAAAACTGGCCGATTTGATCCAGAATAAAAAACTGCCGATGCTGGATGATGTGCGTGATGAAAGCGCTGAAGATATCCGTCTGGTGCTGGTGCCGAAATCGCGGAACATCGATCCGAATTTGTTGATGGAAACGCTGTACCGCAATTGCGATCTGGAAACGCGGTTCAGCCTGAACATGAACGTACTGGATATGGGTGTGACGCCGCGCGTCATGAACCTGAAAGAAGTTTTGCAGGCCTGGCTGGCGCACCGTCAGGTCGTGCTGGTCCGCCGTTCCAATTTCCGCCTGAACCAGGTGATGCACCGGATCGAAGTTCTCGACGGGTATATGATCGTTTATCTGAACATCGATAAAGTCATCAAGATCATCCGGACCGAAGATGAACCAAAGCCGAAATTGATGAAGGCTTTCGGGCTGACCGAAATTCAGGCCGAAGCGATCTTGAATATGCGTCTGCGGTCCTTGCGCAAACTGGAAGAGATGGAGCTGCAAAAGGAACACGATAGCCTGTCCAAGGAACGCGATGCGTTGCAGGCTTTGCTGAAATCCGAAGCGCGTCAATGGACGGCGATCAAGAAACAGGTTTCAGCCATCCATGATCTGTATGGCCCGACGACAAAGATCGGCAAACGCCGGACGGAAATCGGCAAGGCGCCTTCACTGGCCGCCATTGAAACAATGGCCGAAGCCTTGACCGTCATGGAAAAAGAACCAATCACGCTGGTCCTGTCCGCAAAGGGCTGGATCAAGGCGTTGAAAGGTCATGATAACGACAAGGAGCAATCCTATAAGGATGGCGATAAGGGCCGCTTCTCGGTCGAAGGTTATACGACAGACAAATTTGTTCTGTTCGCAACCAACGGGCGGTTCTATTCCCTGTCTGGTGACAAATTGCCATCGGGCCGTGGTTTTGGTGAGCCTGTACGTTTGATGATAGATTTGCCGAATGATGCCGATGTTTTACAGGTCATGGTTTATAACCCGGATCTGAAATTCCTGGTTGCCACGGATGAGGGGCATGGCTTTATCGTGCCATCATCCGAAATCCTCGCCCAGACGAAAAACGGCAAGCAGATTTTAAATGTCGGCAATGGCAGCGAAGCGAATATCTGTAAAATTGTCGATCCTTCGCATGATCATATCGCGACCATTGGCACAAACCGCAAGATGCTGGTCTTCAAATTGAAGGACGTCCCCGAAATGTCGAAGGGCAAGGGCGTCATCCTTCAAAAGATCAAGGACGGTACGCTGGCCGATGCCAAGACCTTCAAAATGAAAGAAGGCCTGACCTACGTTACCGCTGGCAGCGAGAAAAAAGTCGGCGACATTAAACCTTGGGTGGGCGAACGCGCACAGGCCGGAAAATTACCGCCAAACGGTTTCCCGAAATCTCCGAAATTTGATTGATCAGGATCAAAAGGAATAAGGCTTAAGGGGGCGATCGCCCCCTTAAAAACCCCGTTCTTTTTGTCATCCCCGGCTTGACCGGGGATCCAGAAGAATAACCGCGAATTAGAGGCCTGTAACACTGGATCCCCGGTCAAGCCGGGGATGACAGTTGAGGATCAATGATACGGGGCTTAAGGGGGCAATTGCCCCCTTAGTCTTCTTTGGTTTCCCTACGGGAAGTAAACGTCGCCCTGCGTGCGTTTATACGGGCTTTTGGCCTGTTCTTCGGCGGCGCGTTTCAGGGCTTCGCGGGCCTCGTCCACGGCTTGGGGTGCACCGATATCTTTGGCGGCCTCATGGCCTTCACGGTTAATCATGGTTTCAAGTTCTTCACGTTCCATGATGATGCTGATGCGGCGGTTTTTCGCGTCCAGCGGTTTATCCTTCTCCAGATTATCCGTATCGGCCTTGCCCGTCACACCCGTTAAGCGCACCTCAGGGATGCCAGAGCTTTTCAGCACGCGCCTTGTAGCATTCGCACGGTCAGCAGATAATTCCCAGTTGGTATACTCCGCACCGGCCTTGTACTGGTAGGAATCGGTATGGCCGCGAATGGAAATATTATTCGGCATTTTCTTGATAACGTCTGCGGTCAGGCCAATGAGTTTTTTGGTTTTCTCATACATCTGTGCGCTGCCGCTCGGGAACATCGGTTCGCCTTCCTGATCGACAATCTGGATGCGCAACCCTTCAGGGGTGACATCGACCATCAGGTGCTTTTTCAATTCCGCCAGCTCCGGCGTTTTTTCGATTTCTTTTTCCAGCGTCTGCTTGGCCTGTTCAAACCGTTCGGTTTCACGGCGGCGCAATTCCTGTTCCAGTTTTTCGGCGGAGGCGTCTTTTAGATTCCCTGTATCGCCACGGCTTTTCCCCGTTGGTGTTGCGCCGCTGTTCTGGGGCAGGCGGATTTCCTGCATCGTGCTGCTCATCGACCCTTCGGTGGAAACGGATGTTCCGCCCAGAACACCGCCAGCGCCGCTTTTTCCGTCACTGATCATCGGGTGGGTGGGGTCAAAGAAATTGGCAATGGCATCGCGTTGTTCTGATGTTGTGACGTTCAACAGCCACAGCAACAGGAAGAACGCCATCATCGCCGTCACGAAGTCAGCATAAGCCACTTTCCAGGCACCACCGTGGTGGCCGCCCGCGACTTTTTTGACTTTCTTGATAATGATGATCGGCTGGACGTCGCCCTGTTTGCCGCCTTTTCCCTTTGCCATGTGGACTTACCCCGGCGCAGGAAGTTCGTTCAGCTTTTCTTCCAGTTCAAGGAAGGTTGGCTGCACGTTATGGGGCAGGAACTTACGGGCGAATTCCACCGCCACTTGCGGGGCTGCACCATTCAGGAAGGCCAGAACGCCAACCTTCATGCAGCGGTAATACAGCATTTCAGATGCGCCATATGTCCCCAGCGCACTGGCGACCGGACCAACGAAACCATAGGCCAGGAAAACCCCGAGGAACGTACCGACCAGCGCGCCGCCGATCATCTTACCCAGAACTTCCGGCGGTTCAGTAATCGCGCCCATCGTTTTAATAATACCCAGAACGGCGGCAACAATCCCCAGCGCGGGAATACCGTCAGCCATGCTTTGAATGGCGTGGGACGGGTGCATTTTTTCGTGGGTGAGCGTTTCCAGTTCCTCATCCATCAGGGCTTCGATTTCATGCGGGTTTTCATTCCCCAGCGAAATAATGCGCAGGTAGTCGCACAGGAACATGGATGCGTGATGGTTATGCGCGAAGCCGGGGAATTGTTTGAACAACTCGCTTTCTTCGGGATGTTCGATGTGTTGTTCGAGCGCCAGCCAGCCCTTGGTCCGCGCCAGTTTGAAAATCATGAACAGCACACTGAGCAGTTCAAGGTAATCGGCCTTGTTATGCTTTTCCGCCTTGGTCAGGCATTTCATGTTGGCCATGGTTTCTTTAATGGCGTAACTGGGGTTTGCCACCATGAACGCACCAACAGCCGCACCGATAATCGTCAAGCCTTCGAACGGAAGGGCATGAAGGATCGGGGCCATCTTACCGCCCGCCAGCATATATCCAGCAAATACACAGATAATAACAACGAAGAAGCCAGCTATTTTCATACCAAAATTCTTTCAGTAGGTTGGCGACAGGGACGGGCGTAACCCCTTCATTTATCGCTTTTTTTCATCACAATATCAAGGCGTAAGCCCGCTTGTAGTTATATCAGGCGATCTTCAGCTTTTGATTGGTATATTCCGGCTTGGCTTCTGCTTTACCGAAAAGGTAACCCTGACCGTATTGGACGCCCAGATTGCGCATCCGTTCGGCCTGAGATTCGTCTTCAATCATTTCCGCAATCATGCTGATCCGTAAATCATGGCACATCTGGCTCATATTCTTAATCATGATGGCATCGCGTTCAGAGGTGAGGATGCGCCGCGTATAGCTGCCGTCAATTTTCACATAATCAACGTGAAGCTGGTGCAAGTATTGGAAAGAGGCAGACCCGGCCCCGAAATCATCAAGGCACACCTTGTAACCATCATCCTGAAGAATTTTGATGAAATGGTTCACCATGCTCAGATTCTGGATGGTATTGGACTCGGTGATCTCAAACATCATGCGGTCTGACAATTCCTTATGCAGGGATAGTTTAGCGTGCAATGTTTTAAAGAACTGCTCGTTCTGGATCGACTGACCGGACAGGTTAACGGCAAATTTTGTCCTGCGACCTTGTGATTTATAGAGCAGGTAGTTAATCGCGCGTTCGCAGACGGCAATATCGAAATCCGCGGCCATGCCGATATCTTCACCGAAAACGACCCATTCCTGCGTATTGGCGCTTTTGTCGCGGAAGCGGGTCAGCATTTCAAAATGGACGGCTTCGCCGGTTTCAAGGCTGACGATGGGTTGAAAATGCAGGTCGAAATTCATCTGTTCAACCATTGTCTTGAACTGGACGATTTTCTGGGCATTTGCGCTGACATAGGTTTTGAAACCGGAATTGAGGTTTTCAATCGTCATCGATGCGCCCTTACGCTCAAACTCGTTAATCGTATAGATCAGGGCTTTTGTAGTGTCGCGTTCGCTGAGCGAGGCGAGGTCGGCGGAAACCGTTTTGCTTTGCACCTCGAACCCCTTGCCATCCGGATCGTTTTCACGGGACAGGCGGGTGATTTCTTCGCGCAAGGAATCGGAATCAACGCTGCTGTCATGGATCAGGCTGTAGCGGCCTTCGACGATCATCGCCGCCTGTCCATCAACCGATTTCGAATTCAGCAGATGGGTGATTGATTCAACAAAATTGCCCCATTTATCGTGGCCAATACGGTCGCGGATGGCGTCGGTGTTTTCAATGTCCAGCAAGGTCAGGTCAAGATCCTGTCCCAGCGACCGCGCCATATCCAGCGCTTCGCGCGCGGCGCTCATAAAGCGGTCTTTGTCCAGCAGGGCATATTCCTCGACCGCTTGATTATCCTGCGCGTAGCGGGCCATCAAAATATTGGTAAATCCGATGGTCAGGTAAAATTTAGGGTCGGCGGGCATAGTGATGCCAGTGACAATGGCTTGACGCCCATCGCCAATGCTTTCGGCCAGTTTGACAAGGAAGGGGCCACAGCGTTTTCCGGTGGTCGCCTTTTCCTTCATATTGATCACCATGGCGCGGTCATCGGGGGCAAAGAGTTCAAGCCATGACTGGCCCAGAATTTTTTGTTCATTGGCCCCGGTCAGGCTGCGCGCCGCGCCCAGCGTGAAGGACACAAGCCCATCTTCTGCCACCTCAATGAAAAGGTCGGCGGACGCAAAGGAAAAGGCGAGAAAACGATCTCGCTGCTGTTTCAGCTTGTCATCGGACATAGGGTCAGAATCATCCTGTGAGAGAAAGGCAAGATTGATTTTGACAGGCTATATTTACCAATTGGTAAAGGAAATCACTGATCTTTCCGTAATAGTTTTGCCGCATCCAGCGCAGCATAGGTCAAAATGCCGTCCGCCCCGGCGCGTTTAAAGGCCATCAGCATTTCCATCATCGCTTTATTGTAATCCAGCGCCCCGTTTTCCGCCGCCCAGCGGATCATGGCGTATTCACCACTGACATTATAGGCAAAGGTCGGGACGCGGAATTCGGCCTTTACACGGTGAACAATGTCCAGATAGGGCAGGCCGGGCTTTACCATCACCATATCCGCGCCTTCGGCCAGATCCAGCGCAACTTCACGAATGGCTTCATCACCATTGGCCGGGTCCATCTGGTAAGTCTTTTTATCGCCCTTTAACAGGCCGCCGGATTGAACGGCATCGCGGAACGGGCCGTAAAAGGCAGACGCGTATTTGGCGGCATAGGACATGATTTTAACTTCCTGATATCCATGGGCGTCCAGCGTATCGCGGATGGCGGCAATCCGCCCATCCATCATGTCGGACGGGGCAATGATATCGGCCCCGGCCTGGGCCTGAACCAAGGCCTGCTTGCACAGGACATCAACGGATTCATCGTTCATGATCCGGCCCTGTTCATCCAGCAAACCGTCATGGCCGTGGCTGGTATAGGGGTCCAGCGCGACATCGGCGATAATTCCCATATCCGGCACGGCGGCTTTAATAGCGCGGATGGCGCGGCACATCAAATTGTCCGGGTTCCACCCTTCGGCCCCATCGGCGGTTTTAAGTTCGGATGGGGTGACAGGGAACAGCGCGATGGCGGGGATGCCCAGATCGTGGGCTTCCTGAACGGCCTTAATCACCAGATCGATGGATTGGCGATCAACCCCCGGCATGGTTTTGATCGGGTCGCGGGTATTTTCACCCTCTGTCACAAACAACGGCCAGATCAGATCCTGAACACTCAGGTGGTTTTCGGCGACCATGCCGCGCAGCCACGCATCGGTGCGGTTCCGGCGGGGGCGAACCCGCGGATGCATCCCCGGTGCAGCACCGGTTTCCGCCTTCTTCACCGAATTGGTTTTGCGGGCAATAATACGCAGGGGGCTGGTTTCACTCATGGCACTGTTCCTGTATGCTGTTTCTCCTTCAAGCGTTATCGGATTTACGGGTGAAAGTAAAATAAATGACGGATCAGCACGCAGACGAACACCAGTTGATAATCGAACATCGGGGGCCGGTCGGGATCATCACCCTGAACCGCCCGAATGCCTTGAATGCCCTGACGCTGGGTATGATCCGGGGAATCCGTGAAGTGCTGGGGGAATGGCGGGACCGGGATGAAATCCGCATGATCCTGTTCCGGGGCGCCGGGGACCGGGCTTTTTGCGCGGGCGGGGATATTAAAAAGGTTTACGAGGCGGGGGCGAAGATTACCGATCCTGTCCATAAGATCGCGCTGGCCAAGACCTATTTTGCCGATGAATACCGGATGAACCGGGAATTATATCATTACCCCAAACCGCTGATCGCCTTTATGAACGGGATTACCATGGGGGGGGGATTCGGAGTTGCTGGACCGTGCCAGTACAGAGTTGCGACGGAGAAAACAGTTTTTGCAATGCCCGAAGTCGGCATTGGATTTTTCCCGGACGTTGGCAGCCTTCATAGCCTGCTCCGTTGCCCGCGCAGAACCGGTTATTGGCTTGGTCTGACAGGCGATAGTATTCGCGCGGCTGATATGCTGCCCATGGGCTTGGCGACCCATTATATTCCAGAAGACCAGTTTGCCAGCTGTTTGGAGCAGATGATCGAAGTCGGCGATCTGGGCATACTGGATCAGTTCAGTGAGGCGCCAAACCCCGATGGCGCGCGCATTTTCCCGGCAGAGATGGATATTGATAAATGGTTTGATAACAGCAGAATAGAATCAATTTTAAAGGCGCTGGATGAAGATGGGGCGCCTCTGGCGGTGGATACCGCAAGGCTTATGCGAACACGTTCACCCACCAGTTTAAAGCTAACGCTGTCCTATCTGTTGAAAATGAAGGAAGCAAGTTTTGATGAGGTAACGGCCCTGGATTACCGTCTGGCGATGCGCTGTATGCTGGGGCATGAATTTTATGAAGGGGTGAGGGCGGCCCTGATTGATAAGGATAAGAACCCGCAATGGTCCCCGGCAACGCTGGCGCAGGTTTCAGACGATGTTATCGCAAATTACTTTGCCAATGATCTTCCTGATCTTGATGGAAGCTTATAACAAAATTAACTTGTGTCCCTGACAATCTAAACTATTATCTTTAGGAGAGATTCTAGGGATAACCACCCGCCTTTCCAAATCGGAGTTCACCAAGTGACCACACCTTATTATGAAGCGATCCAGCTGACCGAACGTCTGCACCGTTATTTTCTGGACGTGCTGAAGGTCGAACTTGACCGTCACGGGATTCAGGACATTAACAACGTCCAGTCGATGATCCTGTATAATATCGGTGAAGACGAGCTGACCGTTGGCGAATTGACGCTGCGCGGTTATTACCTCGGCTCCAACGTATCCTATAACGTCAAGAAAATGGTCGAGAACGATTACTTGATTCAGGAGCGTTCGGTGCATGACAAACGCTCAATCCGCGTCCGCCTGTCGGAAAAAGGGATCAAGCTGAATGGCCAGATCGAAGCAATGATGAAGCGCCACGAAGACAAGCTGGCCGGCACCGACCTGACGGCGGAACGGTTAACCCAGATGAATCAGACGCTGCATATGATTGAACGCTTCTGGGCAAGTCAGGCCAATTTTAGCGGTCTGGCCTCCATCGAAGACGATTTCGAGTAGGGGGCGCAGATGGTTCCGCATCCCCACGATAGTGGAATTCCCGCGAACCAGTCCAGCGCACGCTTACATCTTCCCATTGAGGGTTATACGGCCTGGCCGCAAATCATGCGGCTGGTCGCTATTGCGTCTTTTGTTCTGGTGATGCTGCTGGCTTGCACTTTGCTGCTGCTTGTTCCTGAACAAAATATTCATGTGAAACTGGATAGTCTGCTGTTGGCGTTGTCGGCCTTCCTGATTTTTGAAATGGTCATTGTTCGCTGCCTGATTATTCCGATGAACGGGGATTACGGGCGGTTCAGGATTAATGAAAGCCATGTCGATTTTTACCCGCTGACCACCATGGGATTAAGTGTTCAGGCGCGCACGCAATCTATTCCTGTTGTTGATTTTGACGGTATTGCTGTTCAGGCGCTGGAAGCGCAGCATGGCGCCCCGACAAGATACGGTATTGTTTTGATGCATCCAAAGCGGGCTAATCTGATCCGTATTCGCTATACGACATCGCGCAGCGAAGCTGAAAATTACGCAAGGTCACTGGCCGAAGCGCTCAGCCTGCCTGTGATCCCGGCGCTTCCCGTCTAAAAATAAGATTAAAACGCGGCGTGGCCCGTCATGGCGCGGCCCAGAATGAGCGCATGAATATCATGTGTTCCTTCATAAGTATTGACCGCCTCCAGATTCATCACATGGCGGATGACGCCATATTCATCTGAAATCCCGTTGCCGCCCAGCATATCGCGGGCAACGCGCGCAATGTCCAGCGCCTTGCCGCAATTATTGCGTTTCAAAAGCGAAATGGCTTCGGGTGCGGCCAGACCGCGATCACGAAGCGACCCAAGGCGGTGCGCGGCAATCAGGCCCAGCGTAATTTCCGTTTGCATATCCGCCAGTTTTTTCTGGATCAATTGCGTTGCTGCCAGTGGCTTGCCGAACAACACGCGGTCCATCGTATATTGCCGCGCCGTGTGCCAGCAGAATTCCGCTGCACCCATGGACCCCCATGCAATCCCGTAACGCGCAGAATTCAGGCAAGAGAAGGGGCCGGTCAGCCCCTTGACGTTCAGCAGCATATCTTCGCTGACTGCGACCTCATCCATCATGATCCCGCCGGTGATGGACGCGCGAAGGGAGAATTTCCCCTCAATCTTCGGTGCATCCAGACCTTTCATGCCTTTTTCGAGGATAATGCCGACGATCTCGCCGTCATCATTTTTGGCCCAGACGACAAAGACATCGGCAACCGGGGAATTTGTGATCCATTGCTTCGCACCGGACAGGGTATAACCGTTCCCCTTCTTTTTCAGGCGCGTTATCATGCCGGATGGATCGGAACCGCCATCCGGTTCGGTCAGGCCGAAACAGCCGATATATTCGCCGCTGGCGAGTTTCGGCAGATATTTGTTTTTCTGGTCTTCGCTGCCAAAGGTGTAAATCGGATACATGACCAGCGAGGATTGAACGGACATCGCCGAACGATACCCGGAATCGACGCGTTCGACTTCGCGTGCGACAAGGCCATATGCAACTTGCGAAACCCCGGCGCAGCCATAACCTTCCAGCATTGGGCCTAACAGGCCCAGTTCGCCCATCTCCCGCATGATTTCAATATCGAATTTTTCATGGCGGTTGGCGTCCAGAACGCGGGTTGCCAGTTTGCCTTGCGCGTAATCGCGTGCGGTATCGCGGACCATCCGTTCTTCTTCGGTGAACAGTTCTTCCAACAGAAGCGGGTCTTCCCAATGGAATTGTGGACGGCTTGGTTTGATGTTCATTTTATTGGCGGCAACCATGTCAATTTCCCCTGTCTGAAACTGTGCCTATGGTAAGAGAAAATGCCAAATCCTGCAATGCGGGTGCTGGAAATCGCAGGGTAATGTCGTTATGATCGGCAAATGACAACGAATCCGATGCAAAACCGCGAAGTGATTTTTGAGTTCTCGACCATTGGCAACGTGGTGCGGGTCATGGCGATGGACGTCAAAACAATGACCGAAGTCGTCATTCAGGGGCCGGTCAATGTTCCGGAAACAACGCTCAAGACTAATGCTTTGAAAAGACTGGAATATGTCTTGCGAAAGAAGGGCCTGATAGGGGATTGATCTGGTCCCGTGCGGCGCACTATAAAGGGTGTATGAATCCAGTCCTCAAAAAAATCGCCATTTCCTCTGATCA
>CAACXI010000036.1_pt1 | contig 26673 bp, 22 predicted proteins | sample 2275891 | NCBI WGS metagenome assembly CAACXI01 (sample SAMEA5312484, study PRJEB27640) | indoor metagenome | biome: indoor environment; feature: controlled; material: polymer antistatic dissipative epoxy resin | place: Italy | collected 2014-05-27 | reverse complement strand
CGCTGGAACCTAAATCCAGTGCGTCTACCAATTCCGCCACATCCGCGAAATCCGCCCGCCCTTCAGAAACCAGAATTCGCAGGTAAATTCAAGTGAGTTCCCGCATTATCCCCGGAATTTGTTCGATCAGATCGGGCGCAACCAGCCCGGGGCCAAAACGACGCCCCGCCTCGCCATGAATCCAGACCGCAGCACAGGCGGCTTCATAAGCAGGCATTCCCTGGGCGAGCAACCCCAGAATGATCCCGGCCAAGACATCTCCGGCCCCTGCCGTGGCCAGATACGGCGTTGCATGGGTATTGGTCACCATCCGCCCATCAGGATGGGCAATCACTGTTTCTGCCCCCTTCAGAACGATGATGGCCCGGCTTTTCACGGCCGCTGCGCTGGCTTGCGCGGCAAATGTGCCCGGCACTTCACCGAACAGCCTTTTGAACTCCCCGGCATGGGGGGTCAGAATGCACTGGTCATGTAGTACCGAAAACAGCATCGCTTCATGCCCTGCAAAGACCGTCAGGGCATCAGCATCCAGAACAATGCTGCGCCTTGCCTCTACGGCCTTTAAAACGGCATCTCGCAAGTAATCTGGATTGGTCAGCCCAAACCCAGGCCCCAGCAACACGGCATTCCGCCGCGAATCTTTCAAGTGATCGGAAAAGGCAGGCTGAAGCGGTTCATAAAGAATATGGGGGGCGCTACATTGATAGACCGTACGGGCGTCAACCCCTGCAACAATCGTACATAACCCGGCCCCAATCCGCATGGCCGCCAAAGACGCAAGGCGCGCCGCCCCGGTCATAAGGCTACCGCCCAGAATAAGAGCATGACCGCGTATATATTTGTGAGTATCTATAGAAGGAACCGGGAACAAAGAGCGCCAAAGCGCTGGCTCGTTTATCACGATAGTCCCCTTTCAGTTAAGAAAGCGGCGGATATGGCGGCGGTAATCTTTTGATCTGACCTAAAAGACGCTCAAGGTCGTTAACCTTGCTTTGCATTTTACCAAAGCTCACATCGCGCATTGCCCCTGTCAAACTACTATCATACGCCCCATCCAGAACGCGCCTTTGCCCCCGATCCAGCCATAGCGCGGCCACGTCTAATAGGACTTTGGCATTATGGTGTTCAGGGGAATCAGGGGGGTTAGATTCCATTGTTGCTCTTAATTCGAGAACAAGCTCTTCGGCGATTTCGACAAAGCTTTCGTAAGGGCCCTTCGCATCTGATGTATTCATCATGACCGTCCTAAAATTATTGAAAAATAGATTTTGAGGCGTAAGAACGAAATATGGGGCGAACGACGGGATTCGAACCCGCGACCACTCGGACCACAACCGAGGGCTCTACCAACTGAGCTACGTCCGCCATAAGGCATTTGATTGGCTCTGTTATTCATGATTTGCGCTATGGCGTCAAGTATTTGTCCATCTGATTAAAAAAATTTGTGCTATGCAGTGGACAAGATATTTTTTGCATGATAACAAACAAGCATCAATCATTCCGCATGGCAGATCCGCGCCAAACGCATATCTGCACCGCACCATTTACGAAAGAAGTAACTCATGTCCGACATTGACCTTCCGAAAGCCAAAACCCTCTCTGATATTTTGAAATACTGTAAAGATAACGAGATCGATTATATCGACTGTGAATTTACAGATCCCCGCGGCAAGTTACATCACACAGCCTTTCATATGGATATGCTGGATGAAGGGACACTGAAAGACGGGTTGATGATTGATGGCTCTTCTATCGCAGGATGGAAAGCAATCAACGAATCAGACATGAAACTGTTACCGGATCCAGCCAAAATCGCGCTGGACCCCTTCTCCGCGCAACCAGCATTAAAAGTTTTTTGCGATGTTTATGATCCAATCAGCAACACGCCTTATAACCGCGATCCACGCTCCATCGCAAAATCCGCCGAAGCCTATTTGCAAACAACCGGTATTGCCGATGTTGCCTATTTTGGTCCTGAAGCAGAATTCTTTATCTTCGATGACGTAAAATTCAAGGTCAGCGCGAATAAAGTCAGCTATGAGCTGGACAGCATTGAAAGCCCCGATAATACAGATCGTCATTATGAAGATGGCAATATGGGCCACCGCCCGCGCCTGAAGGGTGGATATTTTCCCGAAGCGCCAGTGGATAGCGGTTCAGACTTACGCGCTGAAATGCTGACCGTTATGCGTGCAATGGGTGTGCCCGTTGAAAAGCACCACCATGAAGTCGCCGCCAGCCAGCATGAGCTGGGCATGAAGTTTTCCACGCTGGTTGATTCCGCGGATAACATTCAGCTTTATAAGCACGTCATTTTCAACGTCGCTCACGCCTATGGCAAAACTGCAACTTTCATGCCGAAACCGATTTACGGCGATAATGGTTCAGGTATGCACGTTCACCAGTCGCTGTTCAAAGGTGGTAAGCCTCTATTCGCTGGTGATGGCTATGCTGGTCTGTCTGATATGTGCCTTTATTATATCGGTGGCATTATCAAACACGCCCGCGCCCTGAATGCGTTTACGAACCCTGCGACCAACAGCTATAAGCGTTTGGTGCCCGGTTATGAAGCGCCAGTCCTGCTGGCCTATTCAGCGCGTAACCGCTCTGCGTCCTGCCGCATCCCTTATGGCAGCAATCCAAAAGCCAAGCGGGTTGAAGTCCGCTTCCCTGATCCGCTGGCCAATCCATACCTGGCGTATTCGGCCATGCTGATGGCGGGTCTGGACGGGATTCAGAACAAGATTCATCCAGGCGAAGCCATGGATCAGAATCTGTATGAATTGCCAGAAGAAGAATTGCGCAAGGTTCCAACCGTTTGCGGCTCCCTGCGTGAAGCCATTGAATCTCTGAAAGTCGATCATGAATTCCTGTTGAAGGGCGATGTGTTCTCCATCGATATGATCGAAAGCTACATTGAATTGAAGATGGAAGAAGTCATGGCCTATGAAACCATGCCGCACCCAATTGAATATCAAATGTATTATTCAGGCTAAGATATCAGCCATAAAAAAACCGGCGGGGACAAACCCGCCGGTTTTTATTTGTGCGTTGATTTAAGGCCGCAACGATTGAAGAACGGTTTTAAACGCCTCACCATTCCGCGACCAGATTGCAAAATCAGTGTTACGCGACGGCGTCAGCATCGTAACGATATAGAAATAACGGTCTTCCATTAAAACACCAATCCAGTATTCGTAATCGACCAGCGCTTTTTCTTTGTCATTCGCCTGATAAACTTCGATACGGGAAAAATAGATATATTCATGCAATTTATAGTTTTGCGGCTGTTCAATCAGCTTGCCGATCATGAGCCCTTTTGTTTCAAGCGAGGCCTGCACTCTTTTCACTTCTTCGGCCAGCGTTGTATCAACTTCGGTTGAAATCACATGAACATCAACTTCACCTTCCAACCCACCATTTTGATTGGTGTTGATGATTTTGGCATCCATCGCTTCAATAGAATAAATGCTGGGCGCCATCAAACGCCAGGATTTGGGATAGTCAAAGCGTAACAGATCGAGAAAGGCATAGGTGCGCGTTTCTTCTAATCTGATGGGTTCCGGTGTTGGAAAATGGAAAGATTTCAGAACTGCGGCTTGCATTGATTTCTCTGCTTCCCAGCGCGTTTCAGGCATCGAATATATGCCCATAACAATCCGAGGCCCATTCACTTCCACAACGGCCCTGACAATATAGGTAATATCTTTTTCAAGCGCGACATACAGGGCTTCAACTTTTCTGTCTGAATGTGCTGTCATCGCCTGCAATGTATAACCGCGGGAAAAAATATAATTGGTGAACCAATTCTTTGCGGTCATCTGATAATCAAGTTCAGCAGCCTGCACTTTGAATGTGCTACGCTCACCTAAATTGGCGGGCCCGTAATAACTGGCAATTTCTCCCAGCAATTTTTTACTCATCTCCATGGCATTGGAGATGTTTGATTCATTTTTTGTCCAACCCTTGGGCAGACGGACGGCATAGGTTAGATATTTGTCGCCAAACGGCGTTTCCTTGAACTCGCCAGTCTGCGCCAGAAAATCTGCCTCCGGCATATCATAGCCCTTGATGGCAGGAACTGTTCCAATCTCGGCCACCTGCCCCATGACCGGCGCAGAAAAATTCATCGAGAAGAACCCAATCCCGGCAAAAAGAATGGCAGATAAAATGATCTGTTTTGTCATACGCTTTTTCCCTTATCCTTGTTTTGACGGAATTGCCGCAGGCTGGCGATTTTCATCAATATGGACAAATGTAAATAATCCCTCAGTCACCTTGGCATATTCCCGGCTTTTGCGTCGTCTTGCCCAGCTCTCAATCCGGATGGTAACAGAGGTACGCCCGGATTTAACGACTTCTGTGTAAAAGCTCACCTCATCCCCGATATATACAGGCTTATAGAAGGTCATCGCCTCGATTCCCACGGTGACGACGCGGTCGCCAACAAACTCATAAGCCTTTGCGCCGCCTGCCAGATCCATCTGTGATAGGATCCATCCGCCGAAAATATCACCATTGGCATTGGAATCGGCGGGCATTGAAAATGTCCGCAGGGTGGGAATTTTCCCTTCCAATGTCGGGGGAAGGCGGGAAAATTCCTGTGCTGAAACGTCGTGTGTCATTAATTTTCAGTTTCCAAGTTCTGTTTATAACAGTATGTATTCTAGCACCGTATAACAGTATGAAAAGAATACGTTTAATTTATGGCTGATCTATTCGCTGCAAAAAGCAAGGTTAACGAAGAATCCTATGGCGCCTCGGATATCGAGGTTCTGGAGGGGCTTGAACCTGTTCGCCACCGTCCCGGTATGTATATCGGCGGCACGGATGAGCGCGCACTGCACCATCTGGCCAGCGAGATTCTGGATAACGCCATGGATGAGGCGGTTGCCGGCCATGCGGACCGCATTGATATGACCTTAAACGCCGATGGATCCTTGACCATCAAGGATAATGGCCGCGGCATCCCGGTTGATAAGCACCCTAAATTCCCCGACAAATCCGCGCTGGAAGTCATTTTCACGACCCTCCATTCCGGTGGTAAGTTCAGTGGCAAGAATTATGAAACCTCCGGCGGCCTTCACGGGGTCGGCAGTTCTGTCGTCAACGCCCTGTCCGACCAGATGTGGGTCGAAGTGGCGCGGAATAAACAATTACACCGCCAGACCTATTCCCGCGGAAAACCGACATCCACACTCGACGTTGTGGGCACGACCAAGGAACGCGGCACGACCATCTGCTTCCATCCCGATCCAGAGATTTTTGGAAACAGCGCGAAATTCCGCCCCGCCGCCCTGCACCAGCTGGCGCGGTCCAAAGCCTATCTTTACCGCGGCGTTGCCATTCACTGGACCTGCGCTCCGGACCTGTTAAAAGACACCAAAATCCCAACAGAAGAAGTTTTTCACTTCCCAAACGGGTTGCTGGACTTTCTGCAGCGTGATCTTGGGTCCCGCCCAACCGTGACGCCCGTTCCATTTCATGGCCAGGCAAGGCTGCCGGATAATGCCGGACGCGTTGAATTTGCAGTGGCATGGCCTGACGATCACGAAGAAGGCTTTATTCATTCTTATTGCAATACCATTCCAACCCCACAGGGTGGAACCCATGAACAGGGGTTGCGTAGCGCCCTCGCCCGCGCCCTGCGCGGTTATGGCGAAATGGTTGGCAATAAAAAGGCCGGAAATATTACGGCTGACGACCTGATGACGGGCTCCGCGGCTTTGCTATCCCTCTTTATCCGCGATCCGTTATTCCAAGGTCAGACCAAGGAAAAGCTGGCCACCACCGAAGCAACAAAATGGGTGGAAACGGTTGTAAAAGATCATTTCGACCATTGGTTATCCGGCGATCCTGCTTCGGCCAAAGCCTTGCTTGAAACGATTATCGAACGCGCCGATGACCGGATGCGCCGCAAAGAAGATAAGGAAATGGCGCGTAAAACCGCCACGCGCAAACTGCGTCTGCCCGGTAAATTAGCGGATTGCAGCAGTACGGCGTCTGATGACACTGAACTTTTTATCGTCGAAGGAGATTCGGCGGGTGGTTCCGCCAAACAGGCCCGGAACCGGATTACCCAAGCTATCCTGCCGCTTCGCGGCAAAATCCTGAACGTGGTGAGCGCCACCAATGACAAGATGCGCGCCAATCAGGAAATTCAGGATCTGATCCTCGCCATTGGTGCGGGGTCCGGAAAAGACTTTAAGCTCGACAATCTGCGTTATGACCGCATCATTATTATGACGGATGCGGACGTTGATGGCGCGCACATCGCATCCTTGCTGGTCACGTTCTTCTATACGCAGATGCGCCCGATGATTGAAAAGGGCCGCCTGTACCTTGCCATGCCGCCGCTTTACCGGATTTCAGCAGGGGGTAACAGCGTTTACGCCAAGGATGACGCCCATAAAGATGAGCTGATGAAAACCACCTTTAAAAACCGTAAGGTTGAAATCAGCCGGTTTAAAGGTTTGGGTGAAATGCCTGCGGCCCAATTAAAAGAAACAACCATGACTCCTTCCAACCGCACGCTAATCCGAGTCGTTATTCCCGGCCAGAATGATGAGTTTGATGGCGATATTCTGCCCGCAACCGCCTCAGTTGACGATCTTGTTGAGCGCCTGATGGGCCGAAATGCAGATGAACGCTTTAAGTTTATCCAGCAGAATGCCTCTTTTGTCCGGGATCTCGACGTTTAAGCAGTTGAAATATTATAACAATTTTTATCACACGTTTAATTTTTGATTATGTAAATAATAATTTGTAATTTCCCTCTAATTCAGGTATTCTATGTGAAATTCCGGCACATAAAAAATAAGCTTCCGAGAGGGTGTATAAAATGAACCTAGTAGAAAAAGCTCTGGCTTCCACCGTTTTGACCGCCGCCGTTGCCTTTGGTGGCGCAGCGCAAGCTCAACAAGCTCCTGCGGCCCCATCCACAAGCGCTTGCACAACGCTGGGTCAGCAAAAAGGTGTTTTTGAATACCCGGCTGCACGCAAAGCATTTCAGCAAGAAGGCAGCCTTGCTTGCGTTTTTGGTTATGGTGCTGGCGGCCAGTTTATTCCTCTGAATGCTTACAATTTAAACGATACACGCCAAGCAAACTCTTACAATCGTGAACTCAGCCAAGCTGAACGCACTGAAACCCAAGCTTCACAGCGTGACCAACGTCAGGCCGAAGCAGAACAGCGCCGTCAGGAGGCTGATGCTCGCCGTAACAGCCCTACCCGTCAACTTGAAGAAAAAGTCCGGGACGTAAGATCTATTCAACGTTCCGTAGACCAGCTTCAACGCATTTTCAAATAATTTAACAGGAGCATTATAATGACCCTCGCAAAGAAACTCAGTGCAGTCGCTCTCGTTTTTGCCGCGGCCGCAACATCTGGCTGTGCAACAAATGGTAACTATGGCCTGCCAACACTTGGTGGCGCGGCTCTTGGAGGCGCGGCAGGACATGCCGTTTCCAACACACCACTTGGTGTTATTGGTGGTGCTGTTGTTGGTGGTGTGCTCGGCAATATGCTGGAGCCTGACTGCCAGACAAAATTTAATTCAACCGTAAACCGCAATGTGAATGGTAATGCGACAGGCCAATGGCGCGGTTCTGAATCTTTAAGAACAAACTGCAATTACAGCGGCAACAACGCCCCGGCCAACTTGAATGCTCCAGAACATCTGCAGCATCTTCAACAAGGTCCACGTCCAACACCTTGGCGTTAATCGAACGCCTTATCTTTCTAGCTTTTAATAAAGCGCTGGAAACATCCGGCGCTTTATTTTTTGCCTTGATTGGCCGTCAAACAGCGTTAATCTGCAAAGCATGAAACGCATTGCCCTTTTTATCATTGTCGCTGTCACGCTCCTGTCGGGGCTGTTCTTCCTTTTTGTTCTGCCCTCCACATCACAGGGGCAGATGAAGGCCGTTTTGCGCGATGCCGGGTTTGCGAAAATCAGCGTTAATTCTGCTGCAAAAATACCGGGTGGCTATAGCTTTGATGCGGTCAGTCTCGATCCAAATCAATTCAGTACAATTGAAAACGTCACCTTGCTGAAAGCAAAAGACGGAAAGAACCTGACGCTGAACAAGCTGGTTCTGACGGGCGACTGGCGCAAGGATATAATGCCGGAAATTTCCGGGTGGCTTGCCCCCGCAAATATCCAAATGATCGCGGACAGTTTGCGCAAGAATAACATTGATACGCTGACGCTGAATGGTGGGCAGTTGGATATTGTTATGCCCTTAGCCGGGCTTATCCGGCTGGAAGCAAAAGGGCAACTCAACCTGTTGCCTGATGGTGCAGTTCGGTTACAAGCCGTTTTGTGGAGCGTTCAGAAACAATTAAAATCTGAAATTCAGATTAACGGAGAATTTGCAAAGAATGGCATTGCCTCGCTGGATCTGGAAATTGTTGATGGACGCGTTGCGTTTGATGGGCTGGACGCAAACCGCCTTGGCGGTTGGTTGATCCTGAATAAAAAAACTGAAAATGAGCCGTGGTCCATCAGTGCGCAAATGGTTGCCGGAACAGCAAGAATGATGGGCACGGCTTTAAACGGATTGACGTTGAGTGCGCAAGGCAATTTGCAGGATGCCACAATGACCCTGCAAGCCAGCGGCAATGATAATAACGGCACGGCGCTGGCCGTTGATGCCCGATTACGCGCACAGGGGCAGGATAAAATCGTTGCGACATTACGCGCAGATCATTTTACATCCCTGCTTCAGATGTTGCCAAATTCAACACCAACCCATGCCGCAGGCAACCGCCCCGGGGCGATCCTTTCTTATGAATCTGAAGCGGACACCCTGCCCCAGTTACGCGACACTGCAAAGATCAGCATCGCCGATCTCTCTGGAGAAATCTGGTTGAATGGTAACTTGCGTAAAACCTCTGCCGGCTTTGATCTGGATATTCAGCAGACATCCGCCCATCATTTGGGCCGGGCCCTGGGGCTGGAAAGTTTTGCGGCAAATGGGATGCTGACGGGTCTGGTCCCCTTCACACTGGATGAAAAAAACGCCCTTAAAATTGAGCAAGGTTTGTTACGCGCAACACAACCGGCAAAACTATTCTATACAGGTGATGCGCTTCCCGCCGCACTTCAAGCTTCCCGAAAAGATGCCTTGGCTCTCCTTCACTCTTTTACTTACGATAATTTGGAAGTGCTTGTCAGTGGTCCTGTCGCGGGACAAATTGAGGGCGATATTTCGATGACAGGTAAACCGGATCAGGGCGCAGATCAAAAGGCCACTTTGATTACACTGCATATCAAGGGACGTTTGCAGGATGAATAAAATCGGGCTGGTTGGCTTTGCTGTTGCATTCCTGCTATTGGCATCGCAGCCGGTTTTGGCACAACCCGCCGATCTGCCGACCGCGAAAAAAATGGGCCTTGTCGGAGAGCAATATAACGGACTGATCGGCGCTGTAGAAAGCCCGGTTCCCCCGGCCCTGCAAACTTATATCACCCGCATTAATATTGGGCGGATGGAACATTATGAAAGCCTTGCGCGCAGCATGGGGCAACCGGTCAGCGCCATACAGGCGCGCGCTGGACAGAATTTTATTCTCGTTACCATACCGGGACAATATTATAAAAATGCGCAAGGCCTATGGGTACAACAGAAATAGGATTTCTGTTTAAGGATTAATGCCGCCATTGCTGCGATCATCGCTATCGTCATCATCACTGCTGCCAAGCCCATCCAGACTGATGCCGGAAATTGAGAACTCGCCCAGATTTTTCAAGCCGATGCGGAACATGGCTTCGGTACTACTCTCACCTGATGATTCACTGGTCAGGTTTCGTTGAACCGTGCCGGATATATTGAAACATTGGCCGATATAATCGAGGCCCCAGCTGGCGCGACGCAATCCGGGATCATCGCCCAAATCCTGAAGAACATAGGCATTGGTTCTCCATTGATCGTTGATGGCATAACTGACCCAACCCTGCACCTGTTCACGCTGTGAACTGAGTTCAGTGTCCTCAATCCCCTTGGCGTACAGATAGCGACTTCCCAACGTAACGGCGCCAAAAGTTGCACGGCCTGACACTTCATGACGTTCCGAAGCATAGGTTTCGCTATCCACCTGAAAACGGTAATCAAGGGAGTATCGGGCCTTATAGCTTGCTGAAATTTGACCAACCAGATCGGAACTTTGTTCGGATAGCCCCGACCCCTCCGGGAAAGGATTACCCTCTGCATCGAAACGATAGGACTGGCCGAGGAATATTTCAGCCTTGCTGCCTTCATATCCGTATACGCCCGTCCGTGCACCATAAGTTACGCGGCTTTTATCTTCGATCCGGTCCAGACCGGGGAAGCGGTCCGCTTCAAAAATATTACTGGCATCCAGCTGGACATCCAGACTGTCCTCGTTCGGAATATTGCTGGAGCTTGAACTGATATTCGGCGCAACAGTTAACGCGGCTATGGGTTCAACAATTAACTGCGCCCGTTCCATGGTTTTAACGATCGGATAAGAGCTGACCATATGCGCTTGCGCAAAGGCGCGTGTTTCATTGCCATCACCGCTGCGGTTTGAACCGGTGGGTGCAATATCGCGGTCACTGGTATAATAGGCATCGCCGCGCAGCTTTAAATCCACAGTGGTCAGCAAGCCAAGCCCGGAAACAAACCTGCGTTGCCATCCCGTCTGGGCCACAACACGGTTCATGTCCTGCCCATCGGAATCACGCTGTAACCCAAGTGCGGAAAGATCGAGGCTCCAGCGTCCGCCCAGAACATCACCCGGATCCCCGAGGAAGCTGGCCTGAACTTCAGGTAAAACTTTCGGCTGATCCGCCCGCGCTTCATCAACGCGAATATCCTGAAAGCTCATCATGCGGCCAACCGCATAATCACGCCCCGAAAAGCGCTCTACATATAATTCATTTTCAAGGACATCCTTGTTGCTGAAATCATACTGACGCATATATTGATCGTCAGAGGCGTATTCGACATTCAAACCGCTGCGCCATTTTTCATTGATGTCCCAAAGCCCTTCGGCAAAGACATGGCCGCGCAGTTCGTCATCCTTATAAACATCAACACCATTCTGACTTTCTGTGCGGTCTGAATGGGTAACGCCACCGTTTAATTTTAGTGAAGCATTATTAAAACGCCGACGATATTCACCAAAAAACAACGGGGCCTGTTCGGTCATCGCGGTCACACCAAACGTCGCGTCCTGATGTGGATCGAGAGCCCAGTAATAGCTGTTGCTGATCATCAGGCCCTGATCGCTTTTATAACCGGCACCCGGTGTCAGGAAGCCGCTTTTCTGATCGACAGTTCCATCAGAATGCGAAAAATATGGCGTATAAAGAACTGGAACGCCCCAGACATCAAGCGTCGCATTGTTATAAACAACGCGCTGTTCATCTTCCTTATGCGTCACCTTGCTGGCGCTTAATTGCCAAGGCGGCGTGGAGTCAGGATCATTTTTACAAGGTTCGCACGGTGTATAGACGGCCTTTTTCATGCTGGTCGTTTTAGGCTGTTCCGGAGAATGATGGCGTTCGCCTTCCTTCGCCCAGAAACGGCTGCCGTCAGCCGTAGTCGTGCGCAGTTTATCAACTGTGCCGTTTTGCATTTCGTCCGTCAGGACAAGCTCATTGGCGCGATGGATCGTCCCATCGGGATCGGTGAGGACAACATTGCCCCGCGCCCGGACCACATCATTCGCAATATCATATACAACTTCATCGGCGCGCAGAGTCCGCCCGGACTGTTCCATTTCAACATTGCCAAGGGCTGTAACCGTTTTATTCTTTTCATCGTTCTGCATCGTGTCGGCCGCAAAGGCGACAGGCGCAGCGTTATCCGCCGCAAGCGCAGAACCACAGACGCCGGACAGTAAAACCGCCAGCGTCGAAACTGTTAGGAATTGGTATTTAATCGGCATGAATGCGGAACCCTTGAACGTCAGCGAATTGTTGAAGATCAAGGGCTTAAAGTCAAGCGTATGCTTGGCTTTTCCGGTATTTATTAACGGCGCAGGAAGGCCGGAAGATCATCCCCGAATCCCGAAGAATCTTGATCATCATCATTACGTTTAGGGGATTTTGCTGCCGGAGCCACGTCCTTGTGCGGTTTCTGTGCAGGCGTAGCGTTTTCCGCAGGAGCCTGTTCGGAGCGCGGACGGTCTTCCCTTTTCGGGGCAGATTGATTTCGGGCAGGTCGGCGGTCACGATCGCGTGAAGAAGACCGGCGTCCGGGCTCTTCTGCCCCCGCTCCTTTTTCTTCAGGGTCCGGGGCTTTAAAACCAGCCAGATTTTCAACCGGAATGGCTTTTTTAATCAGCGTTTCAATCTGTTTAACAAACTTATCTTCATCCGGCGTCGCCAGCATCCATGCACGACCCTGTTGTCCCGCCCGGCCGGTCCGGCCAATGCGGTGAACGTAATCATCCGGATGGATCGGTACATCATAGTTAAAGACGTGCGACACACCGGCAATATCAATACCGCGTGCGGCAACATCACTGCAAACCAGCAAGGTGATTGTGCCATCTTTAAATTCCTGCAAAGTGCGGGTCCGCACCGGCTGGGTCATGTCGCCATGCATTCCAGCAGCAGCATATTTCCGTGCAACCAAGGCCTTATACAGCGTATCCACATCACGTTTGCGGTTACAAAAAATAAAGGCATTTTTGACGTCTTCGGATTTGATCAGCGATTCAAGCACCGCGCGTTTATCACGTTCGGTTGTCCAGACAATCGACTGGCGAACAGTTTCCGCAGGCGAAGCCGCAGCCGCTACTGAAACCTGTTTTGGATTGGAAAGGAATTTTTCCGCAAGATTACGGATTTCTTTTGGCATGGTTGCCGAGAACAGCAAGGTCTGGCGCATTGGCGGAACCTTGGAAACGATCTTTTCAATATCGGGAATAAAGCCCATATCCATCATACGGTCGGCTTCATCAATCACCAGAACCTTGATGTCGTTCAGCAGGATATTCCCGCGCTCGAACAAGTCCAGCAAACGGCCTGGCGTTGCGATTAGAACATCAACGCCACGATCCAGCAATTTAATCTGATCGCCCATCGATTCACCGCCAACCAGCAACGCCTTGGTCAGCTTATGATATTTACCATAAACATCGAAGTTTTCGGCGATCTGGGCAGCCAGCTCGCGGGTCGGGCTGAGGATCAGGGAACGTGGCATACGCGCCCGCGCACGGCCACCAGCCAGAATTTCGATCATCGGCAGCGTAAAACTGGCCGTTTTGCCCGTTCCCGTCTGGGCCAGCCCCAGAACATCGCGCATCATAAGGATATGGGGAATAGCTTGGGCCTGGATGGGTGTTGGCGTCGTGTAACCACGCTCTGCAACTGCCTTCAGGATTTCGGGGCCGAGGCCCAGATCTTCAAATGTCATTGGATAACTTAATCAGCGTCTATCGCTGTGAAATAAAGGTTAAGCTGTGTTTTTTACAGAAATATCAAGGATTCTGCAAGTTTAATTGCCGCATAGCGACATTTGCCATCCCCCGAAAGCAGGAGTAGGATCACGCTCCTGTTTCGCGTTCATCAGTGAGTTTTTTATGCTCTCCAAAGCTGTTCCCCAGGACTCCCCCGATCTCGGCTTACAAAGCCCCCCTGACCCGAAATCCAGATCGAAATTCTGGCTTTTGACGGTGGGTTGTATTGGCGTTGTATACGGCGATATCGGAACCAGTCCGCTATATGCCTTTCGCGTTGCCATCAAGCAGGCCTCAAGCGGCGTGATTCCCCAGTCGATGGAAATTTATGGAATTCTATCTTTAATTATCTGGTCCATTCTTTTGGTTGTGACCGCAAAATATGTGCTGTTCCTGTTGCACGTGAACAATAAGGGTGAAGGCGGCATATTATCCCTGATGGCCTTGGCACAAAGAGCCATGCGGGAAACCAAACCCGGAATGATCCTGTTTCTAGGAATTATCGGGGCCGCTTTATTTTATGGCGACTCTGCCATTACACCGGCCATTTCTGTGATGTCTGCGGTCGAAGGAATTGCCCTTATCGCGCCCGCTTTACAAAATTATGTACTGCTGATTTCCATGGGCATCTTGTTTGTGCTGTTTTCTGTACAAAAACGAGGAACAGCAAAAGTTGCTGTTTATTTCGGCCCCATCATGGTCGCATGGTTTTTAATTCTGGGTTTGATGGGTCTGGCGTGGATCGTGAAAAACCCTATGATTTTGGCATCATTCAATCCCCTCTATGGCGCAGATTTTATTCTTCATCATGGATGGATCAGCCTGCTAGTTTTGGGTGCTGTCTTCCTTGCCATTACGGGTTCAGAAACGCTTTATGCGGATCTGGGGCATTTTGGCCTGAAGCCTATTCAAACGGCATGGATCTGGCTGGTCTTTCCCTGCCTCGTTTTAAATTATCTGGGTCAAGGGGCGCTCGTGCTGGCTGATCCAAGCGCAGTTGAAAACCCGTTTTATCGCATGGCTCCTGAATGGGCGCTGATCCCCTTGGTGGCCATGGCGACATTGGCAACAATTACGGCCAGCCAGGCGGTTATTACCGGTGCTTTCTCACTCACCCGCCAAGCCATTCAGTTGGGGCTACTTCCACGCATGGAAATCCGACACACCTCCGCTGATCAGGAAGGACAGATTTTCATTCCAAAAATCAACCGGATGCTTTTATTCGTTGTTCTGTTCCTGTGCATTGCATTTGGATCATCGAGCAACCTTGCAGCGGCCTATGGCGTTGCGGTCAGCCTGACCATGATGGTGACCAGCCTTTTGGCTTTTGTTGTTTTGTGGAAAGTGTGGAAAATTAACTTTCTGCTCTCCCTCCTTATTCTAACGCCGTTCCTTGCTTTGGAAGCCATTTTCTCCGCCGCCAATCTTCTGAAGATTTTTGATGGGGGTATTGTCCCACTGATCATGGCGTTGTTTATGGTGACCCTGATGGTGACTTGGGTAAACGGTACACGCTATCTACGCCGCAAGGATCATCGCCAGTCTATTGGCCTGAGCGATTTGATGGAAAAACTGGATCGCGATAACCCCGTACGGATTGAAGGAACAGCAATTTTCTTGACCAGTAACCCGCATGATGCGCCGCTGGCCCTGCTCCAGAACCTGAAACACAATAAGGTGCTGCACGCGCATAACGTCGTCCTGACGATTATCAACGCCGATGTCTCCAAAATTTCCGATGATCACCGGATTATTGTCGAACAGCTATCATCGACAATGACCCGTGTTCTCGTCAGCTTTGGTTATACAGAAACGCCGGATGTTCCACGCGCACTGATGATGGCGCAATGTTATGGGCTGGAAGTTAATCTGGAGGAAGCGTCATTCTTCCTCGGCAAACGCTCGATTGTTTCAGATCCAAAACGCGGCCTTCCGGAATGGCAGGATCATATCTATATTGCCCTGGCGCGGTCTGCGGCTTCGGCGACGGACTTCTACCGCATCCCGTATAACCGCGTGGTTGAACTGGGAATGCAGATTGCCGTTTAATTTTCTTGTAAGAAGGTCAAAATGAAAACAAGTCTTTTAAAACATCTGGAAAGCGAAATTGAACAGGTCAAAAAGAATGGCCTGTATAAAGCCGAACGCGTCATTACATCATCGCAGGATGCCGACATTACCGTGCAAAATGGCGATCATGTCCTGAATTTCTGCGCCAATAATTATCTGGGGCTGGCCAACCACCCTGATTTGATTAAGACAGCGAAAGACGCACTGGACCGTTACGGTTACGGCATGGCGTCCGTCCGCTTCATTTGTGGTACGCAAAATATTCATAAAGATCTGGAGCAAAAAATCAGCGCCTTCCTCGGCATGGAAGATACGATTTTGTATTCATCCTGTTTCGATGCGAATGGCGGTTTGTTTGAAACGCTGATGGGTGAAGATGATGCGATTATCAGTGACGCACTGAACCATGCCAGCATTATTGACGGCGTCCGCCTCAGCAAGGCAAAACGCTATCGCTATGATAATAACGACATGGCCGCGCTTGAAAAATGTTTGCAAGACGCACAAGGCCAACGATTCCGTTTAATTGCGACGGATGGTGTTTTCTCAATGGACGGCTATATCGCCAACCTGCCCGCCATTTGTGATCTGGCCGATAAATATGATGCGATGGTGATGGTTGATGACAGCCATGCGGTTGGTTTTACCGGGCCACAGGGTCGTGGCACGCATGAATATCATAATGTGATGGACCGCGTTGATATCATCACCGGGACGCTCGGCAAGGCCCTTGGCGGCGCGTCGGGTGGTTATACATCGGGCAACAAGACCGTGATTGAATGGCTGCGTCAGCGCTCCCGCCCTTATCTTTTCTCAAACACACTCGCCCCGGTTATCACGGCAACATCAATGGCGGTCTTTGATATGCTGTCCAGTGGCGATGATCTGCGCCAGCGTTTGCGCGATAACAGCCGTTATTTCCGCGAAAAAATGACCGCGCTTGGTTTTGATCTTCCCGATGGCGATCATCCCATTATTCCCGTCATGATTTATGACGCGGCATTGGCCGGAAAATTTGCGGAAGAAATGTTGAAACGCGGCGTTTATGTCGTTGGCTTCTCATTCCCGGTTGTGCCACAAGGCAAGGCCCGGATCAGAACCCAGATGTCTGCCGCCCATACAAAAGATCACATTGATAAAGCCATTGCTGCCTTTGCCGAAGTCGGTAAAGAACTTGGCCTACTTAAAAAAGCTGCTTAAGGAGAGCGCATCATGACCGAAACAATTCAGACAAACCTACGCGAACAAGCCTTTAAAATGAAATCAAAGGATTTCATTGGCGAAGAAGGCGTCCACGGCGAAGCCATCTGGGGCCTGATGATGGAAATCACCTATGAAGAAGGATCCCTATCCGTTCTCAGCCTGATTGATGGTACGGCGAGCCTGTATTTCAGCAATGGCGGCGGTGTCATCGGGTCGGAACAGCATGACTATATTGCCGGGCTGTCTTCTGCCATCGCCAGCGGCAGCGGCATTTTCTTTTCCGATTATGCCGAAGAAACAAAAGACTTCCCGCTTCCCGAAATCGAACACGTCCATTTCTATTTCCTGAGCGATTCAAAAATCCTGAAAACAAACGGTTTTACCGAAGATGATCTGGATGACGATTTGCTGCCGCTGTCACCACTTTTCCACACGATGCATATGCTGATTGCAAACATTCAGGAAATTGACGGAGAATAACCGATGAAATCGCTGGCAAAAACAAAGGCTGAACCCGGCATCTGGATGCAGGATAATGAAATACCGCAGATCGGGCCAAATGATGTGCTGGTGCGGATTAAAAAGTCCGCCATCTGCGGCACTGACTTGCATATTTATAAATGGGATGACTGGGCCAGCAAGACCATTCCTGTTCCGATGGTTGTCGGACACGAATATGTCGGCGTGATTGATCGGCTGGGCAGCGAAGTCAAACATTTGACCGTGGGGCAGCGCGTATCGGGCGAAGGCCACCTCGTTTGTGGTCACTGCCGCAATTGCCGCGCGGGAAAGCGTCATCTCTGCCGCAATACGCTGGGTGTTGGCATTCACCGCCCCGGCAGTTTTGCTGAATATTTATCCTTACCTGCGGAAAATATTTTCCCAATCCCTGATGATATTGACGACGATCTGGCATCCATCTTTGACCCCTTTGGCAATGCCGTTCACACCGCATTGTCTTTCGACCTGGTCGGGGAAGATGTGCTGATTACCGGGGCTGGTCCCATTGGTATTATGGCGGTTGCCATCTGTAAACACGTTGGCGCACGCCATGTGGTTATTACCGATGTAAACCCTTATCGCCTTGAACTGGCCCAAAAACTGGGTGCCACTCGCGCGGTTGATGTGTCCAAGGAAAGTCTGGCGACTGTTATGAAGGAACTGGGCATGAAAGAAGGTTTCGATGTCGGACTGGAAATGTCCGGGATTGAAAGCGCGTTTCAAACCATGATCCAGTCGATGAATCATGGCGGCAAAATCTCCCTGCTGGGTATTCCGGCCGGTGGAAAGATGGCAATTGACTGGAATCAGGTCATTTTCAAAGGCCTGATTATCAAGGGCATCTATGGCCGTGAAATGTACGAAACATGGTACAAGATGACATCGATGTTGCAATCGGGACTGGATATTCGTCCGGTGATCACACATCGCTTGCCAATTGATCGTTACATCGAAGGTTTTGAAGCCATGAAATCCGGCCAGTGCGGAAAAGTTATCCTTGAATGGGACTAGACCGTAAATCCATCGCGGCAACGACATTACGGCATAGCGTCCCCTTTATTTTTTCGGTGATGTTGCTGCTTTCCGGCAGTATGCTGCTGGTGTCCGGTGCCTTGCCGACCATTCCAGAAAACGTCAACTGGATCAGACATCTGATTCCACTGACATTAATGGAAATTTCCCATGTGATCGCCAGCCTTGCCGGAGTGTTCCTGTTATTTCTGGCACGCGCGGTCCGCCTGCGTCTGGATGCCGCTTATTATTCCTGCCTTGTTGTTTTGGGGATCGGCATTGTGACATCCCTGATCAAGGGATTTGAATGGCATCAGGCCAGTATTCTTTTTCTGATGTTTTTGATGTTTCTGCCAACACGGAAGTATTTTGACCGCAAGGCGTCGTTATTAACGATGTCCTTTACACCGCAATGGATTGCACTCATTTCCATTATTATTGTGGTCAGCACATGGTTGGGGTTTGCCGCTTATCATCACGTTTCATACTCCCATGAATTATGGTGGAAATTTTCTTACCGCGATGATGCTCCGCGCTTTTTACGCGCTGCTTTAATCAGCGCGCTGGTTGTCTTTGCCTATGTTTTAAATAATATTTTCAAAGTACAGCGCCCGAAGCCATCGGAAAAAATGACACCCGAAGAATTACAGCGCGTCCGCGAAGTGGCCAGCGGGTCGCAGGACGTCACAGGTTATTTAGGGTTACTGGGCGATAAAAATCTTCTTTGGAGTGCAAAGGGCAACGCTTTTATCATGTATACCATGACACCGCGTTACTGGATTGCGATGAGCGATCCGGTTGGTGATCCGGCGGAATATGCCGATCTGGTCTGGCAATTCCGGGAAAAGGCTTATCACCATGCTGCACACGCTGTTTTTTATCAGGTTTCCGACAAGCATTTGCCGCTATATCTGGACCGTGGATTGATCCTGTTAAAAATGGGCGAAGAAGCCCGCATCTTCCTGACCGATTTTTCGCTCGAAGGGTCAAAGCGCGAAAACCAGCGAAAAACACGCAACCGTTTTTCCAAGAACGGTTATGTATTCCGCCTTCTGGAACAGGAAGAACTGGCGGCCCGCCTGCCGGAATTGCGGCGTATCTCCGACCAATGGCTGGCCACCAAGAATGCCCGCGAAAAAGCATTCTCACTCGGATTTTTTGATGAAAGTTATATTGGGAATACGCTTGTCGGCATCATTGAAAAGGATGGTCGCATTTATGCGTTTGCCAATTATTGGAGTCTTGAAAACCACAGCGATATTTCCATCGACTTGATGCGTTACGATCCGGAATCGCCCACCAACATGATGGAATATCTTTTCGTTGAATCGATTTTGTGGGCGCAGAAAAATGGCTATCAGTGGTTCAGCCTTGGTATGGCGCCCCTATCCGGAATGGAACAACACGCCCTGGCCCCGCTCTGGCATAAGATCGGCAATATTATTTATAAGCACGGCGAGGACTTTTATAATTTTGAAGGACTGCACGCCTATAAGTCTAAATTCAACCCGGTCTGGCGACCCCGTTATCTGGCGGTTCCCCCCGGCCCCCGTATTCCCTTGGTATTACTAAGCATTTCCAAGATTATTGCAGGCGGTTTGACGTCTATTTTCCGCAAATAACGATTGTGTTAGAGTCTTCGTAACAGGGAGATTCATAATGGCAAAAGCCAGCGAAAAATATATGCCGGGTTTTGGCAATCATTTTACAACAGAAGCAATTCCGGGTGCTTTACCCGAAGGCCGCAACAGCCCGCAAAATCCTCCGCACGGTCTTTATACCGAACAATTGACCGGCACATCGTTTACCGCACCACGCGCGCATAACCGCCGCAGCTGGACTTACCGCATTCGCCCTTCCGTTATGCATCCACCCTATCAAATCATGAAGCAGGGCCATGTGCGTTCGGCCCCGTTTAATGAAGTTCCAACGCCGCCCAATCAACTGCGTTGGGATCCGCAACCCCTGCCCTCCGCCAAAACAGATTTTATTGATGGGCTTCATACTGTGGCTGGAAACGGTGACAGTGATTCATGGTCCGGCCTTGCCATTCACATTTATGCCGCCAATACATCCATGACGGACCGTTATTTTTACAGCGCCGATGGAGAATTCCTGTTCGTTCCGCAACAAGGGAATTTGACCTTAAGAACGGAACTCGGCGTGATCGAGATTAAACCCGGTGAAATTGCCGTTATTCCACGCGGCATTAAATTTGCCGTTGATCTGCCGGATGAGGATTCACGCGGTTATCTGTGTGAAAATTACGGGCAGCCCTTTCAGCTTCCGGATCTGGGGCCCATCGGCGCGAATGGCCTTGCCAATCCGCGTGATTTCCTGACCCCTGCGGCGGCGTATGAAGACAAGGAAACTCCATGCGAAGTCGTTGCGAAATTCGGGGGTCAATTATGGTCTTCGACTTACGATCATTCACCGTTAAACGTCGTGGCATGGCATGGCAATTATGCGCCCTATAAATACGACCTCAGTCTGTTTAACACAATTAACACGGTCAGCTTTGACCATCCCGACCCGTCCATCTTTACCGTTCTGACTGCGCCGTCTTATCCCGCAGGAACAGCCAATATTGATTTTGCAATATTTCCGCCGCGTTGGATGGTGGCCGAAGAGACGTTCCGCCCACCGTGGTTTCACCGTAATGTCATGTCCGAATTTATGGGCCTGATCCACGGCGTTTATGATGCAAAGGAAGGCGGCGGATTTGTACCCGGCGGATATTCCATCCATAATTGTATGTCCGGCCACGGTCCCGATGGCGCCGGTGTTGAAAAGGCCATGGCGGCTGATTTGGGTCCCGTCAAAATCGAAAACACCTTGGCGTTTATGTTTGAAAGCCGCTATATCCTGCGCCCAACCAAGGACGCACTTGCAGCAAAAACCTTACAAAAGGACTATTTCCAAGTCTGGCAGGGTATAAAAAAGCATTTCATCTAAAGGCATTTTGCAAAACCCACGATTTCCTGTTATGAAAAAAATAAGGCGAAAACTTAAAACCGCCAAAGAACATGGGAGATTAAAATGCCTTTTCCACCGGCGACGCGCAAAGCATTGATTCTTGCTGCCCAAGAGGCGCAAGCCCATGGTCACACCATCATCCAACCTGAACATTTGCTACTCGGGCTGTTGCAAGACCAGGCTGTGATCAATCTGTTAGCCAGAATTCATGCCGATCCAAACCAGATCAAGCGCAAGCTAGACGCGCACCTATCAACTATTCCGGCCGAACCTGCCAAGCATCCTAAAAAAAACTTACCCGATCAATTTGCGGAAGAAACGCTTATCCATCTTGGTGGCGGGGCACCGAATTCAGATGACGCCCTTCCCCATCGCATACTCATTGCCATGGTTTTGAGCAGCAAAAATGGATTTGCATTAAAAACATTGAAAGAAGAAGGCGTGACAAAAAAAGAAATTCAATTGGCAACAACACCAGTGCGAATTGGTACAGAGAGTTTAAAGCTCTATTGCAGAAACCTTAATCAGGATGCGGTTAGCAAAACGATCCAGCCTGTTATTGGCCGCGATCATGATCTCGAGAAAATCGTTAAAACCCTGTCGCGTAAGAACAAATCTAATCCCATCCTTATTGGTGATGCGGGTGTTGGGAAAACCGCTACTGTTAAAGGGTTGGTCCATCAGATCGTTCATCAGAAAGTACCGGCAAACCTTAAAAATGCACAGGTTTTTGCTCTGAACATTTCTTCTCTGTCGGGGGATATTGAAGGCAGATTGAAAAGTGTGATTAGGGATATTGCTGCCGATGACAATGCGATCCTGTTTATTGACGATATTCATAACCTGCACATCAGCGGACTGCAGATTTTAAAACCTGCGATTGAAGCAGGACAGATACGCTGTATCGCAACGACAAATTATAAAGATTTCCGCAACAGCATTGAACCGCACCCATCGTTGACGCGCTTATTTTTGAAACACGATTTAAGCGAGCCAGGTATTGATGACACATTTAAAATTGTAAAAAAGTCTATCGGTCAGTATGAATCTCATCACGGCGTTCATTACCGATCCGATGCGATCCTTACGGCGGTTAAACTTGGTAACCGCTATATTCAGAATAAAAAAATGCCGGATAAAGTCTTCGATATTCTGGATCAAAGCGGCGCCGATAAGAATTTTCACTCTAAATCATCGCGTACAATCACCGCCCAGGATATTGAACGCGTTGTTTCAGACATGACCAACATTCCTTTGTCCGCTTTGAATCAAGACGAACAAGAAAAAATGGAATTGTTGGAAGCCGATCTTAAATCTGCCGTTATGGATCAGGATGAAGCCGCCAAAATTCTCGCAAGCGCCATTCGACGGGCGCGCGCTGGTTTAAATGATCCGACAAAACCAATTGGCAGTTTTTTATTCCAAGGCCCCACCGGCGTTGGAAAGACAGAAATTACCAAACAATTAGGCGTTACGCTGGGGATGAAGGTTCTCCGTTTCGATATGTCTGAATATATGGAGAAGCATTCAGTATCCCGACTGATTGGCGCGCCACCGGGCTATGTCGGTTTTGATCAGGGTGGTTTGCTTACCGAAGCAGCAGAAAAATCACCGTATTCCATTATTCTTTTAGATGAGATTGAAAAGGCACATCCTGATATTTTTAATATTCTGCTGCAGGTTATGGATCATGGAAAGCTGACTGATAATAACGGGAAACCCGTTAATTTCCGCAACACCATTATTGTCATGACGACAAATGCTGGTTCCAGCGAACAATTGACCAAGTCAATTGGTTTTGGGGCAACAAGTAATAATGATAACGGACAGCAAAATATCCAAGACTCTATAAAGAAGCTGTTTTCACCCGAATTCCGCAATCGTCTGGATGCCATTGTTCCATTCAAGCACCTTGAAAAGCCAACTGTTTTAAAGATTGCTGATAAATTTCTGACCCAGCTTTCCGGTCGTCTGCAGGAACGAAAAATCAGTATTGAATGGACGGAGGAAGCGCGAAACTGGCTGGTTGATAAAGGATATAACCGTAATTTTGGCGCGCGCCCAATGAGCAGACTCATTCAGGAATCCGTTGCCAATCCTTTGGCCGATGAAATTCTTGGCGGTAAACTGATCAATGGCGGTCATGTCAGCGTAACCTTTAATAAGGCCGCAGAAGGATCACCTACGCAATCAACGCTAGCCTTTGTCTATGAACCAGCATCGGCAGAGAAAAAATCTGCGCGCAAAAAACCGCTCGAAGCAAAGATCGCTTAAGTGCCTCTACGGCATTTAAGCGTTGGTGTGCCCTTGGTTAATACAAACAAGGCGTCGATGCCTTTTGACCAGAAAAGGCGGCCATCTTCGGCAACTTCATATTTCGCGCCGGATGCAGCCTCGACCCTTGGAATTCGATAGGTCATTTCCTCGTAAGTCACATCAACATATTCACCGTTGACGAAGCTGGCGTTCACAACGTGCCCACCGTCGCATTGATAACGGGCGTGAGCAACAGTCTCCTGGTTACAGCCCGCCAATAATAGGGCGAATAAGGACAGCGCCAGAGCTCGGCTGATCATGGCTTTTTCCAGCGTAATTTCGGCTCGCGCGCTGCTTTAACTTCATCAAGGCGGCGTCTTGGTGTTGAGATTGGATTTTCATGCAAGACCGCACCGCGTCCCGCCTCTGCTTCGGCAGAAATCCATTTCATGACCTCAATAAACCGGTCCAGCGAATCCTTGCTTTCCGTTTCCGTAGGTTCAATCAACATTGCGCCTTGAACCACCAACGGGAAATACACGGTCATCGGGTGGAACCCGTTTTCGACCAGCGTTTTGGCGATATCAATCGTTGTTGTGCCCTGATCCTTTTGTGTTTTATCGGTCAGCAAACATTCATGCATACATGGCCCCTCATAAGGGACATGAAAATCGCTCTTTAGCTGGCTGAGGATATAATTGGCATTCAGAACGGCGTCCTCTGAAACCTGTTTCAAACCATCCGCGCCATGCGACATGATGTAAGTTAAGGCCCGGATATGCATTCCGAACTGTCCGCTGAAACCCTTTAACCGCCCCAGCGTGGTTGGCCTGTCATCTTCTGTTTCAAGATAGAAACCGTTTTTTCCCTTGGTCACAACCGGTACAGGCATATAAGGCGCTAGTTCCTTGGTCACACAAATTGGCCCAGAACCCGGACCACCGCCACCATGCGGCGTCGAAAATGTTTTATGCAGATTGATATGCATGACATCGACACCGAAATCTGCCGGACGGATCGTGCCAACCAACGCGTTAAAATTCGCGCCGTCACAATAGAAATATCCACCCGCTTTATGCAGCAGATCGACAATCTCAATAATCTCACGCTCAAATAACCCGGCGGTGTTCGGATTGGTAACCATCATCCCGGCTACATCGCTGCCGTCACCCAAGGCCTCCTTGAATGCTTCAACAGTCAAACGGCCGCTATCCTTGGTGGGGATAGAGCGTACGGTAAAGCCACACATCGCCGCCGTTGCCGGGTTTGTGCCATGGGCCGAATCCGGAATCAGCATAACGGTTTTTTGTGTATTCCCCTTTAACTGGTGAGCGCGGCGGATTGTCATGATCCCCGCCAGTTCGCCATGCGCACCGGCCGCAGGCGACAGGCAAACCCCGGGCAGCCCCGTCAGTTCAGCCAGAATATTCTGCAGATTATACATCACCCGCAATGTGCCTTGTACCGTTGATACAGGCTGCATCGGATGCACATGGGCAAACCCCGGCAGGCGCGCCATACGTTCGTTCAGGCGCGGATTATGCTTCATTGTGCAAGAGCCAAGTGGAAAGAATCCGCTATCAATCGAGTAGTTCCAAGTGGACAACCGCACAAAATGTCGCACCACCTGCGGTTCTGAAACCTGAGGCAAACCGATCTCTCCACGCGCGGTTACACCGGTTCTCAGCTTGATCCCTTTTGGCGTTGGAAGATCAACACCAGGATGATCGCTATGCTCCTTCTCCCAAAGCAGGTTTTCCTCATAATGCAAACCACGGCTGCCGCCATTGAGCGAAGAAGAATCTTTCATATTGGTATGTTCCATGATTTTAATTTCTGCACTCATGCCATGACTTCCTTCATTGTACTGATCAGAAGTTCAATATCGTCATCGGTCGTCATTTCCGTTGCCGCCAGCAACAAACGGTTATTCTCCAGCGGATACCCGGCAATGATGCCCTCCTCCGCCAGTGCCTCGACAACCAGCTGCGCGGGTTTTGGCAAAGTCACAACAAATTCATTAAAGAAGCTGATGTTTTCAATGCTCACGCCCTTGATCTTCACCAGCTCATCCGCCAGCGTACAGGCGCGTTCATGGTTGATAACGGCAAGGTTTTTAAACCCGTCTTCGCCCAACAACGCCATATGAACCGTAAAGGCCAAGGCACAAAGCCCTTGGTTGGTACAAATATTCGACGTGGCCTTTTCACGGCGGATATGTTGTTCCCGGGTGTTCAGTGTCAGCACATAGCCGACCTTACCATCCGCATCCAACGTCTGTCCCACAAGGCGCCCCGGCATTTGGCGAACATATTGTTCGCGGCACGCGAAAAATCCCAGATGTGGGCCGCCAAAGCTCATCGGCATCCCAATAGATTGGGCCTCGCCACAAACAATATCTGCCATGTCAGGGGCCGGAAGCAGGCCCAGTGAAATGATTTCATTGATAACAACAATCATCAATGCACCGGTTTCATCGCATTTTGCACGCCAGCCTTCATAAGCTTCCGGTGCGCCAAAAAAATCAGGCGATTGGACAACGACACATGCACAATCCGAATCCGGTTGGCCCGCAACGATTTCAACATCCGGATGATTGGTCATGTAGGTATCGATGACGTCGCGGTAATGTGGATGCAACGCATTGCCGATGGCAATTTTCTTTTTCCCACTGATACGCATGGCCATCAAAACAGCCTCAACGCAGGCCGTGGCCCCGTCATACATACTGGCGTTGGCAATGGCTTGCCCGGTGAGTTGCGCGATGAATGTTTGGAATTCAAAAATCGCGGTCAGCGTTCCTTGCGCGATTTCGGGTTGGTAGGGTGTATACGCGGTCAAAAATTCGCTACGCTGGATAATATAATCCACGCTGGATGGAATGTGGTGATGATAACACCCTGCCCCCAGAAAGAATGGCCCCGCCCCCGCCGCATGATTTTCATTCGCGTAAGACGATAACTGGCGCTCAACCTCCAGCTCCCCCATATGCATCGGTATCTTTGCCAGCCCCTTGATAAAGGCCTTCTCCGGCACATCCACATACAAGTCGCGGACGGAAGTGACACCGACAGCGTTCAGCATGGCTTCACGGCTTTTTTGGGTCTGGGGCAGATAGCGCATGGGTTTTTCCTCTTACGAAACTGTCTTTAAAAAATCGTCATAGGCGGCTTTATCCATCAACCCGGTGATTTCATCAGGGTTGCTCATCTTGATCCGGGC
>CAACXI010000077.1_pt1 | contig 26852 bp, 30 predicted proteins | sample 2275891 | NCBI WGS metagenome assembly CAACXI01 (sample SAMEA5312484, study PRJEB27640) | indoor metagenome | biome: indoor environment; feature: controlled; material: polymer antistatic dissipative epoxy resin | place: Italy | collected 2014-05-27 | reverse complement strand
TTGTAACTTTGACTGTGCAGAGGCCTTGGAATCTTCTGATTCAAAAACAGAAATCATCCGCGAAATCATTTTATAGGCTTCTTTTTCTTCCAGACTGCGTCCGGGGATGAAACCTGTTGTTTCATCCGAACGTGGCGGCAAATAGCCGTGACTGCGCAAAATAGCAGCAACCTGACGGTCCTGCGCTGGGTTGGTCCGAATTTCTGCATAAAACTGAATTTCTTCGGCCACGGTGAGAATGGATGGCGTGTATCCCCGCTCAAAAACTTCCTTTAACCGATGATACATACGCTAAGGCCCCCGTTACGCAACACTGGGATACCCTACCATTTTAGTATTATGTAAATCAACTATTCTTTTGGTTCGGGGCAAACGATGCTTCTTGGCCCCAGATTAAGCGGTTTGAACAGCAGGTTATACGCCTGCATATTGGGGGCGCGGCAGACTTCCTTCGAATCCAGCAGGGTAATCATCGGATATTCAATGACGAAAACCGGCTTGTTCAGTGCCAGAAAGGGTTGCGTCTCCGAACACCATGATTGCGCCACGCAATTTTCGGTCGTAACCCAATCAAAATGCGGCGCCAGTTCCGTGGCCAGACTGGTTGTGTTGTTCAGCCCAATCCCCAAACCACGATTATGCGCGGATTCAGCAAGCCAGATATTAAACGCCAACTGTTCTTCAGCGGTTAAGGAGAACCCAGTGGGGTGTTCAAACCCGTTCACATTATTCACCTGAACGGCATCAAACCCCATGTCGCGGCACAGATCCAGCCGGGATTCAATTAAGGGGCGCAAGGCAGGCTGGCGGATATCCAGCCATTTCTGACCCTTTTGCTTTTCACGCGGCGCGCCGATCAGGTTCGACGGAAATAGCGGCGCATCCAGCCGCCAATCTTCCCACGCCCCGGCATTCAGGTAACACACGACGCGGATTTTCTTTGCCTGCAGGGCACGCACCGTCGCCACGGGCGTATCGAACAGATCGACAACCATCATATCGATTGCCGGTATGTTTTGCGGGACTGGCGGGGCTAATAATTGAATATCCCATACTATTTCTGTGTTTGCCGGGCGCCACCATTGGCCGTCCGCAGCATGGACTGGATTGGCCATGACCAGCATCCCCATAACAAGGGTCACAAAAAAACTTCTTGTATCAGCACGGGCCTTCATGTTTTATTTCCTTATGAGCAATTACCGCACCATCGCCGCAACGGCACAACGACGACTGAACCGCCCCCTGTCAATCGGGGCTGGGTTGGTTGTTCTGTCGGGTTCATTCTAAGCTCTTCATTCTCCAAATTCCAGATCTTCCCTGTTGGCACGCCAGGCGGACCCCAAAGCCCCTATCTTGCAACAAAATTTCCGCGGAGATCGCATCATGACCCAGAATACAGCCATTGCCACAGCATCTAAATTCGCCGAAGCGTCCCTTCTTTATCAGAACACCCTATTGACCGCGCCAGACGCCTTTGCCATTGCCCGGCTTGAACCAGCCCACCTGCCCGAAATTATCTCTCTGCATCATCAGGCGATTGCCGCCCTGAAAGATGATGAAAAAGCCTTTATGCTTTTAAAAGAAGACAGCTTCTTCAAAAACCATTTCAACCGGGCAAAGGGCAATGCGGTTCTTGGTATTATCTGCAAGGATGAACTGATTGGTGAAGCGATTGTCCTGCATCCGACCGATACGCATCCCGATACCGGCATGACCGATATGGACCCTGTCGGAAAGCCGGACAGCATCACGGTCCTGCAAGCCGTCACCGTCCTGCCCGATTACCGGAAGAACGGTTTGATGCACCAGATGGTTCATGCGTGGTTAAATCACGCCCTGATTGAAAAGAAACATCACGCCCTTGCCGAAGTCGAGGTGCATAATATCAGCAGCTGGAGCGCCTTTCTCAACGAAGGCTTGCAAATCACCAGCATCGGCGTTGATCCGGATGACGGTGCGCTGCTTTATAACCTGCATGAAACCCTGCCCGAAATCATGAAGAAACGGTTGAGCCACAATTTTAATCAAGCCGCAGAAAATTCCACCACCTGCCCGATCAATGATTTTGAAACACAGCAGGCGATGCTGAAAGACGGCTATGTCATCAGCGGCTGGAAAAAAGAGGCGAAGGAATTTATTCTGACGCCAAAAATGTAAAAAAGAAAAAGGGGGGCGATTGCCCCCCTTAAATCCCGTTCCTGAATGAAGATTAAGCGGCGGCTTTATCCTTCAGGTAATAACGGTTAGTGATTTGGCCGTTTTCCATTTCAAAGACCAGCGGTGCGCCGGTTGGAATTTCCGCAGCGTTGATTGTTTCCGGGGTTTCAGCACCGATAATAATCAACAGCGCGCGCAATGAATTACCATGCGCGGCAACCAGAATATTTTTACCCTGCTCCAGCAGTGGTTTGATTTCAGCGTTGTAATACGGACGGACGCGGTTTTCGACGACGTCTTTCAGGCTTTCACCAGCCGGTGGCTGAACATCATAAGACCGGCGCCAGATATGAACCTGCTCATCACCGTATTTCAGGCGGGTTTCATCCTTGTTTAATCCGGTCAGATCGCCGTAATCGCGTTCACGCAGGTCGTCATGTTTGACCGCATCCTTGAACAGAATATCCTGACCCGCTTCTGTCAGGGCAATTTCCGCGGTGTTATAGGCGCGTTGCAACGTGCTGGTAAAAACCCGGTCAAACTTGATCCCGGCATCTTTCAGGCGGCTTCCGGCCTCGACCGCTTCGGCGCGGCCTTGATCGCTTAAATCAATATTATGAAAACCCGTAAAGCGGTTTTCTAGATTCCACTGGGATTGGCCGTGGCGCATCAGAACAAGGTAATTCATCACATTCTTCCATTTCTAACAGTTAAGTCAGGTGAATATATAAACCTCACCCGGCCTTCGGGCAACGCCCTTACCAGACAATCTTGCGGCAAGGGCCATGGAGCTTTTGTTTCTCCTCAAAATGAGCTTCACAAAGCTCCGGGCTCAACCCTTTCATCGGTGAGCCCTTAAGCCCGATTGACCCGTTAAAATGCAGCACCCGCCCATCAGCCAGTGGGAAATCATGCACCTTTGGCATCCTGTATTCGCATTCAGTTAGTTTTTCAGGCGGGTTCAGCGTGGCAATGCACAGCGTTTCATTGACCTTGGGCTGCGCGGATAAAGCCGCGGAAAAGGTAAAAGCTGCCGTTAAACCCAATGCGAATGCGGCTTTATTCATGATCAATCCCTGTTTAATTTTTTTATAGATCCCGACCCTAACAAGCCCTGTTCTTATGTCAAGGCAACAAGCGCGGAAACAGGCAAAACCTTTGACTTTCCTTGATAAAACTGCGATAAACCCCGGGTTGACGCAAGGGCGCCAAAGGCGGCGTTCCGGTTGACAGTTAAGCCCAGATTTCAGGTCTGGTTTTAATCGTCCACCGAACCCCACCCCGCGCGCTCGAACGTCATTTTTATGACTGTCATCCTGAACCCATAGGGGGTTTCGGGCGTGACTCTACACAAAAGGAAAACTGAATGTTTAACGTCTATCGTAAAGAATTTGATTTCGGCGGCCAAAAGGTCACGCTTGAGACAGGCAAAGTTGCCCGTCAGGCTGACGGCGCCGTTCTCGCAACCATGGGCGGCACGACCGTTCTGTGTACCGTTGTTGCCGCGCGCAGCATCAAGGATGGCCAGGATTTCTTCCCGCTGTCCGTACACTACCAAGAAAAGGCATACGCAGCCGGGAAAATCCCTGGTGGTTTCTTCAAACGTGAAGCCCGCCCAAGCGAATTTGAAACACTGACATCCCGTCTGATCGACCGTCCGATCCGCCCATTGTTCCCGGAAACATTCCTGAACGAAGTGCAAATCATTGCGACTGTTGTTTCGCATGATCTGGAAACACCGGCTGATATCGTTGCGATGCTGGGCTGTTCCGCTGCGTTGACCATTTCCGGTATCCCATTCATGGGTCCGGTTGCGGGCGCACGCGTTGCCTACATTAACGGCGAATACGTTCTGAACCCGACGATCCAGCAATCCGAAGATTCTATCCTGGATCTGGTTGTTGCCGGAACCAAGGAAGGCGTTCTGATGGTTGAATCAGAAGCACAGGAACTGTCCGAAGAAATCATGCTGGGTGCAGTCATGTTCGGCTGGAACGCATTCCAGTCCGCAATTGATGGCATCATTGGCCTGGCTGAAATGGCTGCAAAAGACCCATGGCCAGTGTCCGAAGTCCCTGCCCCAATCGCAACGATGACGGCAAAATTGAAAGGTCAGTTTGAATCCGAACTGGCAACAGCTTACCTCGAAAAAGTAAAACTGACCCGTCAGGAAAAAGTTGGTGAAATCCGCAAGAAAGCTATCGAAGCTTTTGTCAGCGAAGACATCACCAAGGAAGCCGTCGGCAATGCATTCTTCAAACTGGAATCCGATGTCGTTCGCGGCCGCATTCTGAAAGAAGGCGCACGGATTGATGGTCGTGATACTGTGACCGTTCGCCCAATCGTTTCCGAAGTCGGCATTCTGCCACGCACCCACGGCTCCGCCCTGTTCACACGCGGCGAAACACAAGCACTGGTCGTGACCACACTGGGTACTGGTCAGGATGAGCAAACAATGGATACGCTGGTTGGTGAATACAAACAGCGCTTCATGCTGCATTACAACTTCCCATCCTATTCGGTTGGTGAAGTTGGCCGTATGTCCCCTCCGGGCCGCCGCGAAATCGGTCACGGTAAATTGGCATGGCGCGCGATTAATCCTTTGTTGCCAAAGGCGGCTGACTTCCCGTACACCATCCGGACTGTATCCGAAATTACTGAATCAAACGGTTCGTCATCGATGGCGACTGTTTGCGGTACATCTTTGGCCCTGATGGATGCCGGTGTTCCTCTGGCACGTCCAATCGCCGGTATCGCGATGGGCCTGATCAAGGAAGGCAAAGACTTTGCCGTTATCTCCGACATTCTGGGTGATGAAGATCACCTCGGCGATATGGACTTCAAAGTTGCCGGTACAGAAAAAGGCATCACCGCCCTGCAAATGGACATCAAGATTACTTCGATCACCGAAGAAATTATGACCATTGCCGTGAAGCAAGCGCGCGACGGTCGCCTGCACATCCTCGGTGAAATGTCCAAGGCAATGACACAGGCGCGCACAGAGCTGAGCGAATTCGCTCCGCAAATCGCGACCCTGACCATTCCAAAAGACAAGATCCGTGACGTCATCGGTACGGGTGGTAAAGTCATTCGTGAAATCGTTGAAACAACCGGCGCGAAAATTGATATCGAAGATGACGGTACCGTTAAAGTATCCGCTATCGACATGAAATCCATTGAAGCAGCAATCAAGATCATCAAAGGGATCACTGATGATCCTGAAGTTGGTGTTGTTTATGACGGTAAAGTTGTGAAGACTGCCGATTTCGGCGCCTTCGTAAACTTCATGCCGGGTAAAGACGGTCTGGTTCACATTTCCGAACTGGCTGACCAACGCGTTGCAAAAACCACAGACGTGGTGAAAGAAGGCGATCTGGTTAAGGCCCTGCTGCTCGGTTTTGACGATCGCGGCAAGATCAAATTGTCGATGAAACGCGTCAATCAGCAAACCGGCGAAATCATCCCGCCAAAGGAAAAAGCACCACGCAATGAAGAAGGTGAAGACCGCGTTGCGAATGGCTAATCCGCACTAGGATCAAAATATAAAAAGGGCTGGTGAGATATTCACCAGCCCTTTTTCTTATTCAGTCCGCTTTACGGCTGCGGCTTATACGCCAGAACTTTTTTCGCGTAATCCATTGTCGCCTGCCTTACCGTTTGGATCGATTCAACAGCATTCTTAAATGCAACTTGCAAAGGCGATAAGGTTGCCGCCGCTTCCAGCTTTGGCTCCATCACCGCTTTTAATTCCGGCGATGTTTCCTTTAACCCGCCCAATGCGGATTCCAGCCCACCCAGATTATTCTCGTATTCGCCTGATACCAGCCCCAGCTCGGCCAGTTTATCCCAGACAAAGGCTTGCTGGTGCGGGTCCATCTCGACCAGTGATTTGCCGCGCAGCGCATCGGCGATCTCGCTTTTAACGCCGCGTTGGGCCGCTTCCAATGTCCCGAGCGTCAAAACATCAAGCTGCTTTGAATAACCGCTCTGCTTCATTTCTTTTTGAACCCAGGTGGTTCCGGTCTTATCCATGTGGGATGGATTGGATGAAATATAACGGTTCAAATCTGCGCCGCTCATCTGCCGCAAATCGCTTTCCATGGTGTTGTAATTACCGCTCATGGCTTTCAACATGGCATCGCCCTTATCGGCCATCATGCGAACCGCAACCGAAGCCGCGCGCATAATTTTATTCTGGCGCTTTTTGGTCATGCGGGCATCGCCGTCACCCTTGCTGACAGCACCATCGACGGACATGGATCCTTGCGATGCTTCCCCCTCATCAGAGGAATCATCGGACTTGGTTTCTTCCGTATGCAAATCGTCTTTCGTCACTGGGTTTTAAGCCCTTACAAATAAATGAAGATAGTTAATTTTAGCCCCTTTAACCGGGCGCTGTCTATTGTTACGCTGATGGCGCAAAATATAGCGAATTCATGAGGCATAAAAATGGCATTGATCCTACCGAAAGTTATTGGCCACCGCGGCGCCTGTGCCTACGCCCCTGAAAACACCATTGAAAGCATTGTGACCGCCGCTGATCTGGGTATCGAATGGGTTGAGCTGGATGTGATGCTGACCCGGGATTCCATTCCGGTGATCTTTCATGACGATCAATTGGACCGCACCAGTAATGGGTCCGGCAACATGGCTGACCATGACTGGTCAGATGTCCAGCATATGGAGGCTGGAAGCTGGTTCGGTGAAAGCTTTGCCGGGGCAAAAATTCCCTCACTCGAAGATGTGCTGGATGTCATCATTGAAAAAAATCTGGGCCTGAACCTCGAAATCAAACCGACACCAGGCCGCGAACGTGAAACAGCTGAAGTCGCGCTGGATGTTCTGTCCCGCATCTGGGACGATCATTCCCGCCTGCTGATTTCCAGCTTTCAATATTCCTGCCTTGAAGTCGCGCAGGATATGGCCCCTGACTGGTATCGCGGTGTTTTATTTGATGATGCCGATGATCAGGGTATGCCGGAAAACTGGCGTGAAATTGTTGATTACCTTGATGCGACAACCGTTAATATCGGTAATAAAATGGCCACCCGCGAATTGATCGAAGACATCATGGATTTTGAGAAATCCATTCTGGTTTATACAATCAATGATCCGCAACGCGGCCGCCTGCTGCAAAGCTGGGGCGTTGATGCCATGTTCAGCGACTGCCCGGATGTGATTGCCCAAAACCTTTTAAAAGTCCACTAAATCTCAGATAAGGAAACTATCGCCATGCTTAAAATTGTCCATGAATTTCGTGATTTCGCCATGCGCGGCAATGTGATTGATCTGGCCGTCGGGGTTGTGATCGGGACGGCCTTCGGCTCCATCACAAACTCGCTGGTCAAAGATGTCATCATGCCACCGCTGGGCGTTATTCTCGGCAAGGTTGATTTCACCGAATTGAAATGGAATATGATTCAGGCCAGTGAAGGCATCGACGCCGTTACCGTGAATTACGGCCTGTTTATCCAGACGCTCGTCAATTTCATCATTGTTGCCTGGGCGATGTTCATGATTATCAAGCTGATGAATAAATTGAAACGCAAACAAGAAGCCGGCGCGGTTGATGCCCCGCCACCACCGCGTCAGGAAGTCTTACTGGAAGAAATCCGCGACCTGTTAAAAAATAAACAGTAACGCATTGTAATAAAATGATAATCCGCCCCTTGGGAAACCAAGTGGGCGGTTTTTCTATGAGTTATGACGATAATAAATTATACTGCCTACAAGATCCCAATCAAAGCGATCATCAGAACAGGAAAAATAATCATGGATTACAAAAATTCGACCATTGGTTTTGCCGCATCACTGGACAGCAATCTGCCAGATCAAGATTCAAAGCCACAGATTGGGTTTACCGCTAAACTGTCAAAAGGTTTCGGTGACACCGCGCGCGAACCTTGCATAGGGTTTCAGGCAAAACTGCGGGAGCCTTTCGTTGAGCCTCAGCTTGAGCTTGCCTTTGATACCACAGAGGCACCGCCAAAAAAGAAAGCCGGAGCACCCGCCCCGGCCTTCTAAAAAATCAGTTATTTTATATTTAAGTTGTACCGAGCGCCGCAATGACTTCATTGAGGTTTTGCGGCATACCGAGGGCATTGAAACCGCAATCGACATAATGCGTTTCCCCGGTAACGGCCCCGCCAAGGTCGGACAGCAGATAAAGCCCCGTCCCACCCAGCTCGTCCAGTTCAACCGCGCGGCGTAACGGTGCCGTCAGGGTGTTATACTTATAGGTTACCCGTGCGCTGCCAATAGCAGAACCGGCCAGTGTACGCATCGGACCCGCAGACACCGCGTTGACGCGAATACCCTGCGGACCCAGATCAGCCGCCAAATAACGTGTCGATGCTTCAAGCGCGGCCTTTGCCACGCCCATGACGTTATAATTCGGCATAACTTTTTCTGCACCGTAATAGCTGAGCGTAATCGCCGAACCGCCATTTTTCATCAACGGCGCTGCATGACGCATAACCGAGGTGAACGAGTAGCAGGAAATATGCATGGTGTTCAGGAAGTTTTCGAGCGTCGTATCAACATAACGCCCCTTTAATTCTTCCTTGTTGGAATAGGCCACGGCGTGAACAACAAAATCCAGCTCACCCCATTTTTCTTCAATCGCCTTGAAAACAGATTCAATCGCGCCATCATCGGTCACATCGCAATCAAGGATAAAATCCGAACCCGCTTCTTTCGCCAATGGCTGCACACGTTTTTTCAGAGCGTCGCCCTGATAGGTGAACGCCAGTTCGGCACCGTGCGCGCGCAGATTGCGGGCAATTCCCCAAGCGATGGAGTGATCATTTGCAACGCCCATGACCAGGCCGCGTTTATTCTTCATCAAGTCAGACATTTAAAATTTCAACCTTTATAACGGGACATGGCCAGCGTGCAGTTCGTGCCGCCGAATCCAAAACTGTTGGAGAGGATCGTTTCATGCTCAACATTATCGATCCGTTGACGGGCAATCGGCATATCGGCCATGTCCGGATCAATCGTTTCGATGTTAATGCTGGGCGCGACGAAATTATTTTGCATCATCAAGAGGCTGTAGATCGCCTCCTGCACCCCTGTCCCGCCGAGCGAATGCCCGGTCATGGATTTGGTGGAGCTGATATGCGGAATCTGTTTGCCGCTGAACACTTCACGGATCGCACCAATTTCCTTGGTATCGCCGACCGGGGTCGATGTTCCGTGCGTATTGATATAAGTGACATTGCCCTTCACCGTCGAAAGCGCTTGCTTCATACAACGCACAGCACCCTCACCATTCGGGGCGACCATGTCTTCCCCATCTGATGTCGCGCCATAGCCAGTGATTTCAGCATAGATTTTTGCGCCGCGCGCCTTTGCGTGCTCCAGTTCCTCCAGAACCAGAACCCCACCACCGCCAGCAATAACAAAACCATCGCGGTTCGCGTCATAGGCGCGGGATGCTTTTTCCGGTGTGTCATTATATTTGGACGACATCGCGCCCATCGCGTCGAACAAGGCAGACAGAGTCCAGTCGAGGTCTTCGCCGCCGCCAGCAAACATAATGTCCTGCTTGCCCCATTGAATCATTTCCGCTGCATTGCCGATGCAATGTGCCGATGTTGAACAGGCGGACGAGATCGAATAATTCACGCCCTTAATTTTAAAATTCGTGCAAAGCGTGGCAGATGCAGTTGATGACATACATTTTGGAACTGCAAACGGGCCGATTTTCTTCGGGCTGCCGGTTTCAATGACGGTCTTTGCCGCTTCGACCTGATAATGCGTCGATGGTCCGCCGGACCCGACAATCGCGCCGGTGCGCTCATTGCTGACAAGTTCGGGTGTCAAACCAGAATCTGCAACAGCTTGCTCCATCGCCAGATGCGTATAGGCCGCAGCCTCACCCATAAAGCGGAACAGACGGCGGTCGATCGCCGCTTGCAGATCAATATTCGGCTTGCCGTAAACCTGGCTGCGGAAACCCTTATCCGCATAATCCTGCGAAAAAGTAATGCCGGATTTTCCAGCCTTCAATGAGGCCAGCACATCGTCCGCATTGTTCCCAATGCAGGAAATAATGCCAAGCCCGGTAACCACCACGCGGCGTTTTTGAATTGTCTCTGTCATGGAATTATCGTCCTGCGTTACATTGCACGGGGATTGTCAAACAGACCGACCTTCAGATCGGTTGCGGTATAGATGACCTTGCCATCGGCAATCACCTGACCATCGGCAACACCCAAAACCAGCTTGCGGTTAATCAGGCGTTTGATGTCGATACGGTATTCAACCAGTTTCGTTTCCGGCAGAACCTGTCCGGTGAATTTCAGTTCACCCAGACCAAGGGCGCGGCCCGATCCCGGCGCGCCGGTCCAACCGAGATAAAAGCCCAGCAATTGCCACAATGAATCCAGCCCCAGACAACCCGGCATCACCGGATCACCTTCAAAATGGCATTCAAAGAACCAGAGGTCTGGACGAATATCGAACTGCGCCGTCAGGAACCCCTTGTCATGCGCCCCGCCCGTCGCGGAAATTTCCGTGATGCGGTCAAACATCAGCATTGGCGGCAAAGGCAGCTTGGCATTACCCGGCCCAAAAAGCTGGCCATGGCCGCAGGCAATCAGGTCTTCATAGGTGTAGCTGGATTTTTGAGTCAAAGTCATTGCAGTTTTCTCAGCGTTATTCTTCATAAAGGATACCCCATTAATGATGTTCACCATTAATTACGGAACCCTTATACGAATTTCAGGCAGGGGTTAGCAAGAGGGCTTAGCAAGACAGCGCGGCATATTCCCGGCAAACTGTTTTATAGGTTTCGGTCATGGCCGCCATGGCCAGCGGTTTTGCAATGACAGGTTCAATTTCCGGGTATTCCCCGCCCGACGCCATCGCCAGCATCCGGCCCGATGCCTTGGCACACGCCACAGATTGATCCACCATATTATGCAAACCAATCACCGGGAAAAACCCTGCACATACCGGCTCCAAGGCCTTAATCAGCTCATAAGGCGCATTGCTCGGCTGGTCATTGGCAGCCAAGCCGAAACGCCAGTCACTGCCCGCCGGAATGCCAAGGCGCACAGCCTCCTGTGTCATGACATATGCCACACGGTCCAGATGGTCAGGCAGATCAGTCCCGCGGAAGCTGGCAAATTGCGCATCGCTGAAAGACAAGGCGAGCAAACGCCCAGCCACGGCGGACAAGCCGCTGATCGATTCGGACAGGCTCCAGCCCTCAAGGCCGATTTTCTGTTCAATCATGATTTCGCACAATTCCTGTGCGGCGATTTCATAGGCCATGCAACGATTGGCACATTCGATGATCAGGCGGAAAACCTCCTGACGCGGCTGGCCATCTTCTTCCATAGCGACAATCATCTGCTGGGTTGCAAAAAGGGTAAGATCGACAAATTCCTGCGGGCAGTGCAACCAGTCTTCAAACAGGCGGCGGGCAACACCCCGCCCCATTTCGGTTTCCCGGTCGATCATATATGACGGCGGCAGGGCAAAATCCCCCAGGACTGATTCAGACGGTTCACACGACAAATTGACGGACAGGCGGGCGTAAATCGCCTCTAACGCTTTATCCGCATCCTCAAACAGCATTGCGGTTTCAACGAACATTCCCGCCAAAAGCTGAACCAGCTTCATCCCGTCCAATTCTGAATCAGGTTTGCTATGGCAACGACTCGCTATGCAACGCGCCATATGGCCGGTGAACGCGGCCTTATCGGTCAGAATTGGCATGATTTTACTCAATAAAAAAGAAAGTCAGGTGAGGATCTTGTGGAGGGACAGGGTGTGAATAACCCTGTGGATACAAGACTAATTGATTTCTTCTTTTGGGTAAATGCCCCAAAGCGTTTTTCTTTTCACCCAACCGCTAAAACCACCCGAAGAAATGCGGCAGAAATCTTTCTCACATTTATCAAGGCTGGCGATGACACCGGGTTCCAGCTTGGCGATCAGCCGGGCCGTTTCGGATGAATCGTTTTGCATGGTAACGGCTTCTTCACCCAAAATGACAACGCTGCGCTTATTCGACAGCAATGCTTTATTGACCCAACCTTCATCGCCATTGACGTCACGGATTTTTCTCCAGACATCAAATTCCTGTACAATTTCAACAGGAAGTCCACTTTTCTTGTAAATCCACTTTACCGGGTAACGTGGTGCAGGGCCGCTTCTTGCATAAACCTTGTCACTATTCAGCGACACAAAACGGGGCAACGGCAACCCGGATCCACGCAGCTCTGGCGGCGTGTCCTGCGCATTAACAGGCAACATGAAGAACGTCACACAAGCAACGGTAATCATAAATAAAACTGTCTTTGCGATGGATTTACTGGACATTTCGTCCCTGTTTGATTGATTATGCAGTGCCTTTTGGTAAGCGAAAGCGTAATCCGGATCAAGACCCTAATGATGATGAATTCAAACAGCCCAGATTTTTTTCCAGAAATTTCGGTCGCCCCGATGATGGATTGGACAGATCGCCATTGCCGCTATTTCCTGCGGTTGCTGGCGCCGCACGTCCGGCTTTATACAGAAATGGTGACAACGGGCGCCATCCTGTTTGGGGATAAGGATCGTCATCTGGTCTTTGATCCAACCGAGCAGCCCTTGGCGCTGCAATTGGGGGGCAGTGACCCATCCGCCCTCGCCCGCTGCGCCAGCATTGGTGCGGATTACGGTTATGAAGAAATCAATTTGAACTGCGGATGCCCCAGCGACCGGGTGCAAAACGGTTCATTTGGCGCGTGCCTGATGAAAACCCCGGAAACCGTGGCCGAATGCGTGGCCGCCATGCGCAATGCGGTCAATATTCCGGTTACCGTCAAATGCCGGATCGGTGTTGATGATTGTGATGATGTGCCGTTTTTGATGAATTTTATTGAAACGGTTAAGGCTGCCGGATGCGACACCTTTATCATTCACGCGCGAAAGGCGTGGCTCAAGGGGTTAAGCCCCAAGGAAAACCGCGAAATTCCCCCGCTACGCTATGACGTGGCCGCGATGGTCCGCGAAACCTGGCCAGACCTGAAAATCATCTTGAATGGCGGCATTACCAATTGCGACCAGATTGAAGGATTATTGCCCCAGTTTGACGGGGTTATGATTGGCCGCGAAGCCTATTCCAATCCCTATGTTCTGGCCCGGATTGAGGAACGCTTTTTCGGTGGCACATTGCCCGACCGCGAAGCCATCGCGCTGGCCATGATCCCCTATATGGAACGCCAGCTTCGTGATTATGGAACCCCCGTAAAATCCATTACCCGTCACATTCTTGGCCTTTATCAGGGGCAACGCGGTGGTAAGGCCTGGCGGCGGGTTCTATCCACTGAAGCCTTTAAACCCGGCGTCGAGGCCGAAACGCTGATCCGCAATGCATTGGCGGTGACAAAAGATGTTCATAATCTTCAAGAGGTTGCGTGATTTTACTCTCGCCTTCGCGGTCATTCAGGCTATATATTGATCGGGGTTAAAAGGGATTCGCATGGCACCGCAAACGCAATGGCATAAACTTGACCGCGACAGAACACTCGCGATGATCGACAGCGTGAAAACGTCTGGCGACCATATCCTGTTTACAATTGCGACCAGTGAAGCCAAATGTTCCAAGCTATCCTTCTATAAAAACCTGCTGCTCTACCGGCTGACCAATTATGCGTCGATGCCCTCCTTCTCCTTTGACTATCTGGGCGATGGTAAAACCTATTATTATCTGGATGGCGGCGCGACTGCGATTTATGCGGCGAATGATTCCGGCAATCTGGTGTTGAACGATCAAACGGTCATTGATTATATCTCATTCTTCTTTGCCCATGTTTCCGGCCCCGATGGCGATGTTTACGTCATCGAAGACCCCAGCAATCATCCGGCCCTTGATGCCCTGAACTACAATCAGATGGATGATATTATTGCGCGCCATGCGGCGGCTGATATTGCTCGCAATATTGACGGCGGCTTCACGGTCAAAACATCGCTCTACTACCTCGGCTCGCTGGTTCGCGCCACGGTTGACGTTGACCGTTTCGGCCGCGTGAATGTCGGCGATTTTGAAATGCTTCTCTCAATCGGCGGCGACATGGCCGGACAAGGATTAGGCGCATGAGTGCAGAACCATCCCCACTTTCTAAACTTCAGGGATTTTTCGCCAAAAGCGAAACACCGAGCCCAAATTTATTAACCGTCGAAAAATACCGCCAGATGCTGGAACGCGCCCTGGCGGAAAGTGGCACGGGTCAGAATCTGTTGCGTTTTGCCGCCCAGCAACGAGTCCCGGTCCATGTAATACCGGGAAAAGGCACTTCTGGTTACATTCCGGAAAACCGTGCCGTTTATATGACCCTCCCCGTGGGTTTATCCACAGTTCTTCCAATGGATGTTTTGCTTCTTGGAGCCTATTTCAGACAGGCAGAATTGCAATTTTTAGGGGCAAAAAACCCTGATGAATCAATGACTTCTGAGCAATTCGCCATAGCTTTTGATTCAAAAATGATTGACTCAATAGCCATAATGTGTAAAATAGCATCAGAACTGAACGAAAAAGGTCATACGGAATTTGTTGACGCGCTTCTAACTTCAGGTCATGGTGAATTATATGACGCTTATAGTCAGTACGGTCAGGGTGAAGAACTCGTAGATGTCTATTATAAGCTGATTGAAAAAACGAATTAAAAAAAACGAGAGGGACTGAAAAATGATCAATAGAGCAAGAGAAGCCCGTGAAGCCCATGCATCAGAAGGTCGTGCCGCGCGTATGTCCGCTGGTCTCACCTCCGCCGTTAAACAATCCGTTATTGGCTTTGCCTCCGTGCACAGCGCGATTTCCGCCGCTCCAGCCCCGGCTCACAACAAGATCTAATCCATCTTCGTTATTCATAGAATTCAAAAGGCCTCCTTTTTGGAGGCCTTTTACTTTTACGCGCAGCAGGTTAAAAAAGTATTACGCATTTTAGATAAACTTTATTGATTACGGATATATTTAATATGACCAATTATCTCGACGAATATAACAAACGCAAGACCTATGGCAACGCCATGGGTTATGCAGCGGATCCTCTCGCCCAGACGGCCCATATGCACGCGGACCGCGATCGCCAGCAACAATCCTCCGGCGCATCTCATCATGGTGGCCCCGCCCACGGCATTCATTTTAACGATGGCGATGCACAGGCAGGTCTTCCCCGCGCATTATTAATTTTCTTTGGCGGCGCTACGCTTTTGTTTGTGTCCGTATGGGCGATTGAAAGCCTGAATGGCATTTTTCAGATTTTGGGCATGATCGGCGCTGGCATCGGATTTCTGTTCGCAGCCTTTGGCGCGGTCATCACTTTTTTAATCGGATTGGTATCAATTGGAACAATCATTCGTCAAAAAACATTCTGGGCGATTGCCGCAGCATCGGGGCTGTCATGCTTGGCCCTATCCGTTGAAACGGGCATCACTGCGTTTTTATTATTGATGCTCAGCTGGGCAGCGTTCACAGGTGGAAAAAGAGTTTTGGCCCGTTTTAAACAGGCTTCAAAGACGGATTGACGGTAAACGACTCCCCGCACCCGCAACGCGCCGCTTCGTTTGGGTTGGTGAAGGTGAACCCGCTTTTCATTTTATCTTCTTCGTAATCGACAACCATGCCGGCCAGCATCCAGGAATGCATTTTCGGCACATACAACACCGCGCCATCCTGTTCAAACCGGTCATCAATTTTCAGGTTTTCTTCCATGACGTGTTCCATCTGGTAGCTATTGCCTGAACATCCGGTTGTTTTGATGTTGAGCCGCAAGCCGACAGCGCCGTCTTTCAACGCTGTTTTTGCAAGGATGGACTGGGCACCGTTTTTGGTAATCGTAATCATGTCAGACCTTTCAGGTAAACATATTCAATTGCAGCTTGGCCGTTTCCGCCATCTTGGACGGGTCCCAAGGTGGGTCCCAGATAATTTCAACATCAACATTGCCAATCCCTTCCACCGGGAAGATTGCGGATTGAACCATGCCGGGCATTTCCTGTGCCACCGGACAGGCGGGTGAAGTCAGCGTCATTTCAACAAAGACATCGGCCTTGCCATCGGCGGCATCGCGAATATCAATTTTATACAGCAGGCCCAGCTCATAGACATTCACCGGAATTTCCGGGTCATAAACACCGCGCAACCCCTTCAGGATCGCGGGCCATAATGGATGATCACGCGTGACTTCGACATCCGGCGGCTCCGCCAGTTCATCGTAATCGTCGCCAAAGGCATTCCGGACCATGGCTTCATCGGCTATTGGTTGCATTGTCATGACAGTAACTCTCTCGCCTTGAACAGGCCTTCTACTAAACGATCTATATCGCTTTCATTTGAATACAATCCCAACGAAGCCCGCACCGTCGCATCAACGCCGAAACGCTGCATCAGCGGCTGGCAGCAATGATGCCCCGACCGCACGGCAATCCCTTGTTGGTCCAGAATCATGGCGATATCGCTGGCATGGCCCCAATCGGCATTCATGCTGATGATCCCGGCCCGGTGTGTCGATGGGCCATAGAGTTTCAGGCCATCAATGTGTTTCAACTGTTCCAAACCATAGGCCAGCAAACGCGATTCATGCGCGGCAATGGATGTCATACCAATATTGGCCACATACTCAATCGCGGCACCCAGACCAATGACTTCGACAATCGCGGGCGTTCCGGCCTCAAACCGCCCCGGCGCGTCCTTATACGTCGTCTTGCCAAAGGTGACATTTTCAATCATATCCCCCCCGCCCTGATAAGGCGGCATGGCGTTCAGGATTTCGGTGCGGCCATATAAAACACCAACCCCTGTCGGGCCATAAAGTTTATGCCCCGTCCAGACATAAAAATCACACCCCAGGGCCGCCACGTTCACAGCCATATGCACAACCGCCTGCGATCCATCAATCAGGATTTTGATATTGGCATTGTGGGCGCGTGTGGCCGCAATAATGCGCTCCACCGGATTAATCGTCCCCAATGCATTCGATACATGAACAATCGATACAAGCCGTGTCTTGTCGTTCAACAATTGTCCAAACGCATCCATATCCAGCGTGCCGTCATCCAGCACCGGAATAATTTTCAGGACAATACCAATCTGATCGCGCAGCAATTGCCACGGCACGATATTGGCGTGATGTTCCATCCCGGAAATAATAATTTCGTCCCCGGCCCTCAGGAAAGTCCGGCCCCAGCTTTGCGCGACCAGATTGACACCTTCGGTCGCGTTGCGGGTAAAGATGATTTCTTTTTCCGATGGCGCGCCAATAAAATCGGCCACCTTTTGACGGACCGCTTCGAACCGTGCGGTGGTCACTTGCGAAAACTGGTACAGGCCGCGATGGATATTTGCGTAATCCGTATCCATCACCGCGCGCATGGCGTCGATGACGGTACGGGGTTTTTGTGCACTGGCACCGCTATCCAGAAACACCACCGGCTTGCCGTTCATCTTCTTTTGAAGAACGGGAAAATCCGCGCGGTAGGTTTCAAAATTAGCCTGTTCAACCAGTTTCAACATATTACGCCTTTTCTTCGTATAACCAGCGGCGAACGCGGGACAGCAATTGTTCTTTCACCTGATCATCACTGACCTCATCAAAGACATCCTGTGCAAAGGATTCGATCAGCAAGGCCCGCGCCTGTTCCGCCGGGATGCCGCGTGACTGCATATAGAACAATGGCTCTTCGTCCAAACGCCCGGTGGTCGCGCCATGTGAGCATTTTACATCATCGGCATAGATTTCGAGTTCCGGTTTGGTATCCATCTCTGCCCCTTCGGACAGGATAATGGCTTTGGATAATTGATACCCATCCGTTTTTTGTGCCGGTTGATGCACATGGACCTTTCCCTGAAATACGCCATGCGCCCGGTCATCCAGAATGGTCCGCATATTCTGGTTGCTTTCGCAATGCGGGGCCAGATGTTCGATCAGGATCGTGGTGTCGCTGTGCTGGGTTCCACGCAATAATGTCGCACCGTTCAAATGACACAACGCGCCGGGTTCTTTCAAAACGACATGAACCTGATTCCGGCTGATCGCCGCACCAGTATAAAGCGCCATGGCGTTATAATGGGCATCCTTCGCAATGGTGACTTTTGTGTTCTGCGTATAGACCGCTTCTTTGGAATCTTCCTGAATGCGAATATGGGTCAGATGCGCACCGGGTTCCAGCGTAATATGGCTTAACCGGTTCTTCCAGAATGCACCTGTTCCACGGTGATCTTCGATAATCGTCAGGCTGGAATTGGCGCCGACGCGAATGGCCGTATGAACCATAAAGAACGCGCCATCATGGCACTCCATCAAAATTTCCAGCGGCTTTTCAACCTTGGTATTCGGCGGCACATCAATGGAAACGCCGTCACGGAAATAGGCATTGGCCAGATTCCACAAAATCGGGTTGGCATTATGTTCGGTATAGCTGGCTTCCTCCGTAATCAGATCACGGACCCATTGATGTTCCAAAACTGAAACGGTCAGCGGTGCGGTCAGGACATTGGGCAGCTTATTCGATGTCACCTTGGTCCGGCCCATTTTCTCGCCGTAATGGCGGACCAGCGGGATGATATTGGTAAATTTCCACCCTTCCAGCTTTGGCGTCGGCAGGCCGTGGGCCAGCACATAATCCATCGCATTCAAACGCAGATCATGCAGCCAGTCCGGATCGTCCAGCGTTTGCGCAAAATCCTTGAACGCTTCAAAGATTTTTTCAGCCGTTTCCGGATAATGCCCGGCCTTGGCCGGAAATTGCGCTATTTTGCGTTCGCTGCTCATGCCGCTTCCCCGACCAGCCCCGCATAACCTGTGCGTTCCAGTTCCTTGGCCAGTTCCGCATCACCGGATTTGATAATTTTTCCATTCGCCAGAACATGAACGCGGTCCGGCACGATATAATCCAGCAAGCGTTGATAATGGGTAATCACAAGGAAGCTGCGGTTCGGACCACGCAGGGCATTCACACCGTCCGCTACAATTTTTAACGCATCAATATCCAGCCCCGAATCCGTTTCATCGAGAATGGCCAGACTCGGTTCCAGCATTGCCATCTGCAACACTTCATTGCGCTTTTTCTCACCACCGGAAAAACCGACATTGACCGCGCGTTTCAACATTTCATCGGCGATGTTCAATTCTTTCTGCTTTTTCTTCATCAGCTTCAGGAAATCGAGTGCATCCAGCTCTGCCTCACCCCGTTGCTTACGAATGGCATTCAGTGCGGTTTTCAGGAATGTCGTCATCTGCACACCGGGAATTTCCACCGGGTACTGAAACGCGAGGAACACCCCGGCCGCGGCGCGTTCTTCCGGTTCCATGTCCATGACGTCCTGCCCGTTCAGCAGAACTTCACCCTCTGTGACCTCATACCCTTCCCGCCCGGAAAGAACATAAGACAGAGTCGATTTTCCCGACCCGTTCGGCCCCATAATCGCATGAACTTCCCCCGTCGGAATCGAAAGATTGATCCCTTTGAGAATTTCTTTGCCATCAATTGTGGCGTGGAGGTTTTTAATTTCGAGCATTTATTTTTCCTACTTTTTATATGGCACTCAGATTGACGGCACTTTCTCAAACGTCATTACGAAATTCTGCATTTAATAGGCCAAGCCTTTTTATCTTCCTTTTTTTAGCTGCCCAACACATACACACTATCAAGCCATTCAGGATTAACAAATTGACAGCAAGAACTAGAACTAAATAAGGAGGAAAAATAAAAAGCATCATCATTGCCAAAGCAATGGATGCACCGGGGTTAAACAAATTTAGTATAAAAGTTGTAATTGAATCTTTACATGAAATCGATTTAATCAACGCATCTTGGATATGACAGTAACTATTCATCGAACCCGAATGATCAGGAATAATTTGTGCAGTAATTATTGATGCCGCAGAAAGAAAAAGACAGAGAAGTGAAGCGATCTTGATTAAAGCCTTCATCCTACGCTCCCTTCCAAGGAAATCCCCACCAGCTTCTGCGCTTCAACCGCAAATTCCATTGGCAAGTTCTGCAATACTTCGCGGCAGAAACCGTTGACGATCAGGGCCACCGCTTCCTCTGTGCTTAAACCGCGCTGTTTGCAATAGAACAACTGGTCATCACCGATCTTGCTGGTGGTGGCTTCGTGTTCGAGGGCAGCGCGTGGGTTGCGGCTTTCGATATAGGGAACGGTGTGCGCGCCGCATTGGTCGCCGATCAACAGGGAGTCGCATTGCGTAAAGTTTCTGGCCCCTTCGGCGTTTGGCATGATTTTAACTTGGCCACGATAGGTCGAGTCGGAAAAACCTGCACTGATGGTTTTGGCGATGATACGGCTTTTGGTGTTTTTGCCAATATGGATCATCTTTGTGCCGGTATCGGCTTGCTGGCGATTATTGGTGATGGCAACGGAATAGAATTCGCCCTGGCTGTTATCGCCTTTTAAGATACAGGACGGATATTTCCATGTAATGGCGGATCCGGTTTCAACTTGCGTCCATGAAATCTTGGAATTGCGGCCTTCGCACATTCCGCGCTTGGTCACAAAATTGTAAATTCCGCCCTTGCCGTCCTCATCACCCGGATACCAGTTTTGAACAGTGGAATATTTGATTTCAGCATCGTCATGGGTGATCAGTTCCACCACGGCGGCATGAAGCTGGTTTTCATCGCGCATCGGCGCGGTGCAGCCTTCCAGATAGGACACATACGCACCCTTATCCGCGATAATCAGGGTCCGTTCAAACTGGCCCGTATTCATTTCGTTGATGCGGAAATAGGTTGATAGTTCCATCGGGCATTTAACGCCCGGCGGAATATAAACAAACGACCCATCGGTAAAAACAGCGCTGTTCAAACAAGCGTGTTTATTGTCGTGATATGGGACAACACTGCCCATATATTTTTGTACCAGTTCCGGATGATCCTTGATCGCGTCGGAAATGGAACAGAAAATAATCCCGACCTCCGCCAATTGTTTTTTAAACGTCGTCGCCACGGACACCGAGTCAAAGACCACATCAACGGCAACCCCGGCCAGACGGGCGCGTTCGGCCATCGGCACACCCAGCTTTTCAAATGTTTCAAGAAGCTTCGGGTCGGCTTCGTCGATTGAATTCAGTTTTTGTTTCGGCGCGGCATAGTAATACGCATCCTGATAATCAAACGGCGCAATGTTCAGCTTACCCCAGGTCGGTTCCGGCATTTTCTGCCAATGGCGGAACGCCTTCAAACGCCATTCCAGCAACCATTCGGGTTCGCCCTTCTTCGCGCTGATAAACCGCACGGTGTCTTCGGTCAGGCCAATTGGCGCCTTGTCGGATTCAATGTCGGTGACAAACCCGGCATCGTATTTGCCGAGCGATTTAACCGTGTCGATAGTGTCTTGTGTAATGCTGCTCATACAGATTTACTCTTTTCCTGCGCGGCGGGCGCGATTTTGAACATAGGCTTTTCCGACTGCATCAAATCGACCAGTGTGACGGATTCAAGCGCGGCACGAATGGCGACATTGACCTTCCCCCACCGTCCGTGCATCCCGCAATGCCCCTCCAGCGAACAATTCTTCTGGCTGTTCGCGCAATCGGTCAGGGAGATCGGGCCATCCATTGCGGTAATAATATCCGCCACTGTAATTTTTTCGGCAGGACGAGTCAGGCCATACCCACCATTCACCCCGCGCGTTGAGGATAAAATCCCGCCGCGGGTCAGTGATTTCAGAATTTTGGCCACCGTTGGTTCCGGCAGGCTGGTCCGCGCAGAAAGGTCGGAAGCAGCCAGACGCAAATCCGTGCTGCGGGCCATTTCGGCAAGCATTACAACGGCATAATCGGCAAAACGGGATAATTTGATCATTGCGCCCTTTAAATAGAACCAAAACAGTCCTTTATCAAGCAAAATATATAGGATTACAATAGTCCTATATCTAGCCCTTTTGCCTTATCTTTATTAGCGTTAGCATGGGATTTGCCGATTCTTTTAGGATAGACCCAATGACCCGCAGCCTGACCGTGCCCCTATTCGCTATCACATTGATTTTAAGTGCATTTTTGCTCTTTTCAGTGCAGCCATACTTTGCACGGCTGATTTTACCGCTTTTGGGCGGGTCGCCTTCGGTCTGGAACACGGCCATGGTATTTTTTCAAGCCATGCTGCTGGCCGGTTATGCCTATGCCCACGCGACCAGCCATTTTTTCAGCATCCGCGCACAGGCCATCTTACACGCCGTCCTATTACTGTCCTTCGCTGCGTTTTTACCGATTGTCCTGCCCGCCGAACTACAACCCTCCTCCGGGACGCCGCCCGCTTTGTGGCAATTGGGCATCATGGCCATGCTGGTTGGTGCGCCATTCTTTATTATTGCGGCCTCGGCCCCGATGTTTCAACGCTGGTTCTCAGCCAGCGGGCATAAGGATGCGGCGAACCCCTATTTCCTCTACGCGGCTAGCAATATCGGCAGCATGGCGGCGCTGCTTAGCTATCCGGCTATTGTGGAACCATTGATGACGCTGAAAATGCAATCCCTGGCATGGGCCGGGGGTTATGGCGTTTTGATCGCACTCACGCTGCTCTGCGCGTTTGCCGTATGGAAGAACGGCGCACGAACAATTATTGCGCGTGAAAATGCAGCACCGCTGACTTTAAAGACAAAGCTGATCTGGATTGCGCTGGCCTTCATCCCGTCCAGCCTGTTATTGGGCGTCACCACCCATGTGACGACGGATATTGCATCGGTTCCTTTACTCTGGATCGTGCCGTTGGCCCTTTATCTGGCAACCTTTATTATCGTCTTTGCACGCCGCTCCATCTTTAATATGCGCGACTGCGCCATATTATATAGCACCGCATTTATTTTTATTGCGTCCCTCATCACGGCAACAGTATATGACCGCCTGAGCATTATGTTCATAATGCATTTTGTTCTGTTTTTCTTTGCCGCATTGATGTGCCACAAAATGCTCGCCGATCGGCGTCCTGATGCTGCGCATTTAACCTCATTCTATCTTTATATGTCACTCGGTGGTGTTTTAGGGGGAATGTTTAATGCTTTGCTTGCCCCATTACTGTTTAAAACGCCAATTGAATATACGGTTCTGCTTTGTCTGACCTTGTTCGTCCGCGCTTACATACTGCATGAAAAATCTACGTTTCCAAAAATCCCTCCAATTCTGGATTGGGTTAAATCGCCCAGTCTATGGCTGGCGATCGCAACATTTATTGCAATGTATGTTGCGGGTGATCAGGCCATACTGAAATATTACTTTATTGCGGCGGGACTGGCCGGGCTGACCTTGATTGCTATGCGGCGGCAGCCCATTCCCTTTGCTGTTTTCGGCAGCTTTATCCTGCTTGTCAATTCTCCGCTGACCGAACATCTAAGCGACCACCATATTTTGCAGGAAAGGAATTTTTTTGGTGTACTGCGCGTGATTGATTCCGAAGATCAATCATTACGCAACTTCCTTCATGGAACAACGCTGCATGGCGCACAACCGAAACAGGCAGACCAGCGCCTGATGCAGATGACCTATTACAACCCGGTGGGTCCATTGGGTGATGTGTTCCGTATTTTGGACCGTGAAGCACCTGCGCCGCAAAAGATCGGCGGCATTGGCCTTGGAGTTGGAACCATCGCTTGTTACACGCAAACAGATCGCAGTTTTGATTTCTATGAGATCGATCCTGCCGTTGCCCGGATTGCCGAAGATAAAAACCTATTTACCTATCTGTCCGATTGCGGCAGCCCTTATCAAATCATTCTGGGGGATGGGCGCCTGACGCTGAATAATGCGCAGGACGGTCTTTATGATCTGCTGATTATTGATGCCTTCAGTTCGGATAATATCCCGATGCACCTGATCACATTGGAAGCGTTTCAGGGTTATATGAAGAAGGTAAAGCCCAATGGCATGATCATCTTCAACACGTCTAACCGCTTCATTGACCTTGAACCGCAACTGGCCGCACTGTCAGCTGCAACAAAAGTTCCATCGCTGATAAAATATTCCAGTAGCGGCCCGGTTTCACCGGATAGTACCCTACGCTATACGGCGGCGGAATATATCGTCTTTACGCCCGACCCCGATAAATTAATCCGCCTGCGCACGCTGGATAACTGGACTCCAACGACTTTAAAGCCGGGATTCCGTATCTGGACGGATGATTATGCGAACATCATTGCCGGTTTAAATATATTCAACCCCTAAGCCCGTCACATTTTGGCCTTTAAATTTGTCCGGCAATACCGCAATTGGACCATGTGGGGAACATGATCGTCGCCTAGATTACCACCATCGAAATTGAATCACCCCGATGGAGGACATACCATGACAGCGACAGATATTACGTTCACCACGGCTGAAACCGTCAATGAACAAACTTTTGCAGCATTATCCCATATTGAAGATGTCGCCCGCATCACGCTGGCCGATATCGATGATGATGGCGCAGATTACGAAGACGTTATTTTGTCGTTCTAAACTGGATTGCGGGGTTTTTGTCTTGAGCATCCGTCAAGTGCCAGGAATTGCGGGCAAGGAAAACAGGATCACCATCATGGTCGTGGGCAATCGCGCTTTGGTTCGTGTCCACAAAGGCCTTGAGCATTTTTGGGTCTTCTGCGGAAACCCACCGCGCTGTATGAAGAGCGGTTTGCTCGAACTTAACCGGCACCTCGTACTCAGTCCGGATTCGGTCCGCCAGCACCTCAAATTGCAACATCCCAACAACACCAACGATCCAGTTTGAATCGATTGCCGGTTTGAAAATCCGGGCAGCGCCCTCTTCTGCTAATTGCTCCAATGCATTGCTCAGATGCTTGGCCTTCATCGGGTCATCCGCGCGGGCGCGTTGCATGACTTCGGGAGCAAAGCTTGGAATGCCCGTGAAATGCAACATTTCACCTTCGGTCAATGTATCGCCAATGCGCAGATTGCCGTGGTTGGGCAAGCCAATAATATCGCCGGGATAGGCATCTTCGACGGTTTCGCGGTCCTGGGCAAAGAACATCAGCGGATTATGAATGATTAATTGCTTGCTGCTGCGAACATGGGTCAGCTTCATACCCTTTTTAAACCGTCCTGAACACAGACGCGCAAAGGCAATCCGGTCACGGTGTTTCGGGTCCATATTGGCCTGAATTTTAAAGACAAAGGCCGTGACCTTTTCTTCATGCGGTTCAACATTCCGCTCTACGGCTTTTTGAACGCGCGGTTTTGGCGCAAAACGTCCAATCCCGTCCAGCAATTCGCCAATCCCGAAATTGTTGACGGCAGAACCAAAGAAAACCGGCGTCATATGCCCGGCCAGATACATATCGCTGTCAAACGGTTCGCACAGACCACGGATCATACCGACATCTTCGCGTAATTGTGCTACCTGTTCCGGCGGCAGCAATTCATCAATTTTAGGGTCATCAAGACCGCTGCATTTGACGGTTTCTTCCATCAATTCAGAACCCTTGCTGCGTCCGAACAGAACCAGCTTGTCTTCCAGCAGATCGTAACAGCCCTTGAAATCCCGACCCATGCCAATGGGCCAGCTGGCTGGCGTGACTTCCAACGCCAGCTTGTTCTGGATTTCATCCATCAGCGAGAAAGGGTCCTGACCATCACGGTCCATTTTATTGATAAAGGTGATGATCGGAATATTGCGCAGGCGGCAGACTTCAAACAGTTTTAATGTCTGCGGCTCAATCCCTTTGGCGGCGTCCAGCACCATAATGGCGCTATCGACGGCGGTCAGCGTGCGATAAGTATCTTCGGAGAAATCTTCGTGGCCCGGCGTATCGACAAGGTTATAGGTGATCCCGGCATGATCGAACGTCATCACCGATGACGCGACGGAAATCCCCCGCTCCTGCTCCACCTTCATCCAGTCGGAGCGTGCGCGACGGCGGTCGCCCTTGGCCTTGACCATCCCGGCCAGCTGAATCGCACCCCCGAATAACAGGAGTTTTTCAGTCAGCGTCGTCTTCCCCGCATCGGGGTGAGCGATGATGGCAAAGGTCCGGCGTTTCTCAATATTTTCGGTCAGAATGCTCATGGTGCGGCGTTATAACATCGCACCTCTGGAAAGCCAAGCAGCCGTTATAAAGTTGCTATTTATAACTTACCCCCCAACTTGACAAAATACATCCATTCTAGGCATACTCTGCTCATATTATAGAAAATAAAACAGAAAGGAATTAGAGAGAAAAGATCATGATGGATGATGGAAATGATCCCGCGATGCGCCGTAAATTAATGGCAGGAGGAGGCATGTCCTCGAAACACGCTGATGACATGATCCGGCAGAAAAGAGATGAAAAACATCACGCGGCAGCTCTAAAGGCAATGCGGGAATCCTCGCAGCACACCACATTTAAAGCAGGCATCTCAAAAAAAGCAGACGCACCGGAAGCTTTTAAAAAAGATGAAAAAACATCGTCGAGTGGCAAAGATATTTTTGCGGCAGGTCTTGTTATCGCCATCCTTTTAGGGGTTTTTAACAATTCTTCAGAAGATAAAACAACCACCCCCGCTTCTGCACCCCAACCACAGGAAGCAAAAGAGGTCGTGCTTAAAATTTCAGCGCCGCTATCAGGAAAATTTGTTTGCTCGTCAGGTTCAAAGTTTATTACTAACTTTATCTCAACAGGCCCCAATAAGATGATCGTCTCGGAAAAAGACCCTTCTTTAAAAGGAAAGCCTTCTATTAATCTGCTAGGGATCGATATTTACGCTAAA
>CAACXI010000001.1_pt1 | contig 27249 bp, 27 predicted proteins | sample 2275891 | NCBI WGS metagenome assembly CAACXI01 (sample SAMEA5312484, study PRJEB27640) | indoor metagenome | biome: indoor environment; feature: controlled; material: polymer antistatic dissipative epoxy resin | place: Italy | collected 2014-05-27 | reverse complement strand
TGTATCCCGACCAAGGCGCTGCTGCGCTCTGCCGAAATTTATCACCTGATGCAAAATGCCGATCAATACGGGTTAAAGGCAACCGGTGTTGAGTTCGACCTGAAAAAAATTGTCGAACGGTCGCGCGGCGTTTCAAAACAGCTTTCCGGTGGCATTGGTCATTTGCTGAAAAAGAACAAGGTCACAGTTTTCGATGGTTGGGGAAAATTGCTCGGCAAGGGCAAGGTCAGCGTCGAAAAAGATAAGAAAGTCACCGATACGTTATCCGCAAAACATATCATCATTGCGACCGGTGCGCGTGCACGCGTTCTGCCGGGGATGGAGCCGGATGGTAAGCTGATCTGGTCGTACCGCGAAGCGATGGTTCCGGATGCAATGCCAAAATCTTTGCTGGTGGTGGGCTCGGGTGCGATTGGGATTGAATTTGCAAGCTTCTATCGCACATTGGGGGTAGATGTCACGGTTGCAGAAGTGATGGACCGCGTTATGCCGGTCGAAGATGAAGAAATCTCCGCGCTGGCGCGCAAATCCTTTGAAAAGCAGGGCATGAAAATCATGACCGGTGTCAAGGTGACCAAGCTCGAGAAGGGGGCTGAAAACATCACCGCCCACATCGAAACAAATGGCAAGGTTGAAAAACTGACCATTGACCGTGTAATCATGGCGGTAGGCATTGTTGCCAATACTGAAAATATGGGGCTGGAAAATACCAAGGTCAAAATTGAAAAAGGCCAGATTGTCACGGATGACTATTTGCAAACCGCCGAACCTGGTGTCTATGCGATTGGTGATGTTGCTGGTGCGCCATGGTTGGCGCATAAGGCCTCCCATGAGGGGATTATCTGCGTTGAAAAAATCACCGGCCAAAAAGACGTTCACCCGATGAAACGCGAAAATATTCCCGGCTGCACCTATTGCCATCCGCAAGTCGCGTCCGTTGGGCTGACCGAAGCGAAAGCCAAGGCTGCCGGCTATGATGTAAAGGTTGGACGGTTCCCGTTTATGGGCAATGGCAAGGCTATTGCGCTGGGGGAACCGGACGGACTCGTCAAAACCGTCTTTGACTCTAAAACCGGGGAATTGCTCGGGGCGCATTTGATTGGTGCCGAAGTTACCGAATTAATTCAAGGGTTTGTGGTTGGTAAAACGATGGAGGCCACTGAATTGGACTTCATGCACACCATTTTCCCGCACCCGACATTATCGGAAATGATGCATGAAAGCGTCTTATCAGCCTATAACAAGGCTATCCATTTCTAGGGTCTGAAAAGACTGGACTAAGGGGGCGATTGCCCCCTTTAAAACCCCTTAAACATCCCTAATTCTTTTGACGAACAGCGTCCCTGTAACTATGGTCTAGGCATGACTTACGATCCAAAATTGCTGGATAAGGCCAAGCGCCATCCTGAGAAGCAAAAGAACCCGGACCGCCCGATGGGCAAAAAGCCGGACTGGATTCGTGTGCGCGCGCCGCAGGGAAAAGTCTTTAAAGAAACCCTCGATACCGTTCGTTCGCTGAAACTCACAACCGTGTGCGAAGAGGCTGGTTGCCCCAATATCGGCGAATGCTGGGAAAAGAAACATTCCACGTTCATGATTATGGGCGAGGTCTGCACCCGGGCCTGTTCCTTCTGTAATGTTGCGACAGGAAAGCCAAAGGATCTTGACCCGTATGAACCGCTGCGTGTGGGCGTGGCCGTTCATGAAATGGGTTTGAAGCACGTTGTTGTGACATCAGTGGACCGCGATGATCTGGACGATAGCGGCGCACAGCATTTTGTTAAAACCATCGGCGCGATCCGGTTTAAGGCTCCTGAAACCACGATTGAAATTCTGCCCGGTGATTTCCGCGGCAATATTGATGCGATTGATGCTGTCATTGTCGCCAAACCTGATGTGTTTAACCACAATCTTGAAACGGTACCGCGCCTGTACCCGACCATTCGTCCGGGGGCGCGTTACTTCCGGTCCTTGCGTCTATTGCAACGGGTCAAGGATGTTGATCCATCCATCTTTACCAAATCCGGCCTGATGGTCGGTCTTGGGGAAACGAAAGAAGAAATTGCGCAAGTGATGGATGATATGCGCGCCGCCGATATTGATTTCATCACCATTGGCCAATATTTGCAGCCCACCGTCAAACACGCCCCCGTCATGCATTTCTGGACACCCGAAGAATTTGAAGGGTTGGAGCGCATGGCCCGTGCCAAGGGTTTCCTGATGGTGTCAGCCACGCCGTTGACCCGGTCCAGCTATCATGCCGGTGAAGATTTCGCACGTTTGCGCGCCGCCCGGAATGAAAAGCTGGCTTCTGTGGCTGCTGAATAAAATATGCCAACCCACGCTGAACGCCGCTCTCTGCCCTATACACCGGAACAGATGTTCGATCTGGTTGCCGGGGTTGATCGCTATCCTGAATTTTTGCCGTGGTGCATTGCCAGCCGGATTACCAAGCGTGACGGCGATGTATTTTATGCGGATCTGATTATTGGTTATAAGATGGTGCGGGAGAGTTTCAGTTCTAAAGTCACTCTTGAGCATCCACATGAAATTCGCGTTGAATACATGAAGGGGCCAATGCGGCACCTGAATAACCGCTGGATTTTTGAACGGAATAATGACGGGTCATGCACCATCGACTTCTTTGTCGATTTTGAATTTAAAAACCCGATTATCCAGAAGCTGTTAGAAGCATTTTTTCATGAAGCCGTTAAACGTATGGTCGGCGCATTTGAAACGAGGGCGGTTCAGCTTTACAGTTAAAATATTAACTGTAAAAATGTCTTCTCTATCCTTTGCCCATCAATATTGGTAGGCTAAAAAATAAATTTTCCATTTTCCATGAAGTGCTCCATGCAATATTTTTTTAAAAAAACAACAGCTATGCCAGACTCGCTTTGGAATTATTTAATGTGGGCCTTGCTGTTATTTACTTCTTTTGGCGTTGTTTATCCATTGTCCTTTGGGTTTATGCCTATTCTCTACGGGCTTTTATGTACCGCTTTACTTTATTTCGTTGCTAAAAAACGCATTAATATAAATCGTCATCTTTTATATGCGTTCATAGGCTTAATCATCTTGTTTTTTAGCAGCAGTCTTTGGGCTTATAATGCGGAAGAAACAATATCTCGATCAATTAAGGTCAGCATTTTACTTTTAGGATCTTTACCGCTTATCGGGGTTTTAGCTGCGGCCCCGGAATCCTCACGCCAGATATTTATAAAATGGTTTCCTGTGTCATTAATCTTGCAGGCAAGCATTGTTAGTATTGAACTTTATTATAATTTTCCTTTGTACCGCTTGTTCACAGGCGTGGATGATATTGGCATTCCAACGCATATCCTTAATAAACACGCCGGAACACTCATTATGCTTCTGCCCTTCGGTCTATTCTTTTCGCTGAGTAACAAGCGGTTTATGACGGTGGCAATATTATCCTTAGTGACTCTAATCCTTCTTTTTAAGACAGATTCTCAAGCAGCGCAGCTTGCCGTGATTATTGGATTATTGGCATATGCCCTTTGTAAAGTGATGCCGCGTCTATTTATCCCGGGAGTTTTCGCCTTTGCGATTTTTATTTTAGTGGCAATGCCATTTATGGCGCCTGTGGCGTTTGATAAATTTGCCGAAGGAATTCATGAAAACGGGAAAATAAGCCGTCAGGCATCATCTGATATGCGTTTGGAAAACTATGATTTTATTTCAAAAAAAATCATGGAAAAACCCGTCACAGGATTTGGAATGGACGCGACTCGTTTTATGACGTTCGAAACAGAAAAAAAGTTTTTTCCATCTGATACAATTATGCATCCGCACAACATGGCATTACAGGTGTGGATTGAATTCGGCGTGATTGGGATTGTTACGTTTAGTGGTCTTTTTGTGTTTCTGTATCTGTGTATTCAAAGAAGCAATCCACATGACCGATGCCTTTTTGTTACCGTTTTTTGTGTTGCCATTGTATTTTTGATGGTGTCTTGGTCCATCTGGGCCAGTTGGTTTGTGGGGCTGTTGTTATTCCTAATCGGGTTGAGTGCTTTATCCAGAAGCCGCAACTTAGCTGCGGATTAACACCTTATCGCCTTCCAGATAAGGATAGCGGAATGATTGTTCTATAGAATCACCCTTTTGAGTTTTAAAGCTCATTTTTTCCTGTCGATTAAGCCGCATCTCATCAACGCCTGATAAATGTAAAACGCCTATTTTTTCGTGCGGGGTATAACATTCAGTGAACATCTTGCTCTCATCATCCCAAAATGTGGGATAAGTGCAGAGCCAATGCATCCACGCGGGTAAAATATCGACTGGATATTTTTCAACATGGCACAGCACCCCCAGAGTAAGTTGTTCCGCCGTGAATATATTTCCCTTCCGCAGAGTTTTTCGTAAGAGTTCCTGCCAGCGTTTCCAATGCGGCGCATCACTGCGCATGGCAAACATACCGGCGAGCATAATAGAGTAGGGGTAGAGTTTTTTTGCCATGCCCATACCCAACGATTTTTTAGCGTTACTGATATAAAAACCGCTTATTTTTACAGGGATAAGACCGAGCCATTTTACGCGTATTTGCCGTGGATGGGCACGATCTACCTGTGCAGTCAGGGCCATATTCCCATTTTGTGCAGCTTTTAGAAAATAAGGGATTACATCCCAGCGCTGAACCCAGGTATCGGCATCCATCCAGCAAATCGTTTCATAGCCCGGAAAATATTCAGGTAAAAATGGGCGGCAGATACAAGATTTAAGAAACTCACGCCCTTTAATGCGGCGTGGGGAAAGTGGAATAGGCCACTCTGCTTCGACCACAATGCAACCTTGTGAGCGTAAATAATCAAGTTCTTCGCTTTTCATCCCTGCATTCAAAATGCCTATATCCATGCCGGCGCTTTCAGGAAAACGTTGAATAGAATGGACCCATTCGGCAAGCAGGGGAAAATAATTGCTGTCTGCTGAAGATACAAAGATAACTTTTTTCATGTTTTCCTGAATTTTTGCCCGGGATGAAGTATTTGCAATATTAGCTGAATTGCAGAGCCCATTTAAAGACGGCAAATAATTAATATTGACGCACCGCACATTTTTTTGCTTATTATATAACCATGACATTCAAGATCGCTTCACAGATTATTATTAGCAGCGGCAGAGGGTAAGACCTTCTGCCACCCCAAGCGGCTGTTGCGACTTCCTGCGCATCCCATTTTCAAAAATTCCCAAATTTTGCCGAAATGTGCGAAGGACTAATTCCAATGACCTTACTTTCCCCTGCTTTTGCCCTATGTGCCCCGGAACCCACAGTTGTCGAGCCGGCTGTACAACAACACCCCTTTGCGCCTGGGTGTTTTATGGCCCGGCCTGTTTATGGCGGACAAGGGCTGGAATGTGACCCAAAACATGAATTGTTATCGATTGTCATGGTTGATGACGGCGTGGCAACTCCGGTCGATTGCGTTCCTCTGGCCAATTTGAAAACCACGGATGTAAATAAGGCAGCGGAACGCCTGACCAAAGCTTTTCATCGCGCCCTGAACCGCATGGATGTCCAATATATAGGAAACACGCGGGATCAGATGGCGGGCTGGACAATTACGGCTCAGGGTGCGGATGATAAAACGCACAGGTTGGAATTCATCCGCGAGGGATTTGGCGAGAAACGAGTGCGGGAAGTGTTGTTAAGTCGTGCCCGTGAACACGCGCACCAAGACTTAAAGCTGGAATCAGGTCCAGATTACTGGGCGTTCTGTGTCCGGTCTTTAAGGCCGTATTAGTTATTCTATAAGCTGGACATTGCCAGTTTCAGGGCTTCTTCGGCAGATTTCTGGCGAATTTCAGCCCGCGTACCCGTAAAATGAAACTCTGTAACATTGGTCGGTTCATCCCGAAAACCACAGCCAATATAAACTAATCCTACAGGTTTGCGAGCGGTGGCCCCGCCCGGGCCGGCGATGCCGGTGATAGAGATGGCCAGGTCGGCGCGGCTATGGGCGAAGATTCCGTGAACCATGGCTTCGGCGCATTCGCGGCTCACGGCCCCCTTGTTTTCCAGAATTTCACGTGAAACACCGAGCAATTCTTCTTTAGATTCATTGGAGTAAGTGACAAAACCTCGATCAAAAACTGAAGATGATCCGGCTTGTTCCGTGACCGCCATTGCAACCATTCCACCGGTGCAAGACTCGGCAGTCGCCAGCATGAGGCCCTTTTCCTGAAGCTTTGCGCTCAGGGTTTTAACCAATTCCTGCATAACGGACCCCCAACAGGCATAGTGCGGCCAGAATCCCTGCCGCCACATCATCCAGCATTACGCCCCACGCGCCAGGAATTTTCTGATCAAAATAGGACACCGGCCAAGGCTTCAAAACGTCAAAGGCACGGAAGAAGATAAAGGCCAGAACGATATAGATCGGATTGAGAAGCGCCGGTAATAACGCAATCCATTGGCCGATGACCTCATCAACGACCACAATTTGTGGGTCATGATCCTCTTCTGACCCTTTAAGTATCTGTTTTGTCGCCCAAATTCCGAGAGGGAAGAGGAGCAAAGCGGCCACGCCCAAAAGCGCAGGCCCCCCCAGAACAAGGAGGATAATTCCAAACGGCAATGCGCCTAAACTGCCCCATGTGCCGGGGCCGGGTCGCATCAGACCGCAACCGCACCATGTGGCGAGCAATGTGGCAGGGGACTTAAATTTTAGATTCGGATGGTGTTTCATGTTGGGAATTGTACGGTGACAAGGGCCTGCGCCGCAATCCCTTCGCCACGCCCGGTAAAGCCTAGCCGCTCCGTTGTGGTGGCCTTGATACTGATCCGCGTGGTCGGCAAACCGGTGATCGCGGCAATCCTGTCCTGCATGGCTTCTCTCACCGGGCCTATTTTCGGCGCCTCGCACATAAATGTTAAATCAATCAATGTGATAGCCCCGTTTTGAGCGGTGACAAGATCAATCGCGTGTTTTAGAAACACGGCGCTGTCCACGCCGCGCCATTGCGGGTCGGAAGGGGGGAAATGCTGGCCAATATCCCCGGCGGCAATCGACCCTAACAGGGCGTCTGTAATAGCGTGTAAGCCGACATCGGCATCAGAATGGCCGGAAAGGGCCTTATCGAAAGGAATATCGATACCCCCGAGGCGAATTGGACCGCTTTTTTCGTTATCAAAGGCATGAACATCGAAACCGAGGCCTGTTCTGACCTCAAAACTTGCTGAATTCATCAGTTTTTCTGCCATTTCTAAATCATCTGCTGTTGTTATCTTAAAATTTTCACGTTTTCCTGGAATAATAGCCACTTTATGGCCCAAAGCGCGCACAAGGCTGGCGTCATCGGTAAAATCATTCCGGTCTTTAAAAGTATGATGCGCCTGATGGATCAGCCCGTATGTGAAGCCTTGCGGGGTTTGGACGGCCCACATATCCTTGCGATCTACGGTTTCATCGTTTCGTAACAGGGTATCACTGACCGGAACAGCCATTGTGGCAGCGCCGGAGTTATGCACAGCTTTGACCAATGCTAGAATTTCATCTGTGCTGATAAAGGGCCGGGCCGCATCATGGATCAGAATTATATCTTCATTTTTAAGATTAATAAATTCGTTTAGCCCATTGTAAACGCTATTTTTTCTGTCTTTACCACTGGGGGCTGGCGGGGCCATTTTAAAGCCATGAACCGTGTCATGATACCATTTGACGTGATCTGGATCGCAGACAAGCCGGATTTCTTTTAACCCGGCACAGGATAAAAAGGCTCTAATCGTATGATTTAGAACCGTTTCATTACCGATTTTCTGATATTGCTTTGGAATGTCACCGCCAAGGCGAGTTCCGCTGCCTCCGGCCACGATCAGCACCGAAAAAGGGATTGGATTATCGTGACTTGCAGAGCTTTCCATAGTCATCTATCTTGCCTTCCTTTCATGCTCTCTAGATAGTTATGAGCGTGAAGTAAACCCCGTAATACGGATCTGTTTTTTGCGCATTGCCAGACACCAACAATCACGCAGCCTGATCCCGGCCTTTTTGCGCCGGTTGGTCCCGCGTATTCGTGTGCGGACAAGGCAGCGGATCGAGAACACGCTGGCATTGGTTCTGACCGTGGCGGCTGTTTTATGCGGCATTGCAACCTATGCCGCTCTGACCGAAACGCCACCCTTTGGCAAAGATCCCAAAATCATCTTCTGGCTGCTGAACATCGATCTGGGCATTCTCCTTATTCTTGTGACGATGATCGCCTTGCGGATGGTGGCGCTGTTAAGCGGACGGCGCAAGGGGCAGGCGGGGTCAAAACTCCATGTCCGGCTGGTGATGATTTTCGGCGTGCTGGCTGCGGCCCCGGCCATTATTATGACCATCTTCTCCGCCACATTTTTTCATTACGGGCTGCAAAGCTGGTTCAGCGAAAAAATCAGTAACGCCATCCACCAGTCCGAAGCTTTTGCCGAAGCCTACATGGCGGAACACCAACAGGTGATTAAGGCCGACATTCTGGCCATGGCCAACGATCTGGACCGCTCAGCGGAAAGCCTCACCGATAATCAAAAGGGCTTTGAAAAATTCCTCCAGACTCAATCTTTCCTGCGCAATTTTTCGGAAGCGGTAATTTTTGACGACAGCGGAAAAATGATCCTGTCATCGGGGTTGGCCTTTTCTATGGCCTTTGAAACGCTGCCCCAGTTTGCCATTGAACAGGCAAGACTGGGTGAGGTGGTTATGCTGAACGCGGCGGGAGATGAGCGTATCCGCGCCTTGGTCAAGTTGGGCAATTTTACAAATTCTTACCTGTTTGTCGGACGTATGGTTGATCCCATGGTCCAGTCGCGGCTGGACGCCACGATCAAGGCGGTGGATGAATATGAACGGCTGGAAAGCGAGCGCAGCGGCCTTCAGGTAAAGATGATTTTGATCTTTGTCGTCGTGGCCCTGTTGTTATTACTGGCGGCGATCTGGGCGGGGCTTATTCTGGCGCGGCAATTGGCAACGCCGATTTCCGGGCTGATTATTGCCGCTGACCGGGTGCGGGCCGGTGATTTGACGGCGCGGGTCACCGAAGGCGACTCAATTGATGAATTTGAAGTTCTGGCTCGCGCCTTTAACCGGATGACGATCCAGATCAAGGACCAGCGCGAAGAGTTAATCGGCGCGAACCGCCAGCTTGACCAGCGCCGCCGCTTTACCGAGACAGTGCTGGCCGGGGTGTCGTCCGGTGTGATCGGGCTGGATAAGGATGGCCGCATTACACTGGCGAACAGCGCAGCGGCGCTGTTGTTCCAGACCGAAGCCCGCGACCTTGTCGGTCAGTTGATGACTGAAATCCTGCCCGATCTGGACGCCTTATTATCGCAGGCCCAGCAAAAACCGGCGCGCTTGACCCAAGGGGAAATTGCGTATCAGCCAAAGGATGAGGGCGGACGCCGCGCCTTGCTGGTCCGGATCGCCATCGAACTGATCGGGGATCAGGATATGGGCGCGGTTTTGACCTTTGAAGATATTACAGAGCTGCAATCGGCGCAGCGAAAATCGGCCTGGGCGGATGTCGCACGCCGGATTGCGCATGAGATTAAAAACCCGCTGACTCCGATCCAGCTGTCCGCGGAGCGGCTGAAGCGCAAATACCTGAAACAGATTACCGATGACCCGGAAACCTTCGCCCAATGTACCGATACGATTATCCACCATGTCGGGGATATTGGCCGGATGGTGAATGAGTTTTCCTCCTTTGCCCGGATGCCGGAAGCGGTGATGAAGCAGGAAAACATGGCGACCATTATCCGCGATATGCAGGTTTTCCAGCAACAGGCCCACCCGGAAATGTCGATCACCCTGACCGGGATGATTGAAAATAATCTGCCGATTTATGCCCATGTCGATGCGCAACAGGTGCGTCAGGCGCTGACCAATATCCTGCAAAACGCGATTGACGTCATGAATGTCCCGGATGGAAAAATCCGCATCACGGTGACCAGTGATCCGGCGGCCGATAATCTGGTTTTGATTATCAATGATAACGGCCCCGGCCTGCCCAAGGATGTCGAGCCGGACCGCCTGACCGAACCCTATGTCACCCATCGTGAAAAGGGCACCGGGTTAGGGTTGGCCATTGTGAAAAAGATTATGGATGACCATAAGGGTAAAATCATTATGGCTTTACCGGAATGGGTTAAAACCTTGCCCGGCTGGGCCGATCTGGGCGGCGCAACCATTATTCTGGTTTTTCCGCTGGACCGTCCCGCGGACAGGATTGAAGCCGTAGCCAGTTAAGGCGTATAAAGGAAGCATGAATACTGAAATCCTGATTGTTGACGATGAAGAAGACATCCGCCGCCTGATCCAGGGGATTTTGGAGGATGAGGGATATGCCGTGCGCCAGGCCGCAACGGCAGAACAGGCCTATGAGAAAATTGCTGAACGTGTCCCGTCACTGGCGATCCTTGATATCTGGTTGCAGCAGGGCGATGAAGACGGTCTGAAAATCCTATCCAAGATCAAGGAAGACCATCCGTTTGTCCCGGTGTTGATGATCAGCGGCCACGGCACAATTGAAACGGCGGTCGATGCGATTAAAAAGGGCGCTTATGATTTCATCGAAAAACCATTTAAGACGGACCGCTTGCTGCTGATGATTTCGCGTGCGCTTGAAAATGCGCAGTTGAAGCGCGAAAACCACCAGCTCCGCCAGCGTCAGGATGTGCCAACCGATCTGACCGGAGATTCCGCCGCGATTGGAAATCTGAAACAGGTGCTGGAACGGGTGGGACCGACCAATAGCCGCGTGCTGATCACCGGGGAACCTGGAACCGGAAAAGATCTGGCCGCGCGCGTCATCCATAAAATGTCCTCCCGCGCTGCTGCGCCATTCATGCTGTTGAATTGCGCCACGCTGTTGCCGGAACGTCTGGAGATTGAATTATTTGGCTCGGTTGACGGGCTGAACGGCGAACCGGGAAAAACCGGGGTTTTGGAACAGGCCAATGGCGGCACATTGCTGCTGGACGAGGTGTCCGATATGCCGCTGGAAACGCAAGGCAAGATTGTCCGCGTTTTACAGGAACAAAAATTCACCCGTGTCGGTGATAAAGACCCGGTGCAGGTGGATGTGCGCATTCTGGCCTCAACCAACCGTGATTTGTTGCAGGCAACCGAGGAGGGGCATTTCCGTCAGGATTTGTATTACCGTCTGAGCGTGGTGCCGATCCGTATGCCATCCTTGAAAGAACGCGCGCAGGATATTCCGGCGCTGGCGGATTATTTTCTCAATCAATACGCGATTCAGAACGGTGTGCCGTTGCGCACATTATCAACCGGCGCCTTATCGGCGATGCAGCTTTATGGCTGGCCGGGGAATGTGCGGCAATTACGCAATGCCATTGAATGGATCATGATTATGAACGCCCCGTCCGCCGACCCGGTGAGGGCTGATCAATTACCGCCGGAAATCAGTGGCGCACATATCAATCAAGCCGGGCCATCGGCCTTGGGGCATGATCTTGTTCTGATGTCGTTGCGCGATGCGCGCGAAAAATTTGAACGCGACTATCTGGAGGCGCAGTTAAAACGCTTTCACGGCAATATTTCAAAAACAGCCCAATTTGTCGGGATGGAGCGTTCTGCCTTGCACCGAAAGCTGAAATCGCTCGGCATTGCTGTTGGTGACCGCCAGAATGATGGTGATGCCGAACCCCTCGAAAAATTCGCCTGATCAAAGAAAGCTCTTTCATGCCGCGCTATGCCTATGTCAATGGTTCCTATATCCAGCATGAAAATGCCGGCGTACATATTGAAGATCGTGGTTTTCAATTCGCGGATAGCGTTTATGAAGTGATTGCCAATATTAACGGTAAACTGGCGGATGAATGCGGGCATCTGGACCGTCTGGAACGGTCGCTGTCTGAATTATCGATTGATATGCCTGTGCGCCGGAATAATCTGCAATTCATTATTCGTGAAGTGATCCGTAAAAACCGGATGCCCAATGCCAATATTTATATTCAGGTGACGCGTGGTGTGGCCAAGCGCGATTTTCCGTTTCCGACCAATTATGTTCCTTCAACCCTTGTCATTACCGCCCGCCCATTCCAGTTTGATAATAACGCCAAAGTTAAAAAGGGCGCGACCGCCATCACCGTTCCGGACATTCGCTGGAAACGCCGCGATATTAAAACGACTGGTCTGCTGGCGCAGGTTCTGGCCAAGCAGGAAGCGATTGAGGCCGGGGCTTATGATGCATGGATGGTTGATGCCAATGGTTATGTTACCGAAGGGTCGGCCAGCAATGCGTGGATCGTCACCAAAGACGGGCATCTGGTCACACGCCACGCGACCTCATCCATCCTGCGCGGGGTGACACGCACGGCGCTGGCAAAGCTGTGTGAAGATTTAGGGATTATTCTGGAAGAGCGGGCTTTCACGGTTCAGGAAGCCTATGATGCCACAGAAGCGTTCAGTACAGGGGCGGTGGCGTTGATTGTGCCGATCATCCAACTGGACGGACATAAAATCGGAACGGGAGAACCCGGCCCCGTGGCACAAAAACTTTATAATGCCTATCGTGCCTATGCCAAGGACGGCGCAGGTTTAAACTGGAAAGCGGATTTACAAAATGAATTTGCCTAAGGCTGTATTTTTTGATTGGGACGGGACGTTGATTGAATCCCTCCATTTCCTGCACAACGCGCATAATCATGTGCGGGTGCATTTTGGGCTGACGCCGTACAGCCTTGAAGAATTCAAGGACAACATGAAGTTTTCCTCGCGTCAGCTTTATCCGATGGTTTACGGGGACAAGGCGCCCGAAGCCATGGATATTCTGGCGAAATATATGGATGACAATCATCTGAAAAATATCGAATTGATTGATGGCGCGATTGAACTGCTTGAATCTCTGCACAAGGCCGGGGTTCCGATGGGCGTGGTCAGCAACAAGCGCCAATCTTTCCTGACGCGTGAAATTGCGCATCTGGGTTGGAATCAATATTTTAAATCCATCGTCGGTGCAGGGGTTGCCGCCCGTGATAAACCGGAAGCCGATCCGCTGGTTATGGCCCTCGATCAGGCGGGATTAAAACCGGGGCCGGATATTCTTTATATCGGTGATACCGAACCTGACCTTCTTTGCGCCGGGGCGGCGGGTTGCAAGGTTGCCTTTTTGTATCATGCGCAGCCCGACAACCCATTGATTAAGAAATATAATCCACTTTATACAGCAAAAAATTGCCGTGATTTGGCTGCGACCCTGTTTCTGCCCGCAAACAGCCATAAATATAAGCCAGTAATCTAGGTATGCACTTTGGTTAACGCTTGCCCTTTAACCCCTTTTTCTTTATTAAATGGCCTGCTGAAGTTCGTAAAAACATAAGAACAAGAAAAACAACAAAAAATAGGATCCGGAATAAATGGCCGAAAAAAATCAAAATGTTCAGGACGTCTTTCTGAACAAAATTCGTAAAGAAAAAATGACTGTGACCGTTTTTTTGGTCAATGGCGTAAAACTGCAAGGCGTTGTCACATGGTTCGATAATTTCAGTATGCTGCTCCGCCGTGATGCGCATGTACAGCTGGTTTATAAACACGCTATTTCCACCATCATGCCCGCTGGTCCGCTCTCCCTTTATGAAGGCGAAGAAAAGCTGGACGCGTAATCTCGCATAAATCTCATGGATAAACCCTTTGAAGGTCAGGACGGTGAGGTCGGAACAGCAATTGTTCTGCATCCCGTCCTGCCTGTTTCTGCATCAACCGTCACCGGAAACCGCACAACGGAAGACGTGCTGGAGGAAGCGGCGGGGCTGGCGCGGGCCATCTGGCTGGATGTTATTGATTGCCGCGCGATCAAGGTTTCGCGCCCGATGCCGGGAACCTTATTTGGTAAGGGCAATGTCGAGCTGATCGCCAAGTTGGTTGAGGAGCTGGAGCCGACGATTATCATTGTTGACCATGCCCTGACCCCGATCCAGCAGCGCAACCTTGAAAAAGAATGGAATGCCAAGGTGCTGGACCGCACCGGGTTGATCCTGGAAATTTTCGGGGCGCGCGCGCAAACCAGCGAAGGGAAGATTCAGGTTGAGCTTGCCGCGCTTGAATACCAGCAATCAAGGCTGGTCCGGTCATGGACTCACCTTGAACGCCAACGTGGTGGTGCCGGGTTCATGGGCGGTCCGGGGGAAACCCAGATCGAAATGGATCGCCGGATGATCCGCGATAAAATCACCCGTCTGAAACGCGAACTGGAACAGGTGCGCAAAACCCGCGACCTGCAACGCAAGGGCCGCGAAAAAGTACCATTCCCGATTGTCGCGCTGGTCGGTTATACCAATGCCGGCAAATCCACATTATTTAACCATATGACCGGGTCTGGCGTGTTCGCCAAGGATCTGTTATTTGCGACGCTTGACCCGACAATGCGCCAGTTGAAGCTGCCAAATTCGCAGCAGGTTATTCTGGCCGATACGGTCGGGTTTATTTCCAACCTGCCAACCCACCTTGTCGCCGCATTCCGCGCGACGTTGGAACAGGTGAAATTTGCAGATGTTATCCTGCACGTCCGCGATATCAGCAGCCATGATTCAACCGCGCAGCGCGACGACGTTATTACCGTTCTGACGGATCTTGGCATTGATTACGAGACTGATACGCGGATCATCGAGATCTTGAACAAGGTTGACGCCCTGCCGCTTGAAACACAAAGCGATATACGCCGCGATGCAAAGTTTGAGGATCGCAAGGTCGCCGTTTCTGCCTTAAAAGGTGAGGGCGTCGATATTTTGCTGGCGAAAATTTCAGCAATCGTGTCCCATGAACGGATCAAGGTTGTTTACACGCTTCCAGCCGAAGACGGTGAAGCGCTTGCCTGGCTTTATAACCGGTCCCATATTATCGACCGCCAAGATCGTCAGGATAAAATCACCGTGATTGTTGATATGGACCCCGCTGATCAGGGGCGTTTTGAGGATAAGTTTGAATATCATGCCAAAAAAACCAAAACAAAAACCACAAAGCTTGAGTCCAAATTTCATGAGCAATAATATTGATCCGGTACAGGTTGCCGCTGTTTTGAAAGAATGCGCGCTGAAATACATTCTGCCGCGCTTCAAAAATCTTCAGGCTGGCGACATTCACACCAAAACTCACGCGAATGATTTTGTCACCATTGCCGATATCGAAACCGAAGCGGCATTATCAGAAATTCTGCCGAAAATGTTTCCCGGTACGTTGGTGATTGGCGAGGAGGGGGTATCCTCCGGCGTGGTCAGCACGGATATTTTGCATGATACCAGCAAGGTTGTTTTTGTCGTCGATCCGGTTGATGGGACGTATAATTTTAAAAATGGTAATCCGCAATTTGCCGTAATGATGTCCTTGGTAGTTGGTGGCCAGACCCGTATGGGGTGGATTTATGATGTGATGAACGATACTCATTACATCACCGAAAAGGGCAAGGGCACGACAAAGAATGGTCAGCCCGTTCATGTGCGACCCAAACTGGATATTGGCGCCCCCGAAGCTGTTGGTTATATGGAACACCGCTATTTTCCGAAAAACGTTCAGGATTATCTGCGGGAGCAGGGTGCAGAGCGATTCAAATCGCTGCATTGTGCCGCGCATGAATATTTAAACATTGCGTCCGGCAATTCTGACTTTGCTATTTTCAGCCATATGAAACCTTGGGACCATCTGGCCGGGGTTTTGATGGTTGAAGAAGCCGGTGGGATCGTGCGCAAGTTCGACGGGTCTGCTTATGCGATTACCGACAACAAAGGCGGGATTATCGTGGCGTCCCATCCGGATGTGATGGAGCAGGTGCGCAGCAAGTTTATCGGACCCGTTCATGCCATGTTGCCGCCAAAACCTTAAACAATCAGGCTGATTTTTCGCGTCTTTTTTCTTGAATCCACAGGGCTTCCATTTCCTCAAGCGTCGCGTCTTCAGGGCGCTTATTTATTGCTTTAAGTTCACGCTCTATCCCTTTGAATCTGCGCTCAAACTTCTCGTTTGTGTGGCGTAGTGAGTGTTCACAATCGACATCCAGCATCCGCCCGAAATTCACGACGCAAAATAACATATCACCCAGTTCATCCTGAATTTCAGATGGGCTTTTATTGGCAATCGCAACGCGGATTTCGGCAATTTCTTCTTCCAGCTTGGTCAGGACGTCAACCGCATTTTCCCATTCAAATCCGACCCTTGCGGCGCGTTTTTGAAGTTTTTGTGCACGCATAATGGCGGGCAGGGCCAATGGAACATCGTCCAGAATGCTATCTTTGACCTTACCGGTTCTGCGCTTCTCCTGATCCTTTTGTGCGTCCCATAACTGGTTCACATCGGCCGGGGTTTCGGCCTGTTTTTCACCAAAAACATGGGGGTGGCGCGATATCATTTTTTGCGTAATGTCGCTGGCGACATCGTTGAAATCAAAAAGATTTTCCTCATTCGCCATCTGCGCATGATAAACCACCTGCAATAACAGATCGCCTAGCTCTTCGCGCAGGCCCTTCATATCGCCAGTCTGGATGGCATCCGCTACTTCATACGCTTCTTCAATCGTATAGGGGGCAATGGATTCAAAGTTTTGCACCTTATCCCACGGGCATCCGGTTTCCGGATCGCGCAGCCGCGTCATGACATCAATAAGGGCTTGGATAGAGCTATTGGCGGATGTTTCTTTTTTCATAATCTAAACCATTATTTTTATTCGATTTTTCTTGCGCAGAGAAATTCAGCGGGAGTATGAAGGTTAAATTCGATTCCGCCGGGATCTGTAATTTATAGAGGTTTACACCATAATGGGCCACAGAATACACGCAGATAAAGAAGACTATGCGCAGCTGGACGCGATCAGCCCGCTGATGAGCGCTTTCAGCCGTGCCGTCCAACAGGCCGTTGCGAACGATCCTGAAAGCCGCCAGAAAGTTAAGGCTGCCAGCAATACGCATGACGATGCCGTTCTAGCAGAAATCAATGACAGCTTTCAAAGCTATGCCGACCATCAGCGCTATTACAAAGCCGATCATAGCTGCAGCATCAATAATCTGCTGACCTACAGCTTGAAAAACCATTTCATGCAGATCGTTCGCCGCGCTGTGGCCGATGAACAACTGGCTGCGTATGTTCCGGCAGCGCTGGCGACAGAAAGCAACGCGGATCTGCTCGATAAATATAAACTGCGGGATATGGCCAGCGTTGTACGGGCCGCATCGGTTCCAAGCGTGAAAGCCGCATAAATTCAAAAAGGCGGCCTTGAGGGGCTGCCTTTTTAATGGCTCTGATAATGTGATAATGTATATTATGGAAAATAATATACAAGGTTTTAAAGCAGGGGTTCCAGATGCCTCCAAACGAGCCTGTGCCTTGTTTGCGGCCGGGTCTGCGGAACCTTTTGCACCGCGCCTACATTTGAGTATCATAAGCGATCAGAGAATCTGCAATTCATTTCTTTATTATCCAGACATCTAAGGATCACAGCATCATGACGGTTGTTAAGGACGCGCCAAAGAAACGCCCGGTTCGGCCATCGGCACCGCGCCAGCCAACTGTCGAAGGTATGCTTTTGCCCGATGAAAAACTGATCCGGATTGTCACGATCAGCCCTGGCATTTACTGGAAAGGTTTAACTGTTCTGGTCATCGCCATTTTGCTGTTTATCAAATGGCCGCCATTGGGAATATTGTTCCTGATTGTCAGCGGCTTGATGCTGTTGACCGCTTACCTGACCAAACATTTCCTGCTGCTGGCGTCGACCGATAAACGTATTCTGGTCCGTGGCGGTATTATCAATCTGGATGTCATCCAGATGCGTTACAGCAAAATTGAAAGCGTTGAGCTGGCCTGGACCATTATCGGTCAGTTTTTGGGCTATGCGAGCGTTGTGATTACCGGCACCGGTCAGCGCGTAACGATTGTGCCGTTTGTGGCGGACGCTTTACAATTCCGCGAGGAAATGACGGCTATTCTTCTAGCCAAAGACGAAATGCTGGAAAATAACGGCAAGTCGAACGAATAATTTTAAAGCCCGATATTAATCGTCAGCCCGTCATAGGCTGGCGCGTAGCCCTTTGGTAATTCACCGATCAAGGTCCGGTAATCCATGGATGGCGGCATATGTGTCAAGAAAACCTGTTCCGCCTGAATGATCTGATTGTAATCAAAGATTTTTTGCAGTGTTGCATGGACAATATTTTGTTCCATTTTATAAGCCGCCGCATCGACAATCCATGTTTTGACACCAATCAATGTTTCAAACGCCGGTTGGTCCAGCGCCACCATATCCGTGGAATACGCCAGATCGCCAACGCGTATCCCCAGTGTTTTGCACGTTCCATGATCCTGTTCAAATGGTGTCACGGTAATGTCGCCAATGGTCAGTTCACGGCCCATCTGGTTCGCATCAAAAATATGCGGCTCACAAACCTTTGGATAAATTTTGTTCTTTTCAGCAAATAAATAGGCAAACCGGTATTCCAGTTCGCTGATCGTTTCCGGGTTGCTGTAAATCGGAATTGTTTTGTTATGGCGTAAACGAAAAACGCGCAATTCCTCAATACCGTGAACATGGTCAGCGTGCGCATGGGTGTAAAAAACAGCATCAACATTGGTCAATCCTTGACGGTTGGCCTGTTCACGAAAGTCCGGGCTGGTATCAATCATCAGTGATGTTGTTTCGCTTCGGATCAGCGCCGAAGCGCGTGTGCGGTAATTGCGTGGTTCATGCGGATCGCACGCGCCCCAATGGTTGCCGATGGTTGGTGTGCCCATCGAATTGCCGCAGCCCATGATCGTGAATTGTACTGGTAAGGTCATGCCGCCAAATGCGCCCTGTCAAACAGACGGAAAAAATTGTCACTGGATTGTTGCGCCATTGTATCTTCGTCCAGCTCGCGCAGCTTTGCCAGCTTGCCGGATGTGTATTTCACAAACGCAGGTTCATTGATTTTACCGCGATATGGTTCCGGCGCCAGATATGGCGCATCGGTTTCAATCAACATCCGGTCCAACGGAACCGCCTTTGCAAAATCCTGCAGTTCAACTGATTTGGCAAAGGTTAAAATTCCGGAAAATGAAATATAGAAACCGAAATCCAACGCATCTTCGCCCATGGCCCGGCCAGAGCTAAAGCAATGCATCAGCCCTTTCAGGCGTGTTCCCGCCCCCTCTTCCCGGATAATCCGCATGGTGTCTTTATCGGCATCACGCGCATGAACAATTAAGGGCAGGTCGGTTTCGATACAGGCACGGATATGCTTGCGAAAACTTTTCTGCTGATCCGCGACATCTGAATTTTTATAAAAATAGTCCAGTCCGCTTTCACCTATGCCGATAATTTTTGGATCGGATGAGGCCAGCTTGACAAGCTGATCCTGTGTAATCGCTTTTTCTGCCGCGTCGCTGGCTTCGTGTGGATGTGTGCCAATGGTGCACCAGACATTTTTATGCGCCTGTGCAACGCCCAAAACTTCCGGGAATTCATCATTGATCCGGCAGCAAATGGTCAGCATACCATCAACCCCGACCGCATTGGCGCGCGCCACGATATCGGACGGCGATCCAATATTGGACAGACGTTTATGGTTCAAATGGCAGTGTGAATCGATATAGGTCAATTGAGTTACGCTCCAGATTTCAAAAACACGATGGCCGATCCTGCAAAAATCATTAAACCGCCAAGGGCAATATTCCACGACATTTGCAGATCTTTAAACAACAGCCAAGTAAACAGGCAGACAAAAATCGGATAGGAAATTTCCAGCACCGCCGCATAGGTCACATTCTTTTGTGAAATCGCGGTATAGATCAGATATTGCCCGATCATCAGGGATGCCGCCTGCACCGCCATGAACAAAAGTAATATTTTATGATTCAGAATAATTTCAAGGCTGGGCTTGAAAGACTCCGTCTTGATCAAAGCGGTTATATAGACAGGTAGCGTTACCAACGCAACAAATCCAAGGATAAAAGGTGTGCTAACCCCGGATTGGATGACCTTACCCGACATGGTATAGGCCAATCCCCAAAATATAGCGGCACTCAACGCAAATAACGCCCAGGAACCGATGATCATGATGTGTTTTTAGGCAACCTTTCCTTCTTCTGTTTCAACAATACGGGGGAATACCCCCTGTGGCAGTGGCAGGGTAATGCCGGATTTCAGCGCGTGTTTTGCATCAAGGAATGTAAAATTACGCTGGTCTTGCGGCACAACCAACTGGTCCAAAATTTTTCCGGCGCTGTCCGGCATGACCGGCTGCACAACCAGGCCCAGACAACGAATGGTCTCGGCCAGAACATACAGCACTGTTTCCATGCGCGCTGTATCGGTTTTTTTCAAACCCCAGGGCGCTTGTGTGTCGATATAGGCATTGGCGGTATTCACCACGGCCCAGATTTCTTCAAGGGCTTTATGGAAGCGTTGCTTATCAAATTCAAGACGGGCAGCGGCCAGCATTTTGACCTGTGCCATGGACAGCAACTCTTTATCCTCAGCCGTGAAATCGCCATGCGCCGGAATTTTTTCACCGCAATTTTTTGCAATCATCGACAAGGTGCGTTGCGCCAGATTTCCAAGCCCGTTGGCCAGATCGTTATTGATCCGTAACAAAGCCTGACTATGCGAGAAATCACCGTCATTTCCGAACGGGACTTCACGCAGCATGAAATAACGCGAACCATCAACGCCGTAACGGGCAATCAAATCCGCCGGGGCAATGACATTGCCAAGTGATTTGGACATTTTTTGTCCTTCAATCGTCCACCAGCCATGCGCGAAGACGCGTTTTGGCGGCTCCAGACCAGCCGCCATCAAAAAGGCCGGCCAGTACACGGTGTGGAATCGTAGAATATCCTTACCAACCATATGCAGGTCAGCCGGCCAGAATTTTTTAAATTCATCCTGATGATCGGCATAGCCGGCCGCGGTCAGATAATTGGTCAGGGCATCAATCCACACATACATAACGTGCTTTGGCGCATTTGGAACAGGAACGCCCCAATCGAAATTGGTGCGGCTGATCGACAAATCGCGCAGGCCTGATTTGACGAACGAGATCACTTCGTTACGGCGTGTTTCCGGCATAATGGCATCGGGATTTTTTTCGTAAAATTCCATCAAACGGTCTTGCCATGCGGATAGGCGGAAGAAATAGCTTTCTTCTTCAACCCACGCACATTCCGCGCCCGAAGGGGCAATCTTTTTGCCATCCGGTGTTGTGGTCAGTTCGTCTTCGCCGTAATAGGCTTCATCGCGCACGGCGTACCAACCGCTATATTTGTCCAGATAGATTTCCCCGGCATCAACCAGCGTCGTCCACAATTTAGCGCAGGCTTCCTTGTGGCGGGCCTCTGTGGTGCGGATAAAATCATCATTGGAATAATTCATGGTCCCGACCAGATCACGGAAATTCTGCGATACATTATCGGTGAATTCCTGTGGTGTGATCCCGGCCTTGTCGGCCGCCTGTTTTACTTTCAGCCCGTGTTCATCGGTTCCGGTCAGGAATTTAACGTCGAACCCATCAAGGCGTTTAAAGCGCGCCAATACGTCACAAGCCACCGTTGTGTAAACGTGCCCCAGATGCGGCTTGTCATTCACATAGTAGATCGGTGTTGTAATGTAATAGGATTTCGTCATTTAAGCCGCCCCTTTAAGAATTGAAAACGCCCCGAAAATTGCTTGCCGACGGTCGAGGCTGCCATATTTGACTGTCGCAAAATGGGTATTCAGGTTTTCCCAGATTTTCGACCAGTGTTCAAGGGAATACGCATTCATCAATGCCGGAAACGAGCCGGTATTCAATGGCGCGGGAAGTTTCCCGTCACCACGGGCGCGGGTTTTGACCATCTGCTCGACGGTCCAAAGAAGAACCTCCTGAAACCCCTGCATTCCGTCATCTGCGCCTTTTGTATTCAAAACTTCACCCATCATGTGGACGTCAACCCAGTTCAGGTTTGGCCAGGATTCCAGCAGGGATGTTACTTGATCAAGGGCTTTGAGCGCCCCGCTTTGGGTCAGGCGCAAAGCCGTCCCGATACTGCCGCTTGATATATTATAGAGGGCTTCGATATTGCCTGTTTGCGCCCCCCCTCTTTTCATCAATGTTTCAAAATCGTTTAAAGACGCTGCGCTAAATTCAATGACGCGGCTGCGTGACCGGATCGTTGGAATCAATTGTCCGATACGGTGTGCGATCAGGATCAACAGCGTATTGGCTGGCGGTTCTTCGAGGACTTTCAGGAGGGCGTTCTGGCTGCTGCGCGTCATCGTGTCGGCATCATCGACAATCACCATCCGCCAGCCACCCATAAACGGTGTCAGGTTAAGGAACGGCCCAACGCTGCGGATCTGTTCAACATCAAGGCTTTCTTTCATTGCTCCGGTTTTTTCATCGGACTTGCGGGCCAATGTCAAAAGGTCAGGATGACCGGACGAGCTGACAAGCCGCGCCCCCTGTTCGTTCACATCAACGGTCAGTGTGGTCGGTGCAAGAACAGGTTCCGGATCGCCAAATAGCGAAGGTCCAGCATCCTGCACAGGTTTTTGTGACATCAAAAACTTGGCAAAGCGGAATGCCATCGTGGCTTTGCCAATTCCGGCAGGCCCGGAAAAAATAATCGCATGGGGCATTTTTCCGGACGCGGCAAGGTCCAGCAATTGTTGTTCAATCGCATTGTGCCCCGTCATGGCAACGGCAGCACGCGGTTCGGGAAGGTCTTCGCCTTCGGTCGATGATGTGGGCGTAAACCCGCCCTCATCATCCATCAGATCATCATCGGGATCATCAAACAGCATATTTTTTTAACACCCCGAAAATCAGACGTTGTAATTCTTCGCTGACCTCATCCAGGCTTCCGGACGCATCCATGACATGGCATCGTTCGGGTTCGTTGGCCGCGATGGTTAGATAGCCCTGACGCAGGCGTTCATGAAACCCGCCGCCAATTTGTTCATAGCGGTCTTCGCTGGATGCGTCACGCGTCAGGCGATTACCCGCCCGCGCCAGACCAACCGCAACATCCACATCCAGAATAAAGGTCATGTCAGGTTTGAAATCGCCAAGTGTCAGGGTATTCATATCTTCGATAATTTTCAAATCAAGCCCGTGGCCAAAGGCCTGATAAGCCCGTGTTGAATCGGTAAAGCGGTCAGAGATCACAATTTTTCCAGCAGCAAGGGCTGGTTTAATCAGTGTTTCAACGTGCATAACCCGCGCCGCGAACAGCAACAGACATTCAGTGATGGGCGTCCATGCGCCGCCATCACGCTGGACCAGCAGGTTGCGGATTTTTTCAGCCTCTGGTGTGCCTCCCGGTTCGCGGGTGATCACAACCTGATGCCCGGCATCCGTTAGCGCAGTAGAAAGGCGGCGTATCTGGGTGCTTTTCCCAGACCCCTCGCCGCCTTCCAAAGTGATAAACAGTCCCTTATGCATTACAGATTATGGTGTAGCAGGCGCAGTGTTCATAACTGGCTGGGCATCGGCCACTTGCGGCATTTTAATTTTGCCGCCGAGCATAAGTTTGGCCTTGGTCATCGTGGTTGCAAAGAAGCCCAGTTTCTCAACATCGGCCCCTGCGAACACAGGACGCTCAAAAGAGCCAACACGCGGCACTTCGATTTGCAGCGTTCCAACCTGATCGCCTTTTTTGACTGGTGCAACCAGCGGCCCTTTATAGGACAAGGATACTTTCAGGTCGTTTTTCACGGCCTTTGGAATTGTGATGAGAATATCAGCATCGGTCACCAGCGGAACTTGTTCAACCTGACCCATGGCAACAAAGGCCTGATCCACGGTATCACCAGCCGAGAAAAGCTTGACGTTGTCAAAGCTGCGCAGGCCCCATTCGATCAAACGGGCGCTTTCCTGCGCGCGCGATTGCATATCGGTCAAACCGTTGACAACCATGATGACGCGGCGGCCATCACGCATTGCGGAACCGATCATACCATAGCCTGCCCCAGCCTCTTCCGCGTGGCCGGTTTTCAAGCCGTCAGCACCAAGGTTGCGGTAAAGCAGCGGGTTGCGGTTGCCCTGGCGGATATTGTGCCAGGTGAATTCCTTTTCTGCATAGTAAGGATAGTATTCAGGGAAATCGCGGATTACGCGGGTGGCGAGTGTCGCCAGATCCTTTGCCGTTGAATAATGTTCCGGGTCGGGCCAGCCGCTGGCATTCACAAAGTTGGAATTGTTCATGCCGATTTCTTTAGCCTTGCGGTTCATCAGTTCGGCGAAATCTTCTTCGCTGCCTGCAATGCCTTCGGCCAGAACGATGGTAGCATCGTTACCGGATTGAATGATAATGCCACGGATCAAATCTTCGACGGCAATCGCGCTGCCCAGTTCAACGAACATTTTGGACCCCTGCATACGCCATGCCTTTTCGCTGACGGGCAGTTTTGTGTCCAGCGTCAGCTTGCCGTTTTTCAACGCTTCAAACGCCATATAGATCGTCATCGTCTTGCTCATCGACGATGTTGGCATCCGGGCGTCGCCGTTCTTATCCATCAAAACCGCGCCGGTGTCGAAATCGATCATATACGCTTCACGCGCAATGGTCGGTCCCGCTGGTTCGGTCGAAGTTTGCGTTGTTGCATTTGATACAGGGGTTTCGGCTGGCGCGCTGTCTTGCGCGGACGCCCCTGCTGCACAAAGGCCCAAGGAAAGGATAAAGGCAAAAACGGTAAAAAGGCGGCTCGTCATGGGTGCTTTTCCGAAATGAATAAGAGGTGGGTTAGGACACCGCCTATGAAACAGTGTCCGGGAGGAAAAATCAACGCTGTATGGCGTTTAATTCAGGTCAATCTACGACAATAATCGCATTGGTGTTACCCATGCCGATAACTTTCTTCAGCATACTATCCGCCGCACTGACGCTGGCGATTGGTCCAACCTTGACGCGGTAAAATTGTTTGCCGTTAATCTGAACATCTTTCACCGTAGTTATGCCAATTGAACTGAGATTCTGGCTCAGGCGCTGGGCATTTTCATAGACGGTAAAGGACCCGGCCTGCACATAGATATTGGTCGGTTTGACGGCAACATGGGTCACAATCGGGTCAGGCATAAAACGGCCATCCGGGGCAGCGTGGCCGGAAACCGGCCCCAGCGGTTCGGCGGCGACGCTGGTCACGCTCAAATTGCCCACTTGGGTTGTTGTCGCATCATAAGATGCCGTTTGATAAGGATCGACAGGCGCAGGGCGCTCCACAGCCGGGGCAATCATGCGGCCCTGATTGGCGGCCATCTCGACGCCCTTGGTACTATGGCCCTGTTTGGCCATTTCTGCAATTTTCAGACTTTCCTGCGGCAGGACTTCCAGTTTGACCTTGGCTGTTCCCTGACGTTTGAAATCAAGCAGGCTGGCGGCGCGTTCTGAAACATCAATAACGCGGCCCTTTGAAAATGGCCCGCGGTCATTGACCCGGACAATCACCGAACGGCCATTATCCAGATTGGTAACGCGCACCAGCGAGGGCATTTGCAGGGTCCGGTGTGCGGCGGTCAGTTCATTTGTATCAAACCGTTCGCCACTGGCCGTGCGTTTGCCGTGAAAACCCGGCCCATACCATGACGCAATCCCGGTTTCGACCAGATCATAGCTTTCCTTTGGATAATAGGTTGTGCCTTGAATATCGTAAGGTTTACCGATTTTGAAAGCCCCCTGCTGCGACGGGGTCGGCGTGCCGCCCATGGCATTTTTAGTGACATGGGATGCAAATTCAACCTCAGTACACGCGCTTAACACCAGCGCGGCGAGGATCATTGTCAAAATACGTAACATAAAAGAAGAAATCCTGTGTTGTTACTGGTTCAGGTCCGGCGTGGGCGCAGCAGGTATAGGCGAACGTCCGACGCCAATGGCATCCCCAAGGCGGGAAACCGATAATGCGTATTTATAAGAGCTGTTATAGCGCATAATCGTCTTAAAATTGTTGTAAACCATGTACGTTGGCCCATTCAGACCGTCTGGCGCGATCATCATGGCCTGTATTGTGTTATCTGCGGGCAGATTTGCGCCGTTTGGCATTTTAACGCCAATTTTTGCCCATTCATCAGGGGTTTTTAGGGTCTGACTAACCAGTTTATCGGTTAAAAGGGCGGCATTGAAACCGGCGGGCAGTTTAACTTCCCGCCCCCAGCGTTCCCCGGTTTTCCAGTTATGCTTTGACAGGTAATTGGCGGTAGACGCAAAGACGTCAGACAGATTGTTCCAGACATCTTTCCGCCCGTCCCCATCGCCATCCGCGGCGAATTTCAAAAAGCTGGACGGCATAAACTGGGTCTGGCCAAACGCGCCGGCCCATGACCCTTTACGGTCAACAACCTGACTATAACCCTGATCCAGAATGCGCATGGCCTGAATAGCTTCCTCACGGAAATAGGCGCGGCGTTTATCGTTTTTGCCAATTTCTGCCAAGGTGATCAGCGCGGGAATGATGTCGTTATTACCCATATTCTGACCGTAATTGCTCTCCATGGCCCAGATTGCAACGATATATTGGGCAGGAACTCCATAATCGCGCTCGATTTTGTTCAATGCGGTCGCGTGTTGCGCCAATAACTGACGCCCCTTGTCGATCCGGGCCTGTGTAACGGTGCTTTTATGGTATTCGACATAGGATTTGACGTGTTCTGCCTGATAATACTCCAGCTTCCGCAAGCCTGGAACTGGCTGGATATTGCTCAAAACGCGGTTCACCGTGGCCGGGGTTACGCCGCGGCTCAGCGCTTCCTGACGGATGCTTTGAACCAATTGGTTAAATGGCGACACAACGGGTTGCTGGATGTTTTGCTGGGACGTCGTGACGGGTGCGGCGCTTTGCGCCATGGCGGCCCCATTATAAAGGAATGGAAGAAGGAGGCACGCGGCCAAAGCTTTCTGGCGATTCCATTGCATAAGTCAGCCCTTTCAAAGTTTTCCTGTTAATTTATAAGCCAAAATTCCTGTCATTTCGCGCAGGAAGAGTTTTGAGGCGTAGAGGTTATCCTGCACGTTAAAGCCGTTCGGAAGGAAAAGATAACGGCCCTGACTGCGATAGTCCACAGGATACGGGATTAGTCCCCACCCTTGTTTGTTCGCAATGGCGAGGCTGCGGGGCTGGTGAAAAGCAGACGTAACGAGCAACCAGTTCTCATCTGCTTTTGGTTTTAATAAAGAGTATGAATTTCTTATGTTCTCATAAGTGTTTCGTGAATTTTCCTCATAAATTACATGAGATATATTCACGCCCAAATCTTCAAGAAATTCTGCTGTATCCCTTGCTTCGCTGCGGGTT